>WBZP01001232.1_pt1 | contig 32383 bp, 23 predicted proteins | sample 5204301 | NCBI WGS metagenome assembly WBZP01 (sample SAMN12412401, study PRJNA552823) | activated sludge metagenome | isolation source: activated sludge from nitrification reactor of wastewater treatment plant... | place: USA: Pennsylvania | collected 2017 | reverse complement strand
ATCATGGTTTCGGGCATGCAGAGCAACAGCCTGGAGTGGCAGATGTTCGCCCATGCGCGCCCCGGCACATCCGATACCTCGGCGATCGCCAGCGACCAGGTGAACAATCCGGGCACCATCAATGCGCTGATCAACATCGCCCAGCGGCCGACCTTCGCCAACGAGTCGGTGCGCAAGTGGCGCAAGACCGACGCCTGCACGGGCGCCGCCAACGAGGGCGAATGCTGGTGCGAGCCCGGCCGCAGCAACAAGTGCTGGCGCTGGTCCGAGGCCAAGGAGACGGTTCACCACGTTCTCAAGGGCGGCGAGGATTCGATCGGCGTGCTCGAGGCGATCCAGCGCGTGTACTTCAACATCGGCTCGTGCTCGGAACAGTGCTGGGTCAACCACTTCTCCGATCTGCGCCAGATCGATCCGCAGCAGCGCGGCTTCGGCCAGACGCCGTTCGACATCGGCCAATGCCGCCGGGATTGCCCGAACTTCCGCGCGATCGAAGATCGTCTGCCCAACATTCTTGCCTTCTTCCTCTCGAAGGAAGCGAACGCGACCGATCTGCAGGCTGCGCGCGAGAAGGCGTTGCGCAAGGTCAATCCGCAGGCGAAGTACGGGCATCAGGATCTGGTCGCCGATCTGGAAAAGGAATTCGGCGCTGGCGCCGTGGCGCGCGGCGAAAAGCTGTTTGCCGAGAACTGCGCGCGCTGCCATTCGAGCCAGGCCGACGCCATCGCGGGCAAGCAGAGCGGACTCGACTTCCGCAAGGTCTCCGACACCACCGGTCTGCGCGAAGACTGGCTCGGCAACGACCGCGCCACCAAGGTCACCGAGGTCGGCACCGAGCACTGCCGCGCGCTGCATTCGAACCACATGGAAGGCCACGTCTGGCAGCAGTACGGCTCGGAGACGCTGCGCGCGCGCGAGCGCGATGCCAATCTCAAGGAGCCGTCCGACGGCGGCCGAAGCTATTACCGCAATATCTCGCTGCTCAACCTGTGGGCCCATGCTCCGTTCATGCACAACAACGCGGTCGGCCCCGAACTGTGCGGCAAGCCGCAGAACAAGGCGAACGATTTCTATGGCCAGCGGCCGCGTTATGTCGGCCCCGACAACAAGCTGCTGCCACCCGAGCAGCAGCCGGCCTGCTTCGAGGTGGACCCAAGTGTCGACGGACGCTTCCGCCTTTACAAGATGTCGATGGATGAACTGCTCAACCCCGACAAGCGCGGGCGCCGCGTCACGGTGCTCAACGAGCCGGTCACGCTGCGGGTCGGCCCGCGGCTGTGGGACGGCGACGAAGCGCGCCAGGTGCTCGGCCTCGAACTGGTGATTCCGCTCGAGGTGGATGGGCGACAACTCACCGCCGGCCGGGTCGGCAATTTCCAGCACAAACCCTTCCTCGTCGATCTGGTGCGATCGAAGACCGCGCCGCAGGAACTCGAAGCGGACCTGACCAAACGCTACGGCGCAGAGGATGCAAAACGCCTGGCCGCCGACTTCAAGACCATCGCCGAAGAGGTGAAGAAGAATCCGCGTTCGTTCGCTTCGGCAATCGCCCGGCGCCCGTACCTGGCGAGCGAGTTCTACACCTCTTGCCGCGAGGATCTCGAGAACGGCGGCCACCGGTTCGGCGAAGGCCTGCCGCCCGAAGACAAGAAGGCGCTGACCGCCTTCCTCGCGACACTCTGAGCCGGAGCCGCCACCATGAAGACAAGGATTCTCCTGCCGCTCCTGGCGCTGCTGGCGATCACCGGCTGCAACCGCATCGACAGCACAACGCCGGAAGTCAAGTTCGCGCCCTACGGCCAGGGCTACATGCAAAAGCCCGATTTCGCCAGCATCGAGAACCGCTTTGCGCTCGGGCCTGCCGACGTTTCCAAGATCACGCCCAAGAACATCGCGCTGCTCGACCAGGAACAGGTCGACCAGATCTATGCGCGCCTCACCGCCGGGCCGATTCCCGACGGCGCGTTCGACGGTGACCTGTTCTTCCCCAAGGGCAGCAGCGGCAAGCTGCGGCTGTCGGAAATCGCCGGCGGCGGACTCAAGTCGCTGGCGGTGGAAGTCGGCGGCAAGAAACTCGACTTCATCGGCGAGACGCTGTGGAAAGGCAAGGTCTTCTATCGCAGCGAGGGCGTGCTGCGCAACCGTATCGAGGATATCTCCCTGCTGCAGAAGATCCGGCTCGGCGACAAGCCGCTGATCGAGGGCGATCTGGCGCAGATTCCGAAGATCAACGTGGCCGGCAAGGAGCAGTGGCTGATGTTTCCGGCCAAACTCTATTGCGGCCAGAGCCTGCTCGACGGCCGGCGCGAGTCGATCATCATCGACTATGCGTTTACCGACGATCTGCCCGGTTACCGCGAGATGCCCGACATGCTGGCCGGGCGGCGCGGTTTCCAGGTGCGCGACGAGATTCGCATGGTGCGGCCCGGGTTCTACCTCGGCCGCGCCTACCTCGGCCGCTCGTTCGCGCTCAACTTCGTCCTCTACAACAAAGAGATCGCCGAGCGCGACGGCCCGGGATTCGAGAAGACCGGCAGCGCGCAGCAGGACTGCTGGACCGGCACGCAGCAACGGGTGGTGGCGCAAGCCCGATGAGCGCGCATCGCGCCCGGGGCACCGATCAGAAACGCCGTCATGAGCGCCCCACGAATACCGATAGCAGTGCGCAACGCGGCGTTGCTAGTGAGTCTGCTGGCTTGCCTGCCCGCGGCTGCGCAGTCGCCGGATCTGCCGCCGCTCGGCCGTTCGCTGTTCGATCACCTGACGACCGACGCCGCGGGCGTTCAGCGCGTGCCCTTTCCGTTCACGGCATTGGTGGCGCGTGTGCAGCGCGCGGTCGGCCCGGATAGGCTCGGCCATGCAGGTGTGCGCTCGGTGCTGATCCCGCTCGGCCGCTCCCTGCAACGCAATGCGTCGGTCGGCGAGGCGTACCGCTATCCGCGGGTGGTCGCGGCGGTGGTCGGCGAGCCCGTGCCGGGCGCGCCGCTGCTCAGAGACAGGCTTTACCTCGGCTACCATGAAAAGACCGCCTTGCTGGAAGTCATCAGCTACAACGATGCGGCCGGGCGCTTCGAGTTCCAGGTGGTCAAGGACTATCGGCCGGGGGGCGCGGCACGCGTCTTTCATTCGCGCCGCGTCGTCTGCCTGTCTTGCCACCACGGCGGCGGGCCGATTTTCTCACGCCCCGGCTGGGACGAAACCAACGCCAATCGGCGGGTGGCCGCGCAGCTCGGTCGTGGCGGCAGCACCTTTCATGGCGTGCCTGCAGCGCGCAGCATCGATGAGCCCAATGCCATCGACAATGCCGTCGCCCGGGCTGGGCGGCTGGCGATCACCCAGCGTCTGTGGCGCGAAGGCTGTGCGCGTGGCGACGCGATCGAGTGCCGCGCCCAGGCGCTGCTCGCTGCGCTCAAGTTTCGGCTCGGTGGCGACGCTGCGGTTGACGCGCGCGCCGCAAGCTATCGCAGCAAGCTGGTCGAGCCGCTGCGCCGAACCGCTCAGACGCTGTGGCCCGACGGACTGCCGCTGGCCGACCCGAACATTCCGAACCGCGATCCGCTGGCGGGCTTCCCGGTCGATCAGGGCGACTTCGGCGATGGCGCGGCGCTGCTGCGGTCCGCCGAGGTACGGCCGGCCTTCGATCCACTGCTGCCGCGGCCGGCGCTCGGCCGCTGGCACGCCGGACACGAGTCCGACGTTGACGATTACGTTCGCGGCATCGCCGACTTCATTGCGCCGGCCGACGTTGGCCTCATTGACCTGAGGCTGCAACAGTTGCGGACGGCGGCGTCGCGGCGGGTCGTGCGGGCACACTGCCGCGTGGAGGAATCGACGCGCGGCGCCACCATCGAGTGTGCGGCGGCGCCGTCGCTGCGGGTCGACATCCGGCTGACAGCCGCTGGGGAAAAGGCTGCGACCGGCATTGTCTCCAAGGTCGTGCTCGCGGGGGCCAGTCTGACGCGTTCGCTGAAACTCGATCCCGCCCATCGTCAAGCGACGCGGGCGCTGCGCAGCACATGGACCTACCGCGGAGCGTCGGCCCGACTGTCCGATTCGACGGCGATCGAAGGCATTGCCTTGCGCTGGGCGAACACAGAGCAGTTATCCGCCGAAGTCGAATTGCAACTCGCCGACGACGTGCCGACGCTTGACCGCGCGGTCGATGCGCTCGCCCGCCAGGCGCGGCTGGGTCGTGACGATGCGCTGGGTGAGGCGGCTGTTCGTCGCGCGGCATTGCTGCGCGGCCTGTTCGCGCAACTCGGCATCGCGGCGCCACCCGGCTGTTGCGACCAGCCGCTGCGCGGCGTGCCGCCGGCACTCGATGAGGACGCCACGCGATCGACCGACGCGCTGCCGGCGCCATTGCAGCCATTCGTTCGCCATTGCGCCGCCTGCCATGACACGCGCGAGGCCTCGCCGCCGGGCTTTCTCCACGGCAATGCCGAAGCGGTGCAGCGCAACCTGGCGCGCTGCGCCGAGCGCATTGCCTATCGGCTGGCGATGTGGGAGTTGCCGCCGCAGGCTCGTCCCCGCGTGCCGATGCCGCCGCCAATGCTCAACGGCGTAACCGCTGCCCCGCCGCCGCCCGGGGAACTTGCGCAGATGCGCGAGTATGTGGCGCAGCTTGCCCGGCCGGCCGCGCAGCGCGACGCGCCCTACGAAGCGCTCGGCGCATGCAGAAGCGATATGCAGTAGTCACAAGACGAGAAAAAGCGGGGAGGCCATCTTGGCACAACATAAAAACGACAGTCACGACGAAGCCAATCGCGCTGCTGCGCGCTGGCGGCGCCGATTTGCCATCCTGGCGGCGATTCTGGTGATCCCGCTGGCGCTGGGCGTGTCGATCGGCTCGCGTTTCCTGCCCGATCTGCCGGTGACCTACGACGATATCGAGGAGCATTTCAAGTACGGGTCCACCGGCGGTGAGCGGGCCTCGGGTTTTCCGTTCTGGATCTGGCAGGTGCTGCCCCAGGTCTGCGCCAAGCACCTGCCCGGCGACGGCTACGCCTCGCTCGGGATGATCTACGAGCCGGGCCGGCCGCTTCCGGTCGGCATGTCGATGCGGCGAAACCTCGGGCTCGACCGCGTGTTCCTGAACTGCGCGGCCTGCCATGCCGGCACGGTGCGCGACACGCCGGATTCGCCGCCGCGCGTGTATGTCGGCATGCCCGCACACACGCTGAACCTGTTGGGATTCCAGAACTTCTTCTTCCAGTGCGCCGCCGATGCAAAGTTCAGTGCCGACTACATCGTCCCGGAGATCGATCGGCAGGCCGGCAAGCTCGGCATGCTGGATCGCTATCTGGTCTATCCGGTCGCCATCGCCTTGATGCGCGAGCGGCTGTTGATGCTGCGCGAGCGCTTTGGGTGGGCGGCCAAGCAACCTGCATGGGGGCCGGGCCGGGTCGACACCTTCAACCCGTCGAAAGCCCTGTTCAATTTTCCGACCGACAAGCTCGCCCCGGAGGAGGGCATCGGCACCGCCGATTTCCCTTCGATCTGGGAACAGCGCAAGCGCAAGCAGCGCGACGACGGCCAGCCGATGCAATTGCACTGGGACGGCAACAACACCAAGTCCGAGGAGCGCAACAAGAATGCCGCCTTCGGCACCGGCACCACGCCGCCGACGATCGACCTGCTGGCGATCGGCCGGCTAGAGCAATGGTTGCTCGATGTCATGCCGCCGAAGTACCCCTATCCAATCGACCGCGCGCTGGCCGAAAAGGGCGCACCGCTGTATGCCGAGTACTGTGCCGCCTGCCACGGCGCCAGCGGGCAGGACTTCAAGGGTGCCTATGTCGGGCATGTGGTGCCGCTCGAACAGGTCGGCACCGACCGCCATCGGCTCGATTCGTTCACGCCGGAACTGGCGCAGAACCTGGGGTCGGTCTACGCCGGCTATCCGTGGCGCTTCCAGGGATTCCGCAAGACCTTCGGCTACGCCAATATGCCGCTCGACGGCATCTGGCTGCGCGCGCCATACCTGCACAACGGGTCGGTGCCCAGCCTGCGCGACCTGCTGGAACCGGCCGCCCTGCGGCCACGGACGTTCTGCCGCGGCTACGACGTGTTCGATCAGCGCAGGCTGGGTTTCGTCAGCGATGTCTGCGAGGAGGGCGGCCGCCATTTCTTCCGCTTCGATACAGCGGCGCCCGGCAATGGCAACGCCGGCCATGAAGGCAAGGCCTTCGGCACCGAGTTGGCGGACGACGAGAAGACCGCGCTGGTCGAGTTTCTGAAGACCTTTTGACAAAGGCGCCGGCAAGCACTGGAGACAACATGGACGACAATCTTCCGTTCAACCCGGTATTGCGCCGGATTGCCATCGCGGTAGTGCTGTTGCTGGTGCTCGGTGCGCTGTTCGCCTACATCGGCTGGTATCGCTTTCTGCGCGTCGAACCCCAGCCCGGCTGGGTCAGCGCCACGCCGGAAATGCGCTTCAAGTACGGCTCGATCGGCGCCGAGAACGACGCCGGCATTCCCTACTGGATCTTCTACGTGCTGCCGCGCCTGTTTCCCGAGAAGCTGCCGGGCCCGGGCGGCTACGCGTCGCTCGGCGTCGCCTGGGAACCGGGGCAGGAGCTGCCGGTTGGCTTCACCAAGAAGACCATCGGTTTCCCGCGCGTCGCCAACACCTGCGCCGCCTGCCACACCGCCAGCTACCGCGGCAAGATCGACGAGAATCCGACCTATGTGATTGCCGGCCCCGGCCACACGCTGAACCTCGAAGCCTTCTTCCGCTTCCTGATCGACTGCGCCAAGGATCCGCGCTTCAATCCCGACATCCTCATGCGCGAGATCGAATCGGTCACCGAACTCGATCTGCTGGACCGGCTGGCCTACCGCTTTCTCATCATTCCGATGACCAAGAAGCGCCTGCTCGAACGCGAGGCCCAGTTCGCCTGGATCTACCGCAAGGATTTCCCCGAGTGGGGGCGTGGCCGCGACGACGCGATGAACCTGACCAAGTACTTCATGATCAAGGCGCCGATGGACGACACCTTCGGGCCGACCGACATGCCCTCGCTGTGGAACCTCGACAAATACCGGCCCGAGAAAGGCCATGTGATGAACTTCGCCGGCGACAGCCACGACGCCCGCTCGGTGATCGTCGATTCCGCCCTCGGCGTGCTCGGTGCCGCACCCAAGGACAAGGCCGACTTTCTCGGTCAAGTGCAGTGGCTGCACCAGTACCTCGGCAAGCTGCCGGCGCCCCGGTATCCGTTCACGATCGATGCCCAGAAGGCGCAGGCTGGCAAGATGGTGTTCGATCGTGCCTGTGCGTCGTGCCATGCGTCGGATCGAACCGGCACCCGGCTGCCGCTCGCCGAGGTCGGAACCGATCGCGGCCGACTCGACAGCTGGAACAAGGATGCGGCGATCAAGGCCAACCGGGTCGTCAGCGAGATGGGCATCGAACGCAAGGGTCTGGTGGAGGAGGCGCTCGACGGCTACGTCATCCAGTTCCTCGACGGCATCTGGCTGCGCGCGCCCTACCTTCACAACGGGTCGGTGCCGACCCTGCGCGATCTGCTGGAAATCCCCGAGCGTCGCCCGGCCTTTTTCTTGCGCGGCTACGATGTCTATGATCAAAACAGGGTAGGGTTCGTTACCGAGGGGCCGCAGGCGCAGCGGGTGGGCACGCCGTTCGATACCCGGTTGCGCGGCAATGGTAACCAGGGCCACCTGTACGGCACCGACCTGTCTGCGCCGGACAAGGATGCACTCGTAGAATTCATGAAGACGCTCTAGGATGAAATCAGCTTCGCTCCCCCTGCCCTCTCGCCGGGCCAGCCAGGCGCCGGTGGTAGCCGGCGCCAGACCGAAACCGCCCGGCATGCGCTGACATGCGCGACCAGGTCTTCATCAGCTACAGTCACCGCGACGCCGCGTGGCTGGACCGCCTGCAGGTCTATCTGGCCCCCTTCGAGCGCCAGGGCCAGGTGCGCCGCTGGGACGACACGCTGATCGCTCCCGGCGAGCGCTGGGCGCAGGAGATCAACGAGGCGCTGGCCCGGGCGAAGGTGGCGGTGCTGCTGGTCAGCGCGCAGTTCCTCGCCTCGGATTTCATCGCCCGGGTCGAACTGCCGCGTCTGCTTGGCGCAGCGGAAGACCAGGGCGTGACGATCCTGCCGCTGGTGCTCGACTGGTGCAACTTCGAGCGCATGCCGGAACTGGCGCAGTTCCAGTCGATCAACCCGCCGTCGCAGCCGCTCGAGGCGATGAGCGAAATCGACGCCAAGGCCATGCTCGCCAAGCTGGCGGCGGCAGTGGCCGATGCCCTGCAGGGCACCGGTGGTGAAACGGTGAGCGAAGCGGCGGCCGAGCGCGGGCGTTTCGTCGGCCTGCCGGCCCGCAATCCGCTGTTTACCGGGCGGCGCGATGTACTCGACGCACTTGGTACCACGCTGGCCGGCGGCGGGCGTGCCGGGTTGTGCGGCCTGGCCGGCATCGGCAAGACCGAAACGGCGATCGAGTTCGCCCATCGCGAGCGCGGTCGCTATGCCTGGGTACTGTGGTCGCGCGCCGAGTCGGTGCAGCCGCTGGTGCGCGGATATTGCGCGATCGCCGCGGCGCTCGGTCTGCCCGAGGCCAAAGGCACCGATCAGCTTGCCACCGCGCAGGCGACGCGCCGTGCGCTCGCCATGCGCAGCGACTGGCTGCTCCTGCTCGATTCGGCAGACGATCTGGCGGTGTTGCGCGACTGGCTGCCCGAAGGCGACAGCGGCAAGGTGATCATCACCAGCCGCAGTGCGGCGCTCGGCGGCTTGGCGCAGCCGGTCGAACTGGAGCCGCTCGATGACGACTCGGCGGCCCGTTTCCTCTTGCGCCGTGCCCGCCTGGCGGCGGCGGACGAGGCGGCGGAGCCCGCGCTGATGGCTGCCGCAGTGCAGATCGCCCGGCTGGCCGGCGGCTTGCCGCTGGCGCTCGAGCAGGCCGGCAGCTACATCGAGGAAACCGGTTGCAGTCTCGAAGAGTATTCCGATCTGTGGTGCAAGCATCGCAGCGAACTGCTGTCGGCGCGCGGCGAAGCCGGGCTGCGCGATGGCGTCTCGCTGATCGATGCGTGGGAGCTGTCGCTCGGCGAACTGCAGCGCGCCAATCCGAGCGCGGTTGCATTGCTGCGTCTGCTGGCGTTCGTTCACTGCGACGCGTTGCCCGACACCTCGCTGCAGGCGGGTGCGGCGTTCGCCGGTCCCGAGCTCGGTCCGGCGCTGGCCGACGGGCTGGCGCGCAACGCGGCCTATCGCGACGCCCAACGCTTTGCCTTCGTCCGCCGCGATGTCAAGACCGGCAAGCGGGCGATGCACCGCCTGGTGCAAACCGTGCTGCGCGACACCTTGCCGGAGCAGGACCGGGCACGCTGGTGCATGCGGGCGCTCGAGGTGCTCAATGCGGCGATGCCCGAGCCGCGCTTCGTCGACTGGCCGCAGTGCGACAAACTGGCCGCCCATGCGCTGGCGGTGCTCGATCATGCGAATTCGCTGGCGATCGATACCGGGGCCGGCGCGCGGCTGGCGTGCGAGACCGCGGCCTACCTCGGCCAGCGCGGACGCTATGGCGAAGCCCTGCCGCTGGCCGAGCGGGCGCTGGCAGCGCGCGGCAAGTCGCCGGATGTGGCGCCGCGCGATCTGGCCCGCGCCTGCATGGTGTGCGGGCAGATCGAGTTGGGCGCCGGCCGCCTGACCGAAGCGCGCAGCCGGCTGGAAGCGGCCGCCACCGCGTTGCGCAGCGGAGGCGCGAGCATCGAGCTGGCGCGGGTGATCGACATGCTGGCCACCGTCGATACCAGCGCCGGCGACCTGGCGGCGGGACAGGCGCGGCTGCTCGATGCCGCGGCGATGATCGCCGCCGCCGGTGGCGCCGAAAGCGTCGAGGCCGCCCAGATCGCCAACGATCTGGGCGCGGTGCATTTCAAGTGCGGCAACTACGACGAGGCGCGTGCCGCCTTCGAGCGGGCGGCGCAGTTGCGCCAGGCGTTGCTACCAGGCAATCATCCGAGCGTGGCGCAATCGCTCAACAACCTGGCGGCGGTCTGCGCCCGGCTCGGCCAGGTAGACGACGCCCGCACGCGCTATGGACAGGCGCTGTCGTTGCGGGAAGCGGCATTCGGCGAGCGCCATCCCGACGTGGCGGAGACGCTGCTCAATCTTGCGCTGCTCAATCTGGTGTGCGAGCGCGTTGGACCGGCGCGCGCCGCGGCAGAGCGGGCGATCGCCATACTCGAAGCCTGCTACGGCAGCGATCATGCGGCGGTGGCCAAGGCGCGCGCCTGTTTGGGCGATGTCGCTTTGAAGGAGGGCGCCTTCGACGAAGCGCAGCGGCTCTACCAGTGCGCGCGCGAGGTGCGCACACGGCTGCTTGGTCCGCGGCACGCCGAAACGGCGCGGGCAATCGTCGGCCTGGCCGATGTTGCCCTGGCGCGTGGGGAGAACGCGGCCGCCATCACGCTGCTCGACGAGGCGCTCGAGGTGTTGCGCGAGCGCCTCGGTGCCGCCCACCCGGATGTGGTGGCCTGCCAGCGGGAACTGGAACGCGCACGCTCGCACGCAGCGGCGCCGGCCGATGCGATCGCTGCCAGCCAAGCGCCGCTTAGGGGAACCGGATGACCAGAGTGCATTTGCTGGTTCTGATCGTGGTCGCAATCGTGCTGACGCTGTTTGCCTTGCGCTTGAGCGACACGGCAGACCGACCACCCATGCCGTCGGACAAGGCGCCGCCCGTCACCCATCCCGGCGTGCCGCCGAGCGAATCGCGCCCGGCAGGCAGCATCGGGCGCGAAGATCCCGGCGTCGGCACGACCTCGCTGCCGCGCGGGCCGGGCTCGCTGGAGCGGCCATGAACGGCGCTCGCGCTCGCGCCGGTCGCAGCCGCCTCGCCGCTGGTTGCGCGATAGGGTTTCTGCTGTCATTGGGCGCGGCGGCGCCGGCCGAGGCCGCCGACGAGCGCCGAGTGGTGGTCAATGGGAAAGCGCTGGCCGGGGAAGAACTGGACAGGCTGGATCGGGCCGATTGCCGCGCGATTCCCGACGGCGACTACTGGCTCAACCGGCGCAGCGGTACCTGGGGCTACGCAGGCGAACGGATGGCGCAGGGGCGCATCGGCGATGGTTGCCGGGCAAAGAAACGGGGATTGCCCAAGTCGCGCAGCATCGCGCGACCTGCCGCCGAGCCGGCGGGTGCCGAATCGGCGCCGGATGGGGAACTTCGGCGCGAGGAGCCGATTACCGGCACCTCGCCGCTGCTGCGGGTGCCCGAATCGGAGGCGCAGAAACCATGAACCCAGCACAGTACTTCGATGGCTTTGCCTGGCGCATGCTGCGGTTGAATGCCGCCGCATTGCTGGCGGTGAGCGTTGCCGCCTGTGCGCAGGCGCCGGGAACCGGCGGCAGCCCGCCGGCCCCTGCTCCGCCGGCCCCTGCTCCGGCGCCCGAGGCCAGACCCGCGGCACCGGCACCGGCTACGACACCGGCGCCGGCGCCGAAGCTGCGCGGCATCAAGCCGGCCGAACTGCCGCGCGAGGAGCCGGGCGTCGGGCTTGGCGGGCTGACGCACGAACCGGCGCAGCCCGCGCAGTAGCAGGCAGGTGCGGCCATGGGTCCATCGCGCTCATCCGTCGTGCTGGTGGTGGGCCGCGGTTTCTGCGGTGTGCCCAGACCGGTTCGCGCGCAGCGGGGCGGGGTGGTCAACGGGCTGCGACTGGACGCCCGACTGCGGCCGGATTGCCGACGGCGACCAAGGGTTCGGCGAGCGCTTCGGAAATCGGGGTTTTGCGGGGCAATCCGGTGCCGCAGGGCGACGGACCGTGATCAGGGTGCAGCGCACAGCGGAGGGACATCAGTCATGAGAGACACACTGCGGTTGTTGTTCGGCCTCGTCCTGCTGGGCCAGGCATGCATGGCGCAGGCCGAGCGATACGTCGTCGTAAACGGGCAGCGGCAGACGCAGCAGCAGATTTTCGCGCTCGAACGCGCCCGTTGCGGGCCGGTTCCCAACGGCCATTACTGGCTCAACTATCGGAACGGTATCTGGGGTTACGCGGGCAATCCGCGGCCGCAGGGGCATATCGCCGACAACTGCCGCAATCCGGGCCGGCGGCCCAGCCTGTCGGAGCGCGGCATGCTGTTCTCGCCGCACGACTATGTGCGCTGAGGCCGAGGGCGCGACTTGTGACTTTCTCCAAGTGTGGCCTGGAGACCGCATGGATAGGCGCTCCTGGCGATGCATGCCCGGAGAAGAAGCAGTGGCGCGGGTTTGCCGATAGGGTGCCCGGAGAACGCCTATTGATGCGGCTTCCAGGCATGTTTGGCTGGAAAACAAAACGGGCAGCCGAAGCTGCCCGTTTGTTTACCGCATGAGGCAGCGGCTTACATCGCGGCGGCCAGCTGGCCCTTCATCTTCTGCATCGCCTTGACTTCGATCTGGCGGATGCGCTCGGCAGATACGCCGTATTCGGCCGCCAGTTCATGCAGCGTTGCCGCTTCGCCCTCGGTCAGCCAGCGCCGTTCGACAATGCGGCGACTGCGTTCGTCCAGGTTGGCCAGCGCGTCCTTCAGCCCTTGGTCCTGCAGGCGGGCCATCTGCTTGCGCTCCAGCGCCTGGGACGGCTCCTCGCGCAGGTCGGCGAGGTAGGCGATCGGCGCGAAACGCTCGTCGTCATCGTCGCTGCTCGCTTCGAGCGAAACGTCGCCGCCGGTGATGCGGGTTTCCATTTCGACGACTTCTTCGGGCTTGACGCCGAGTTGCCTGGCAACCACCTGCACCTCATCGGCGTTAAGTGTGGCCAGACTGCTCTTCAAGCTGCGCAGGTTGAAGAACAGCTTGCGCTGCGCCTTGGTCGTGGCAATTTTGACCAGCCGCCAGTTGCGCAGGATGTATTCATGGATTTCGGCCTTGATCCAGTGGATGGCGAACGACACCAGGCGCACGCCGCGTTCGGGATCGAAGCGCTTGACCGCCTTCATCAGGCCGACGTTGCCTTCCTGGATCAGATCGGCGTGCGGCAAGCCGTAACCGAGGTAGCCGCGGGCCACCGCGATCACCAGGCGCAGGTGCGACAGCACCAGCGCGCGCGCCGCCTCGACGTCGCCATCGGCACGCAGGCGCCGGGCGTAATCCTTCTCTTCCGCTTCGGTCAGCAGCGGAAAGCGGTTGGCTGCCGAGATATAAGCATCCAGACTGCCAAGCGCCGAAGGGACCGGAAAAGACAGGGTTTGCGTCATCTTGCACTTCCTCCTATAAGCTCATTCTAGCACCGTTAGCAGTCCTGGCAATAGAGTGCTAATTCACGCAGGGAGTTCCGTGCTTTGAGACGGCGAACTGCGGTTGCGCGACAGTCGGGTGTCGGCCTCGCCTTCTGCGTCACGGAACCTTGCTGCGATGAAACCGCTCCAGGCCGCGATTCGGCCGTGATCGGAGCCGCCGGATTGACCGATCCTCATTGATTTTCAACCGGTTGCGTGTTGCTCAGGTTGCCTGGGTGCCTTCCCGAGCTTTTGCACACGCTCCGTATCGCCGGTAACGGTTAAAAAGTGATTACGAAGGGCACCCGCTGGAATGTCGAACTCCTGCCGTCTCCACGGCTGAGCCGGGGCACCCTACCCTGGTTGGTAGAATCCGGACATCGCACACTCCAGGCCACTCCCAATGACAGACACGGCTGCCCCCCCGCTCACCCTCTCGCCGCTGGAAGCGCGCATTCTCGGCGTGCTGGTGGAAAAGCAGTTCACCGTGCCCGACACCTATCCGCTCACGCTCAATACGTTGGTGGCCGGTTGCAACCAGAAGACCAGTCGCGACCCGGTGATGAATGTGAGCGAGGGCGAAGCGCAGATGGCGCTCGACGAGTTGCGCTCGCGCACGCTAGTGATCGAGAGCTACGGTGCGTCGGGCCGCGTGATGCGCTTTGCGCACAACGTCGATCGGGTACTGAAAATCTCGCAGCCGCTGCTCGCCCTGCTCACCGCGCTGATGCTGCGCGGCCCGCAGACGCCGGGTGAACTGCGCAGCGCCACCGACCGCTTGTACAAGTTTCCCGACATCTCGGCGCTGGAAGCGTACCTGGAGGAGATGGCGACCCGCAGCGCCGGCATGCTGGCGGTGAAGTTGCCGCGCCAGCCCGGTTCGCGCGAGGCGCGCTGGGCGCATCTGTTGTGCGGCGAGGTGGCGTTCGATGTGTCCGCTGCGGTGGCGGGCGACGAGTCGGTGACCACCGGCGAACTCGCCGCCCTGAAGGTCAACATTGCCCAGTTGCGCGGCGAGGTGGCTGAACTGCGTGCGCTGGTCGAGCGGCTGTATGCGGAACTGGGCGTCGCGCGCGACGAAGGAAAATGAGCGGAACATGAACGGGCGCGCCACCGCGCCGCCGCCGGCGGTCTCGTTCGGCGAAGCGCTGCGCTGGTGGTTGCGGCTGGGCTGCATCAGCTTCGGCGGCCCGGCCGGGCAGATCGCGATCATGCATCAGGAACTGGTGGAGCGGCGGCGCTGGATTTCCGAACGGCGCTTCCTGCATGCGCTCAACTACTGCATGGTGCTGCCAGGGCCGGAGGCGCAACAGCTCGCCACCTACATCGGCTGGCTGATGCACGGCACCCGTGGCGGTATCGCGGCCGGCGTGCTGTTCGTGTTGCCGTCACTGGTTCTGATAATCGCACTTTCGTGGATCTACCTCGCGTTCGGCTCGCAACCCGCGGTGGCCGGTGTGCTCTACGGCATCAAGCCGGCGGTGACGGCGATCGTGCTCGCCGCGGCCTGGCGGATCGGCAGCCGGGCGTTGAAGAGCCCGCCGCTGTGGGTGATCGCCGCCGCGGCCTTCGTCGCCATCTTTGCCTTTTCGCTGCCCTTTCCGGCGATCGTGCTGGCGGCAGGCGTGCTCGGCTACATCGGCGGCCAGGTCGCCCCGCAGCAGTTCGTTACCGGCGGCGGCCACGGCGTGGCCAAGGCGGACTACGGCCCGGCCCTGATCGGCGACGACACACCGCCACCGCCGCACGCGCGCGCTTCGCGCGGCCGGCTGCTGCGGATTGCCGCAGTGGGCATCGGTATCTGGGCAACCGCGACAGGGCTGATGATCGCCGCCTTCGGCTGGAACGGGCTGCTGACGCAGATGGGCTGGTTTTTCACCAAGGCCGCGTTGCTGACCTTCGGCGGCGCCTATGCGGTGCTGCCCTACGTGTATCAGGCAGCGGTAGAAAAGCACCAGTGGCTGACTGCGACGCAGATGATCGACGGGCTGGCGCTGGGCGAAACGACACCGGGGCCGTTGATCATGGTGGTCGCGTTCGTCGGCTTCGTCGGCGGCTGGACGGACACCGCGCGGCTGGCGGCCGGGGCGATGCTGTCGGGGCCGGGAATCGTGCCGATGGCTGTTGCGGGTGCCTGCGTGGCGACTTTCTTCACCTTCCTGCCCTCGTTTATCTTCATTTTCGCCGGCGCGCCATTGATCGAAACCACCCACGGCGACCTGAAGTTCACGGCGCCGCTGACCGGCATCACCGCTGCGGTGGTGGGCGTGATCGTCAACCTGGCGCTGTTCTTCGCCTGGCATGTGCTGTGGCCGGCCGGATTCTCCGGGCGCTTCGAGTGGCCGGCTGCGCTGGTCGCGGCGGCGGCCTTTGCCGCGCTGACGCGCTACAAAGTGGGCGTGGTACCGGTAATCGGCGCAAGCGCGGCGGCAGGGCTGGCGATGGCCGCATTGCTAAAGACATAGTGCGGCTGGCCGTAGAGCAGGCAACCGCCCAGACAAAGATCGGTATCGACTGAACCATGTCCCTGATCGACTCCGTTGCCGACATGACCGGCAAGCGCGACCGCGACTCCCTCGAGGTGACGGTCGCCTCCGTGCTGTTCGAACTGCTCGATCCGCGCAGGCTGATGTTCTGGCGGGTGTTCGAGCATGGCGAATCGCTGCGCCTGCGCTTGCGCGCCGGCCTGCGGGCAGGGCAGCCCGTGGCAATTTCCGACCCCGGCATGGACCCCGACGAGTTGCCGCTGCTCGATTCGCGCGCCGAGTTTCGCGCCTGCTTCGACAGCAATTCGCCGCTGCGCCTCGGTGATTCGAATAACGGCTCGTTTTGCCACGTCTACCCCGTCGCCAACGAACATGGCGTGCTGGGGCTGCTGGAGGTCGAGCATATCGCGCCGCTTGGGGATGAACAGGAGCGGTTGGTAGACGGTTTGCTGCGCATCTACCGCAACTATCTCGCGGTGCTCGACTATAGCGAACACGACGAACTGACCGGGCTGCTCAACCGCAAGACCTTCGACCACGCGTTCGAGCGCCTGCTTGCCCGCGACGCCCGGGTGGATCTGCCGAGGCGCGACATCGAATGGGTCGGCCGCCGCGGAATCGCAGATCCGCAGGAACAGCATTGGCTGGCGGTGGCGGACATCGACCATTTCAAGCGCATCAATGACCGTTTCGGGCACCTCTACGGCGACGAAGTCCTGCTGCTGCTGGCGCGACTGATGCGGTCGACGTTCCGGGCGACCGACAAGCTGTTTCGATTCGGTGGCGAAGAATTCGTCGTGATGTTGGGGCGGATGTCGCCGGCATTGGCGTGCGAAACCCTGGAACGATTCCGCGCCGCGGTCGAACGATTCAGCTTCCCGCAGGTCGGCCAGGTGACGATCAGCATCGGGTACACAGCGGTCTCGGCCACCGACACGGTGTCGGCGTCGTTCGACCGTGCCGACGCTGCGCTCTACTATGCCAAGCAGAACGGTCGCAACCTCGTGCAATGCCACGAAAGCCTGCTGGCGCGCGGCGCAATCGAGCCGAAAGTCACGCACTCCTACGACGTCGAACTGTTCTGATCGATGCGCTGGCCCGCGACGCTGTCGGCCAGCCGTTTCTCGAAGTCTTCCTCGATCCAGTCGATTCCCAGCAGCGACTGTAGTTCGCCGGCCAGCGCATCGAAGCGCAGCGGCTTGATCAGGACACGATCGAAGCTCAGGTCGGCCGGAAAGTCCTTTGGCGGCACCGGCGCTGCGGCCGAGAGCAGGATCACCGGCAGTCGATTCCCATTGCTGCTTTCTCTTTGCCGCAGTTGGGCCAGGAAGGCCCAGCCGTCCATCAACGGCATGAACTGATCGACCACCACGGCGTCGAAGGGCGCATCGGGGGCGCAGCAGGCATCGAGCACCGAGGCGGCGTCCGCCGACTCCGCAACCGCGAACCCCCAGCTCGCACAGAGATCCCGCAGGAACGTCCGATTGTCGGCGATGTCGTCGATGATCAGCAGATGACGCCGCCGACCCCGGTGTCCGACGATCCGCCTGGAATGCGTCCGCTGCGGACCGTGCTTGAGCGAATCGACTTCGCACAAGCGGAGCACGAAGTGAAAGCGGCTCCCGAGCCCGCGCTGGCTCTCCACTTCGATCGCCCCGCCCATTGCCAGCACCAACTGGTTCGAGATGGTCAGGCCGAGCCCCAATCCGGCACTGCTGTCGATGCCAACGCGGGTGAACGGCTCGAAGATGCGCTTAAGGTCGTTACCGTCGATGCCGCAACCGTCGTCTTCGACCTCGAATCGCAACGCGTGCCAGCGGCTTTCGTCCAGCAGCGGCACCCGCGGCGCGGCCGGCTGGTCCTTGACGAGGCGAATGCGCAGGCGCACCGTGCCACGCCGGGTGTGGGTACAGGCGTTGCGGGTCAGGTTGAGCAACACTTGTGACAAACGCTGCTCGTCTGCCAGTACCACCGCCGGCAAGCCCGGGTCGAGTTCCAGCACGAACCGGTTGCCGTGCTCGCGGACCATCAGGCTGGCACTGTCTTGCAGGTGCTGCGTCAGATCGGCCAGGCGCATCGGCCGCTTTTCGAGCATCGGCCGCCGCGATTCGCTGCGGCTGTAGTCGAGCACTTCGTCGATCAGGCGCAGCAGATGCGTGCCGGCACGTTCGACAATCGCCAGCTTTTCATCGGCTTCGCGGCGCCCGGGCCGGCGCAGCAATTGCACGTAACCGAGGATGGTGTGCAGCGGCGTCCGCAGTTCGTGGCTGGCGGTCGATAGAAACGCCGACTTCGCTTCGCTCGCCTGTTCTGCACGGCGCTTGGCTTCGCCCAGCTCTGCGGTACGCAGTTCAACCGCCCGCAGCAGCCGCGCCTGTTCATCCTGCTGCAATTCGAACAGGCGACGCTGCGCCAGTTCGCCGCGCTCGCGGATTGTCCGCACCTCGACATGCAGGGCATAGGCGAGCACGCAGGTCATGCCGATGACGAACACGAACGGAAGGTCGCCGACGAATTCGGCACCCGGCAGCCAGCCCATCAACTGCAGGTTGCGCATCACCAGCGCCGCCCAGAACAGCCCCCAGGCCGCGAGGTAGAGGGCGCCCGCCTGCGGCTCCCAGCGCAGCGCCACGATGGCGGCAAGGGTCAGCATCAGGCCCACCGCCATGGCGAAAGCAGAAAAAAAGGCCGCGGCAATCACCAGCAACGGCAGCACGGCAAGCACGAGGCAAAGGACGGCGACGCCCAGCATGACGACCGAAAGTCGCCGCGAATGGCGCTCCAGCGCGAGGTACTCACGGGCAAACATCGCGTGGCAGGACATGCCGAGGAACAGCGCGACATTGGGAAGCCGCCCCATCCAGTGATTGTCGTCGGCAGGCACGAGCGAGAAATGGAACCCGTCGAGCATGGTGCCGACCGCAATGGCCAACACGTGCGCCGCACCCACGGCGAGAAACGCCGCGCGGCGGCCGGCGCGCCAGGCTATGAAGCTGTACACGACGACCAATAGCGATGCACCGAGCCCGAGATACTTCCAGGCGCTGCGCAGCGCCTGATGGTCGAGCAGGGCGCCGGGCTCCCACAGCGCAAGGTTGAGAGCGGTCGCGCCGTGGCCGGCTACTCGCAGGTAAACGACCTTGCGTTCGCCGGGCTCGAAGCGCAGCGGGAAGAGCACCAGCCGCGAGGCCAGGGGTCGCTGCGCGGCGGCAATCCGGGTGCCGCTTTCCATCTGCAGCACCGCGCCGTCCGGACCGTCGACGAACAGCGTATAGGACTGCTGGAACAGGTAACCGACCTCGATCCAGCGCTCCAGCGTAGTTTCGCCGGGGTTGACGAGCTCCAGGCGCGCCCAGGTCGCGCCGTCGAGGTAACCGCGCCCTTCGGCGGTATCGGCGACGGCACGAAAGCCGCCCGCGGCGTCGAGCTGGCGGACACGCTCGAACTCCAGTTTCCCTGATGGATCACGCAGAATTTCCACGAACTGCGAGAGCGACTGGCGCTCCGACACACCGATCTCGACCGGCACCATGGCCAAGGCTGGCGCAGCGGTGGCCGCCAAAAGGAGCATCAGATGCACTGCCGCACAGCGGCAGAAACGAACGCCGTGCAAGAGAATGTGGCCGGCAAGTGTATGCACGTGGACTAGGCCTTGGCCCGGAGCCGGCCGCGGCACCAGACGGGAACGGGAGCACAATGGGAGGCGCTGTGAGACACGCTCGCGATGCGACAAGCGCGCGATTGCTGCGTGCACCGGCGCTCTACACTGATTCTATTGCCGGCCGGCGACACTGTTGGTCAAATTGCGTGACAAGGCAGCACACCGCCGGCAGCACGCCCCGATTCGACAAAGGTGCGAATGACCCGAACCTGCCGCCCCGGCTGCGCTGCCTGCTGCATCGCGCCGTCGATCTCGAGTCCGGTACCGGGTATGCCGAACGGCAAGCCGGCCGGGGTTCGCTGCGTCCAGCTGACGGACGACCTGCGCTGTGCGATTTTCGGGCACCGCGATCGGCCCGCCTGCTGTGGCGGACTGCAGGCCTCGGACGAGATGTGCGGCGACAGTCGGGAACACGCGATGTCGTGGATCGCCCGGCTTGACGAAATGACTCGGCCTTGACCGCTTGGCGGGCAGGTCAAGCGAGTGCCGGCTGCCGATGCCCGGTCGCGGCGACGCTCGAGCCGCACCTGCGCCGCGAGCGCCTGGCGGGCATCACGCGACAGGTATAATCCGCCCTTTTTCAGGCGCGCCCATGGACCTCGAGTTGCTTTTCAAGGCTTTGATCCTCGGCATCGTCGAGGGACTGACCGAGTTCCTGCCGATTTCCAGCACCGGCCACCTGATTCTCGCGGGCAACCTGCTGAACTTCAACAACGAGCGCGGCAAACTGTTCGAGATCGTCATCCAGTCGGGTGCGATCCTCGCGGTATGCTGGGAATATCGCGCGAAGATCGGCCACGTGCTTGGGGGAATCGGCTCCGATCCGAAATCGCAGCGCCTGCTGGTCAATCTGTTGATCGCTTTCCTGCCGCTGGCCATCCTCGGACTCGCATTCGGCAAGGCGATCAAGGCGCACTTGTTCCAGCCGGTGCCGGTGGCGCTGGCATTCATCGTCGGCGCCTTCATCATCATCTGGGCCGAGCGGCGCGAACACGTGGTCCGCGTTCAGTCGGTCGACGACATCCAGTGGCCGGACGCCATGAAACTGGGTTTCGCTCAGGCGCTGGCGCTGATTCCGGGTACATCGCGCTCCGGCGCTACGATCATCGGCGGCCTGTTGTTCGGACTTTCACGCAAGGCGGCCACCGAGTTTTCGTTCTTCCTCGCCATCCCCACGCTGACCGTGGCCACCGCGTATCAGCTTTACAAGGAACGGGCGCTGCTCAGTGCCGACGACCTCGGCATGTGGGTGGTCGGTTTCATCTCCGCCTTCGTTTCCGCCTTTCTGTGCGTACGCTGGCTGCTGCGCTACATCAGTACGCACGACTTTACGCTGTTCGCCTGGTATCGCATCGCCTTCGGCCTCGTCGTGCTGTGGACGGCATGGACCGGCGCCGTGAATTGGACGGCCGACTGATCTGTCTCAGAAGGCCGCAACGCAACCGTTGGATCGCGGATCGGCGCCGCCTTCGAAGGTGCCGTTTGCATGGCGCACCACCATGCCTGCGTGGCCCATGGATTCGTCGTAGTCGCCGAGAACCTCGATCTCGTGACCAAGGCCGCGCAAGCCGTCGATCGTCGCGGCGCGAAAGCGTCCTTCAACCTTCAGCTTGTCCGAATCCTGCCCCCATGCGCGCCCCAGTCGCCAGCGCGGCGCGTCGATCGCCGCCTGCGCATCGAGGCCGAAATTCACGTAGCGCGAGAAGATCGCCGCCTGTGTCTGCGGCTGACCATCGCCGCCCATGGTTCCATATACCACGGTGCGCCCGTCGTTCAGTTGTGCCAGCGCCGGGTTCAGCGTGTGGAACGGCTTGCGTCCGGGCATCAGCCGGTTTAGCGCGTCGGACTCGAGCGAAAAACTGACGCCGCGGTTCTGCCAGTTGATGCCCGATTCGCCGAGCACGATGCCGCTGCCGAACTCGTGGTAGACGCTCTGAATGCAACTGACGGCGCGGCCGGCATCGTCGATCACGCCCATCCAGACAGTATCGCCCGGACCGGGAAGTGACGGCCACGGCGCCGCACGCTCGGCCGAGATCCGGCCGGCCATCGCACGCAGCGCGGCCGGATCGAGAAACCCCTGTGCCTCGACCGCCATGTAGATGGGATCGGTGATGTAGCGATCCTTGACCGCGAACGCCTGCTTGGTGGCCTCCACAACCAGATGGACGAAGCGGGGATCGTCATGTGCCAGCGAGTCGATGCCCAGCGCATCGAGTTGGCCGAGAATCAGCAGCGAGACCAGTCCCTGGGTGGGTGGCGGTAGGTTATAGACCGCGCCACGGCGATGGGCGAGTTGCAGCGGTGCGCGCCAGCGTGCTCGATGCACAATCAGATCATTGAGGGCGATCGGGCTGCCCAGGCGCTCCAGGTCGGACGCGATGCTGCGGGCAAGATCGCCGCGATAAAATGCGTCGAGTCCGACGTCGCTCAGGTGATGCAGCGCGGCCGCCAGACGCGGCTGCATCAGCCGCCCGCCGATCGGCGGCGCGTCGCCGCCGGGCAGAAACAGCTCGGCGAAGCCGGGTTGTGGCGCAAGTTCGTCGCGCTTTGTGGAAATCGAGCGAGCGAGGCTTTCGCAAACCGGCACGCCGCGAATCGCGTAATCGATCGCGTCGGCGAGCAGACGCGAGAGCGGCATCTTGCCGCCCAGTTGTCTCGCCATTCCGAAAGCCAGTTCCCAACCGGAAATCGTGCCCGCAACTGTTAGCGCTGCCAGCGGGCCGCGCGCCGGCAACTGCGCCGTGACGCCACGCGCTGCATACCACTGCGCCGAGGCAGCGGCGGCGGCCGCTCCGCAGGCATCGATGGCGCGCGGCGCCTGTCCGGGAACCGAAACCAGCCAGAACGAATCGCCGCCGATCGAGTTCATGTGCGGATAGGCGACGGCAGCGGTCGCCGCGCAGGCAATCGCGGCCTCCAGCGCGTTACCGCCCTCGCGCAACACGGCGAGCGCCGATTGCGCAGCCAGCGAGTGTGGCGCTACCGCCATGCCGCGAACGCCGCGTGTGGAATGGATCATGGGGTTCGATCGAGATTGTCGGCTCAGCGAGCGCAGGTTCTACTGTACCGCCAATCCGGGTAACGCGTAGGCGACGACGTGCTTTCGCGCATCGTCCGATGGCATGCCAAGGCTGCGCTCAGACTGACCAGAACAGTCGGTAAAGCAATCTGGCCGCCAGCAAGACCAACAGCACCGCAAACAGTCGCTTGAGCGTATCGACCGGCAGGCGATGCGCCAGACGCGCGCCCAGTGGCGCGGTGACGATACTCGCCAACATGACGAACAGCAACGCAGGCAGGTAGATGAATCCGAGACTGGCTGGCGGCAACCCATATGCATGGATGCCGTTCCACATGTAACCGACGCTGCCGCCCACTGCAATCGGCACACCCACCGCTGCCGACGTTCCGATCGCGTTGTGGACCTTGATGTTGCACCAAGTGAGAAACGGAATGGTAATCGTGCCGCCACCGATCGCGACCAGCGCGGACAATGCGCCGATCAGGGTACCGGCTGCGATGATGCCCCCGGTCGCCGGCAATTCGCGCGAAGGCTTGGGCTTGAAATTGACGAACATCTGGAGCGCGACGTAGAGAATGAAGAATGCGAAGAACACCGCCAGCGCACGGGTCGGCACCCGTGCCGCCATTGCAGTGCCGAGTACGGTGCCGAGCAGGATGCCCGGAACGATGCGCATCACCACCGGCCAAAGCACCGCTCCGTGCTTGTCGTGAGTGCGTGCGCTGGATATGGCGGTAAAGATGATGGTCGCCATCGAGGTGCCGAGCGCCAGGTGCAACACGTGTTCGGCGGGAAACTGCTGCGCCTCGAACAGCATCGCCAGCAGCGGCACCAGCACAACGCCGCCGCCGATGCCGAAAAGGCCGGCGACAAATCCGGTTGCCAATCCGAGGGCGATATAGGCAAAGTACCACGAGGTCCATAGCATGGCGGCGTGCTCTTAGGCAGGGCCTGCAGTGTACCGCCTGCATACCCGGCCGGCGCGCGGGTTCAGTCGAGCGGAAGAATCCGCAGGCGCCGTCACGCGGTGATGCCCATCAAATCCCGAGATATGAAGCGCCAATGATCCGCCTCGACCGGCGTGACGGATAGACGGTTACCGCGCCGAAGCAGCAGCATCCCGTCCAGTTGCGGATGGCGGCGTAACGTTTCCAGGCCGATATAGGGCGTCTTGCAGACGAACTTGACCTCGACATTGAGCCAGCGAGGCGCCGTTTTCGATGATTTCGGATCGAAGTATGGACTCGACCGATCGAACTGGGTCGCGTCCGGAAATGCCGGACGGGAGACCTCGCAGATACCGGCGATGCCGGGCAGCTTGCAACCGGAATGATAGAAGAACGCCCGGTCCCCGACCTGCATCTGGTCGCGCATGAAATTGCGCGCCTGATAGTTGCGCACGCCGAACCACGGTAGCCTCTGTCCGGGCGCGCGTTCGAGATCGTCGATGGCGACCTCATCGGGCTCCGATTTCATCAACCAGTAACGCATGGCGGCGGGTGCAAAAACAAACGCGAAGCCGAAGCTTCGCGTTTGCGGTACTGGACCCCCGCGTGTGTCGTCAGGCCGGCATCCTGAACCGTGGGTCCAGGGTGGTCGCGTTCCCGCCGCATCAGGCGCACCCGGCTATGGGGTGCTCACAACAGCGACGATCGGTCGGCAACCGGATGCAAACAAACATAGGTTCAAGGAATCTATGACCTTAACGGGCACCGCAGGGGATTGACCCTGGCATCGCTGCAAATCCGACACCCGCACTAGAACAACTTTTCCTGCAGGGCGAGCGCCTGATCGACACGCGATTGCATGGAATCGATTCTACGCCGGAAATCCTGCAGGTCAATGCCGCCGGGCAGTTTCATCTGCAGCAGTTCATGCGCAATGTTGAGCGCCGTCATCACGGCGAGTTTCTCGCCGGCGCTTTGCGTCTTGCCACGGATGTCGTGCATCTTTTCATCGACATAGGATGCCGCCTTCAGCAGCGCGTCGCGCTCGTCCGGCGGGCAGGCGACGCGGTACTCGCGGCCGAGCAAGGTGATGTCGAGCAGGGTCTGATCGCTCATGCCGACGGCAAGCTCTCGATTAGCACTTCGACACGCCCGGCCGCGGCATCGATTTTCTCCCGCAACCGCTTGTTCTCGCTTTCGAGATTTGCGACGCGGATGCGCAAATCGTGGTTCTCGCCGCGAACCTGGGTGAAGTGGCCGAGCAGTTGATCGATACGCTGCTCGAGTGAGGAGAGTTGATCGTTCATGGCGCGAATCTTCCCCCGAAGCAGCCGGGCGGGTCAAGGTGATTGCCGGCGCGAAACCGAATTTGTGACGATGCGGTACAATCTGCGCCGTGTCGAAGAGCGGCATGCGCCGCCCGTAATGGGGCGTTCAAGCTGTGGCGTGCATGCAGGCTTGCCGATACGTAGCAGCACGGTGCCGCGCGACTCGATGTCGCGGGTTAAACGGGAAACAGGTGCGCGGAGTGTTGACTCCGTCATGCCTGTGCTGCCCCCGCAACGGTAAGCAGGTGCGGGTACATCACGCCGACCCCTCGAGGTCGGCAGCCACTGCGCAGAGGGTGCGCGGGAAGGCGGTGTGCCAAGTGATCGTCGATCACGACTCCCTGCGAGCCCGGATACCGGCCGTGGTGCGCAAGGACGGAAACGCCGCGGGGAAGCGGCGTCCGGCGCATCTCGATGCCCGACGGTCTGCTCCCCACGTTTCCAGTGACAATTTCCGGCGCGCGGGGACGCACGCCGGATTCAGGGAGATTTCCGTGTATCCTCGCAATGGGTCAACATCGGCCCGCCTTCTTGTCATTTCCACGATTGCAGCGCTCGCTCAAACCGGACTTTGCGCCGCCGATGATGTGCCGGTGGTCGGCCGCACAGTGGTGACGGCGAGCCGTTTTCCCGCCGCGCTCGAACAACCGGTGGGCATGACCATCATCACCGCCGAAGACATCGCCAACAGTACCGCCACCTCGCTCGGCGAAGTGCTTTCGCGGCTGGGCGGCGTGCATGTCCGGCAGAACCTGAGCGGCACGCCGGACCAGCCGCTCGACCTTCGCGGTTTCGGCGTATCGGGTGACCAGAACACGCTGGTGCTGATCAACGGACAGCGCATCAGCGAAAACGAGCTGGTCTCGGCCAGGATCAGCGCGGTGCCGTTGAACTCGATCGAGCGGATCGAGATACTGCGCGGCAGCGGCAGTGTGCTGTACGGCGGTGGCGGTACCGGCGGCACCATCAACATCGTCACCCGCGGCGCGCTCGGCCACCAGCCCGGCGGCTCGGTCTACGGCTCGGCCGGCAGCTACGGCGCAAGCGAACTGCGGGCAACGGCCAACGGCGGCAGCGACAAGCTGGGCTTTGCCGTCTATGCCAATCGCACGGACAGCGACAACTACCGGCAGAACAATCATGCGACGGTCGAGAATGTCGGCGGAGAAGTCGCGTTTGGCGAGGGAACCAGCCGCGCAAGCTTGCGCGTCGCGGGCAACCGGCAGCGCGTACGGCTTCCCGGCCCGCGCAATGAGCGGCAGTTTCACGACGATCCGCGCGGCACCTCGACGCCCAACGATCTCGGCAAGCTCGACGGCTGGGACGCCACGCTCAGCGCGAAGCATCGCATCGGCAGTGTCGACCTGGCCGCTGATCTCGGTTACCGGGAGAAATCGAGCGACTACTTCAATGCCTTCGACTTCGGAACCTTCACCTCCGATGTTGACGCGCACGTCACGACGTTTGCGCCGCGCATCAAGTGGAACGGTGCGCTCGGCGGCATGCGGAACATCCTGATCGCCGGTGTCGACTGGAGCGACTGGCAGTACAAGAACCGTTCCGTGTTCGCTGGCGATGGCTTCTCCTCCCCGACCAACGAGCGGGCGACCCAGCTCAATCGTGCCATCTACCTGCAGAACAACCTGCAGCTTGCCAGCGCGACACGCCTTACGCTGGGCGCGCGCCACGAGCGCATCCAACTGAAAGCCGCCGAGTCGGAAATCCCGATCCCGGAGCGCAGCCGCACCTACTCGCTCAACGCCTGGGAGGCCGGGCTGCGTCATAACATCAGCGCCGATCTGGCCGCCTATGTACGAATCGGCCGCAGCTTCCGCGTCGCCAATGTCGATGAGGTGCGTTGTGCGTTCCCGCCCTGCCAGGCTCTGCTCGAGCCGCAAACCTCGAACGACCGCGAGTTCGGACTTGAATACCGGACCGCCGACCTGGCGGCGCAACTCGCGCTGTTCGATATCTCGCTGAACCGCGAGATTCACTTCAACCGACTATCCGGTTTCTTCGGGCAGAACGAGAACCTGCCGAAAACGCGCCGCCGCGGCGTCGAAATCGAAACCTCGTTCGCCGCCAGCCGGACCGTCGATCTGTCCGCCCGCTACGCGTACACGCAAGCCGAGTTCCGCGACGGCATATTCGACGGCGTGGCGATCGCCGGCAACGAGGTGGCGGCGGTGCCACGCCATCGCGCCAGTGCCTCGGTAAACTGGCTGGCATTGCCGTCCACCCGCGCAGTGCTTTCGCTTACCTACGTCGGCGCGCAGCGTTACGACAACGACCAGGCCAATCGCTTTGCCCGGATGCCCTCATACACGGTCGCCGACTTCAAGCTCACTCACACGATCGGCGCGGTAACCCTCGGCGCCGGCATCAACAACCTGTTCGACCGCAAGTATTACTCGTATGCGCTGGTTGACAACCCGCTGGCGCCGACATCCTTCAACGCCTATCCCGAGGCGCGCCGCAACGGCTACGTCAGCATCGGCTATTGCTGGTAGGCGGCGGCAATGCCGGCCGAACTGGTCCTCGGTGGCGCGCGTTCGGGCAAGAGCGCCTACGCCGAGCGGCAGGCACGCGAGTCCGGCCTGGCGGTGACGGTGATCGTCACCGCGCGGTCGCTCGATGCCGAGATGAGCGCCAGAATCGCCCATCACCGCGCACTGCGTCCCGCACACTGGCGCACCGTCGAAGCGCCTTTCGACCTGGCGGCGGCATTGCGCGCCGAGGCGCAGGCGGATCGATGCTTGATCGTCGATTGCCTGACGCTATGGGCAACCAACCATCTCTGTCCGCCGGAGTTTCCCCCCACTCAACCCACCGACTGGGCCGCGGCGCGCGACGACCTGCTCAACGCCGTGCCGCGCCTGACCGGGCAGATCGTGTTCGTGTCCAACGAGATCGGCTGGGGCGTGGTGCCGCTGGGCGAGGCAACGCGCCGTTTCGTCGATGAAGCCGGCCGGCTCAATCAGGCATTGGCGCAGCGCTGCGACCGGGTGACGCTGGTTGCCGCCGGACTGCCGCTGCGGCTGAAGGATCGGCCATGAAGCCGCTTGTCCTGCTGGCCCTCGCCATGGTGCTGGCCGCATCGAACGCGCAGGCGCAGATCGCGCTGACTGATGACACCGGCAAGGAACTGCGTCTGCCGCGCCCCGCGCAGCGCATCGTCACCCTGGCGCCGCATGCAACCGAATTGCTGTTCGCCGCCGGCGCCGGCGCCCGGATCATCGCGACCGTCGAATTCAGCGACTACCCGCCCGAGGCGAAGCGGCTGCCGCGGGTCGGCGGCTACGAAAGCCTCGATGTCGAACGCATCGTCGCGCTGCGGCCCGATCTGGTCGTCGGCTGGGGCAGCGGCAACCCGCAGCCGGTGATCGATCAACTGCGCGCACTCGGGATCCCCCTGTTCATCTCCGAACCGCGCAGCCTCGATGACGTTGCGAGCGCGCTCCAGACCCTGGGCCGACTTGCCGGCGCAGAGCCGACCGCCAATCGCGCCGCAGCGCAATTCCGCCAGCGCGCCGCGGAGATTCGCGCACGCTATTCGACGCGCCCGCCGGTCAGGGTCTTCTACCAGGTTTGGGATCAACCGTTGATGACGGTAAACGACGCACACCTGATCAGCAAGGTGCTGCAGCTATGCGGCGGGCGCAACGTCTTCGGGTCGCTGTCGACACTGGCACCGACCGTCGACGTCGAGGCCGTGCTGGCCGCCGACCCGGAAATCGTGATCGGCAGCGAAGAAGCCGGCGCGCGCAGCGATGCGCTCGACATCTGGCAGCACTGGCCGCGGCTCACCGCCACGCGGCGCGGCAACATCTTCCAGATGCCGCCCGACATCCTGGTGCGCCACGCGCCGCGCATTCTCGACGCCGCGCAAATCGTCTGCGATCGTCTCGAGGCCGTGCGCGCCGCGCGAGCGACCGGGCGATAGCGCGCCTTGGCAGTCAGCGCGCACCCGCCAAACCCTGAACCGTTCTACGCGGCACAGCGCCGAGAAGCGCATGGATACTGGCTCTCCGGCTTGCCATGCCCAGGAGCAAGCAACCATGCGGCCTCCAGCCCGATGGTCTGAAACTGGTGTGGTCGACCGCCGAAGCGAGGGCGAACGCGATGCGACATGCTTGCAATCGGACGGCAGTCCGCGGCCCGATTCCCGCCACTCGTCGAGAAAAGGGCCGTGCATCGCTGAAGGTCTGGCTTCGCCGCGCCGACTGCAGGCGCTGCGCGATCAAGCGCGATCCGAGTGAGAAACCGATTTCGCATTGCTCGCACAACAGGCAAGCCTGCGAACAGCATGGAATGGACTCCGCCACGCTGGCTGGCTGTAGAACGCCATTCCATGCGGGTTGCAGCGCATCCGCTCAGCTATGTTCCGGGAATTGTGCAACTCGAATCGTGTCGCGCAGAGTCGGCAAAAGCGCGCGCGTTGCATGACCGGATACGGTTAGTGGAAAACCCGCCCACTTCAATCGGCCACTTCCGGTATCTCAGAAGCAAGTAGCCGGGCGTCGGGGCCGAGCATTCGCAGCCGACACTCGGCGATGCTTGCTGAGTGACTCTGCCTCGGCCTTTGCGGTCGTTCGAACAAAGTTGTTGGCACTGTCCGCAATGAACTTCTTTGGTATGCTTGAGTCAGCTATCGACAAATGCATCAGATGAGGTAATGCGTGAACGATGTATCCGCCGGCCGTATCGTCGCTTGTGTCGTCGCACTGCGCTTGGATATTTTTCCGGCGACCGAGCAAACCGTCGCGCCAGCCTACTCATCCGCATATGGCGCGCGTGCAATTGGCCAAAGCCTCAATGCAATCCCGCGGTCTACACAGAATTGATTCTGGATACCTTCCGAGGTCATCGACCCAAATGTTATTTTTAGATTAGCCGACAGATTTGCATATGCGACCCAAAGCAATCATAGATTCAGGAATCCGGTTTGCACTCTGCGCTTCGGCATCTTTCTTCGCGGCGGCGGCATGGGCGGAATCACCCAATTGCGGCGCAACAATTCCAGCCCTCAGAAACGGCGGGTTCGAGGCACCACAAATCGCTTCAGGCACCTTTTCCGTTCGGCGACCCTCAAGCGACCCAAGTATTGTCTGGGGCAACACCGCTGAAGACAATGTGGAGTTTTGGAGCACTGGCTTTCAGTCTACGCCCTCTTTCGAGGGCAGTCAGTTTGTTGAGCTCAACGCCAATATAGCGGGCACGTTGTACCAGAACTTGGCCACCATTCCCGGCACTCAGATGGTGTTCTCGATTGCACACAAAGCGCGCAGTAGTAACCCCGAGACGATGCAAGTTCTGGCTGGATCGAGTGTCAACAGCTTGTCTTCACTGGGGACTTTCCAGTCGAACATTCAGGGACCGGATCGCAATGGCTGGACGCGACACTCAGGCACTTACACCGTGCCAAGCGGCCAAACATTGACCACTTTCGCATTCAGGTCACTTGGTGGGGGAAGTTCAGGAAACTTCCTTGATGGAATCGAATTTACTCTGGTTGCCGGAGCCTGCGACGATACGGTGAGCGGCAAGTTCGGTACGACAATTGATACGCGAGCACTGGCCAACGACATCGGTGCGGGTCTGACAATCACCCAGGTTGGGCCGGTGGCGCCAAGTGCCGCCGGCGCTGCCACGATAGTGGGTACCACCGTGCAGTTTGTGCCGCGCCCGTGGTCTGGCGCAGCAGTAGTCCCCTACACCATACGCGATGCCACAGGTTCTCTGTCGAGTGCAGACATCCGAGTCACCATCAATCCCTCGGCCGTTCCAGACAATTATTCGGTGACACCAGCCGGCGCTTCACTTGACCTCTTGGCCAACGACGGGGTTACCAACGGCCGCATTTACGACCTACCCACTGCGCCCTCGCACGGCACAGCCAACATCAGTCCCGATGGCCAGCGCGTTGTGTATTCCCCTGCTTCTGGCTATACAGGGTTCGACACCTTTCAATATCGTATTCAAGGCGATCCATCTAACGCCATCTCTGATGTGGCGACCGTTACGATCAACATCAAGGCAATAAATCAACCGCCTTTGGTAGCTCCGGATAGCTACCGTACAACAAAGAATACGGTACTTACCGTTACCGCTCCCGGGATCCTGAGCAACGATTTCGACCCGGATGGCAACAGTCTGCGGGTGACATCGATCACCACAAGCCCAACTCATGGCACCTTGAGCAACCTCCCTGACGGGAGCTTTTCGTACACGCCCACCAGCAACTTCACGGGTTTGGATAGATTTCAGTACACCATTTCGGACGGCTCCCTTGTCAGCAGTGCTGCAACGGTCGTGATCGAGGTTGCAAACATCAACTTTCCGCCAGTCGCCAGCAATGACAGTTACTCAACAGCGAGCAACACACCTTTAATCGTATCGGCCCCCGGTTTGCTGGCAAACGATAGCGATCCCGATGGTAACCAACCCCTTCTCGTTGTGGTTGCCTCTCCTCCTCCGCTGGGTTCACTGGTATTGGGTTCTGGAGGGGGATTTACCTACACACCGAACAATGTCATTGGCTGTACGAACGATAGCGTCGACACGTTCATGTACTACGCCAACGACAGCGTAGTGAACTCCAGTTTGGCAACAGTAACGATCAACGTTCACTGCACCAATCGTGCACCAGTAGCGAATGCCGACCACTACACTGTTGCGCAGGGCGGGCGACTGAACATTCCGCCCAAGGGTGTGCTGGTCAATGACACCGATCCGGACGGCAACACCCTGTCATTGGTGCTGGTGAGCAACACCAGCCAAGGGCCGCTGGCGACGAACCCCGACGGCAGTTTCACCTACATCGCGCCCAATACAGCGGGTACGGACAGCTTCACCTACCGCGCGAGCGATGGCGCGCTGCAAAGCGGGGTGGCCACTGCAACCATCACCATTACCGCAACCAACGCCCCGCCGCTGGCTGCCAGCGACAGCTACAGCACAACCAAGAATGCGGTGCTCAACGTGCCCGCCCCCGGCGTACTGGGCAACGATCTGGACCTCGATGGAAATCCGCTGTCCTTGACAGTGATGAGCCAGCCCTCGCACGGCAGCCTGCAGATGAACCTGGATGGCAGCTTCACCTATACCCCAGCCAGTAACTATGTCGGTCTGGACTCTTTTGACTATGTGGCCAGAGATGGCATAGCCACCAGTTCCCCGGTGACCGTGACGATTCAGGTTGCCAACGCGAACTTCCCCCCGGTGGCTCAGAGGGACAGCTACTCGGTGGCGGCCGGCACAACCCTGAGAGTCTCTGCGCCGGGTCTGCTGGCGAACGACAATGATCCGGATGGCAACCAGCCCTTGCTGGTCATTCTGGCCAATCCTCCCACCAAGGGCATCTTGACGCTGACGGCTGGCGGTGGCTTCGAGTACAAGCCGAATCTATCCTCCACCTGCTCGGCCGACGACAGCGACAGCTTTACCTACTTCGCCAACGATAGCGTCACCAACTCCAATCCCGCTACGGTCTCCATCGCCATCAACTGCAACAACCGTGCGCCGATCGCCAATGCCGACCAGTACACCATCCCTCGGGGCGGGCGGCTGAACATTCCGCCCAAGGGTGTGCTGGTCAATGACACCGATCCGGACGGCAACACCCTGTCATTGGTGCTGGTGAGCAACACCAGCCAAGGGCCGCTGGCGACGAACCCCGACGGCAGTTTCACCT
>WBZP01001230.1_pt1 | contig 32430 bp, 34 predicted proteins | sample 5204301 | NCBI WGS metagenome assembly WBZP01 (sample SAMN12412401, study PRJNA552823) | activated sludge metagenome | isolation source: activated sludge from nitrification reactor of wastewater treatment plant... | place: USA: Pennsylvania | collected 2017 | reverse complement strand
TGCTGCAGCGATGAATCTGGTTGCGTTCGTCCATGTTCAATTGACTGTAGTAGGTTCCCATTCGCACACCCTAACAAATATGGGTGTTGCACTTCAATCTAGAGCGCGCCTGGTAAATACCGGACGGTTACGACTGAAAGCTGGTTCAACAGCCTCAAGAACGAGTGGGTGCATGGCATTCGCTACGCCACCCACGCCGACATGAAGGCCACCAGCTTCGAGTACATTGAAGTGTTTTACAACCGGAAACGGCAGCACTCCACGCTCGGTTACAGATCGCCGGTTCAGTTCCTGGGCGACTGGCTCAATGAGCAACCGCAGGAAAAACTGGTAGCATGAAAACCACCCTTTGGCAGACAAAAAACGGAGGGAAGCTCAGTTGCACTTCAGTCTAGAGCGCGCCGTGTAAAGAATATCGACAATATGTAGCGTCCTGCCTGCCTGCCTGACCAGGATAATGTCTCGGTAGCTGATCAAATCTTGATGCACTGGTGAAACCGGATTGAAAATTTATGGCAAATCTTGGGCACGGGAGGAGTCAACCCACGTTTGTCTGGTGGCAAAAAAGCGACGGTCGACCTGGATTCAAGGCACCTGAAAGGCACGGAAGCCCAGGAAGCAAAAAGCCAACCCCAAAGGATTGGCTAAGTGCTTGATTCTCTTGGTCGGGGCGGCGGGATTCGAACTCGCGACCCCTTGCACCCCATGCAAGTGCGCTACCAGGCTGCGCCACGCCCCGACAACCTGCCGATTATACCCGAAAAGCCACGGTTCAAAGGCGCAACATCTCGATAACATGACGCAATTCGGCGCGCAGGGCGTTGACGGAAGTTGCCGCCGCGGAGGCGTCTACCGCAGCAGGTTCGACTGCATGGTTTTCGTCAAGCCTATTGCGCGCCCCATTGATCGTAAAGCCTTGGCTGTAGAGAAGTTCGCGTATGCGCCGCACGAGCAGGACTTCATGATGTTGGTAGTAGCGTCGATTGCCACGGCGTTTGACCGGCTTGAGCTGATTGAATTCCTGCTCCCAGTAGCGCAGGACGTGAGGCTTCACCGCGCATAGTTCGCTTACTTCCCCAATCGTGAAATAGCGCTTGGCCGGGATCGGCGGCAACTCGTCGCTGCCGGAAGGCTTATGCGTCTGATCCATCGCCGGTCAGCTCGACACTGGACTTCAACTTCTGGCTGGCGTGAAACGTCACCACACGCCGCGCGGTAATGGGAATTTCCTCACCTGTCTTGGGATTGCGACCCGGCCGCTGCGGCTTGTCGCGCAACTGGAAATTTCCGAACCCGGAAAGTTTCACGCCATCACCAGTTTGCAGAGAATTCCGTATCTCTTCGAAGAAAGCCTCAACCATGTCCTTGGCCTCTCGCTTGTTGAGACCAACCTTTTCGAATAACAGGGTCGCGAGCTCTGCCTTGGTCAAGGTCATCATTTCTATTATTTTCCGTCAGACGCGCAGTTGTGCGGCGAAAGCCTCTTTCAGACAGGATACCAGTTCCTGCACCGCCAATTCGACTTCCACATCTTGCAAAGTGCGTTGAGTATCTTGCATAACTATCCGGAAAGCAAGACTTTTCTTGGTTTCAGGAATCCCTTTGCCGACGTAAACATCGAAGAGTTGCAGGTCCCTCACAAGAGGTGGCAGCTTCCCTCGCAAACCATCCACCAGCGTCTGCAAGGCAAGGTTCTGATCGACGATAACGGCAAGATCGCGGATTACCGGCGGGAACTTCGACACCTCGACATAAGCCGGAGCCGATCCTGCGGTGACCGCCGCGCGCTCGACTTCGAAAACAACCGGCGCGTGCGGCAATTCGTATTTCTGGACCCATTCCGGGTGCAATTCACCGATCCACCCGATCTCGACGCCATCGAGCACAACGCTTGCGGCACGACCCGGATGCAGTGCGGGATGAACCAGTTTCTCGTAGCGCAACTGCGCTGGCGCCAGCAGGGCGTCCAGGTCGCCCTTCAGGTCGTAGAAGTCGACCCTGCGTGCAGAACTGCCCCAACCTTCGGGCAGCGCGCCGCCATAGGCAAGGCCCGCGAGTTTCCAGGGTTGATGAAAACCGTCGACGGGAACACCTCGGGTATCGCGCCGGAAAATGCGTCCGGTCTCGAACAGCCGAACACGGCTCTGCTTGCGCCTGAGGTTGGTGACCAGGTTTGAAATCAGGCCGCCCAACAGGGTCGACCGCATTACCGCTGTCTGGCTGGCGATCGGGTTGGCCAGGCGGATCAGATCGGCGTTGGCCGCGAAATCCAACTCCCAGCCCTCTTCGACGAAGGCAAAATTGACCACCTCCTGAAAGCCGCGATCGACCAGCAGTTGACGAACACGCGCCTGCGGGCGCAGCCCTTCCGGCTGCCCCAGCATCGACAGCGAACCGCGCGGCACGGAGGCGGGAATGTTGTCGTATCCGTACAGACGGGCAATCTCCTCGATCAGATCTTCCTCTATTTCCATGTCAAAGCGCCAAGTCGGCGGCTCGACCAGGAAATCGTCCCCATCGCGAGTAAACGGCAGCCCGAGTCCGGAGAACAGTCGGGCGATCTCGTCGGCCCGGAATGGCACCCCGAGCACCCTTGCGGCGCGCGCCGTACGCAGGCGCAACGGGTTGCGTGCCGGCATCTCCGCCCTCGCCTCGACCACCGGCCCGGCTGCGCCGCCACAGATGTCGAGTATGAGTCGGGTGGCCCGCTCGATGGCGGCCCGGGTACCACCAAAATCGACGCCGCGCTCGAAACGGTGCGAGGCGTCGGAGCCGAAACCGTAGCGGCGGGCACGCCCGGCAATCGCCTTCGGGGCAAAAAAGGCCGATTCGAGGAAGAGTTCGCTGGTCGCCAGCGTGATCCCGCTGTCCTCGCCGCCCATGATGCCGGCCATGGCCAGCGGCTTGGCGTCATCTGCAATCATCAGGATGTCGGCGTCGATGGCGATCGTCTGCCCGTTGAGCAGCAGCAGGCTCTCGCCGGGCCGCGCCATCCGGGCATGCACCGTTCCATCGAGTCGGGTGTTGTCAAAGGCGTGCAACGGCTGGCCGAGTTCGAGCATCACGTAATTGGTGACGTCGACCAGCGCCGAGATGGCGCGGATGCCACTGCGCTCGAGGCGCCGTTTCATCCAGTCCGGCGTCGGCGCCCTGGCATCGACGCCCTTGAGGACGCGGCCGAGATAGAGCGGACAGGCGGCCGGCGCATCGAGCACAACAGCACGCTGATCGGCGATGGTGGCCGCAACGGCGGGAACCTGCGGCAGCGTGGCCGGAGCGCCGGTTATCGCCGAAACCTCACGGGCGACACCGGTCAGCGACAGGCAGTCGGCGCGGTTCGGCGTCAGCTTCAGCGTGAACAGGCGGTCATCGAGGTCGAGATAGTGGCGGATCGACTGCCCGACTGGAGCATCGGCCGGCAGAACCAGGAGGCCGGAGGCGTCTTCGGCGATCCCCAGTTCCTTAGCCGAACAGAGCATGCCCGACGACTCGATGCCGCGCACCCTGGCGACCTTGATCACGAAATCGCCGGGCAGTTGCGCCCCGGGCAAGGCACACGGCACGCGCTGGCCGATGGCGACGTTGGGCGCGCCGCAGACGATGGTCGCCGGCTCGCCGCGGCCGGTATCGACCCGGCAGACATTCAGGCGGTCGGCATCCGGATGACGGGTCACCTCCAGCACCTGGGCGACGACGACATCATCGAAGCGCGGAGCGACCGGGTCGAGCTCCTCGACCTCGAGACCAGCCATGGTCAGTAAATGGGCAAGCTCCTCGCTCGACAGCGCGGGATCGACGAGGGTTCTCAGCCAGGACTCGGAGAATTTCATGCGAATTGCCTCAGGAAGCGCAGGTCGCCTTCGAAGAACAGGCGCAGGTCATTGACGCCGTAGCGCAGCATGGTCAGGCGGTCGGGGCCGAAGCCGAAGGCGAAGCCGGTATACCGTTCTGGGTCGATGCCGGCAATGCGCAAGACGTTCGGATGGACCATGCCGCAGCCGGCAATTTCCAGCCAGCGGCCTTCGAGCTTGCCGCTCATGAAGGCGACATCGATTTCGGCGGAAGGCTCGGTGAACGGAAAAAATGAGGGACGGAAACGGACTTTGAGGTCGTCGCTCTCGAAGAAGCTCTTCAGGAAGTCGGCGATGACGCCCTTGAGATCGGCGAACGAAACACCCTCCCCGACCCACAGACCTTCGACCTGATGAAACATCGGCGAATGGGTCGCATCGGAATCGACGCGATAGACGCGGCCCGGGGCGATGATGCGGATTTCGGGCATTTTTTCCAGTTGACCGTAGCGGGCGACATGCGCCTGCATGTAACGCGCCTGGATCGGGCTGGTATGGGTGCGCAGCAACACGCGGTCGGCGACCTTGCTGTCAGGGTCCAGCAGGTAGAAGGTATCGTGCATCGAACGCGCCGGGTGATCCTCCGGCGTATTCAAGGAAGTAAAGTTGAAAAAGTCTTCCTCGATCTCGGGACCATCGGCGACGTCAAAGCCGATCGACCGGAACAGCGCTTCGATACGCTCCAAAGTCCGCGTTACGGGGTGCACACCACCCCGATATTCGGCGCGACCGGGCAAGGTCACATCGAGCGCCTCCTCGGCCAGGCGCGCTTCCAGTGCCGCCTTGCGGATGTCTTCGCGGCGCTCGTTCAGCGCCGCCTCGACGGCTTCCTTGACCCGGTTGACCGCCGCACCGGCGGACTTCTTCTCTTCCGCCGGCAATTTGCCCAGACCCTTGAGAAGTTCGGTGATCCGGCCGCTCTTGCCAAGGAAACGGGCCTTGACCTGCTCCAGCACATCCGGGTCGGAAGTGGCAGCGAACGCCGACCGTGCTTCACCAACAATTTGATCGAGATTTTCCATGCATGTCCACCAACAAAAAAGGAGGCTCGCGCCTCCTTTTCCAATTGTGCTTTCGCTCAGGCGCCGAGCTGTGCTTTGGCCTGATTGGCCAATGCCGCAAAAGCCGGCTGATCGAACACCGCCAGATCGGCCAGCACCTTGCGGTCAACTTCGATATTGGCCTTCTTCAGACCGTTCATCAGGGTGCTGTACTTCATGCCCAGCTCGCGGGCGGCGGCATTGATACGGGCAATCCACAGGGAACGGAACTGGCGCTTGCGCTGACGGCGGTCACGGTACTGGTACTGACCGGCCTTCATCACCGCCTGTTTGGCGACGCGATAAACATTCTTGCGTCGACCGCGGTAACCCTTGGCTTGAACAAGAACCTTCTTGTGACGGGCATGCGCCGTTACACCACGTTTGACTCTGGACATCCTCTGTCTCCTTACGCGTAGGGGATCATGGCGCGGACGCAAGCCACGTCGCGCTCGTTGACAACGACCGAACCGCGCAGATGACGCTTGACCTTGGTGGTCTTCTTGGTCAGGATGTGGCGTTTGAACGCTTGGCCGCGCTTGATGCTGCCATCCGCACGGACCGAGAAGCGCTTCTTGGCGCCGCTCTTGGTCTTCATTTTGGGCATTTTCTGCTCCTAATAACATGCCGTCAGGTGGTTCCCGGCGGGAACGCTTCGATTACCCGAAAGCACTTGTATTTGACTGCCTGTTGCTACTTTTTCTTGGCCGGCCCGATGACCATGATCATCTGCCGCCCTTCCATCTTCGGCATCTGCTCGACTTGCCCGATGGCATCGAGGTCCGCCTTGATTCTCTCCAGCTGGCGCATGCCGAATTCCTGGTGCGACATTTCGCGACCCCGGAAGCGCAGGGTCACCTTGACCTTGTCTTCCTCTTCCAGGAAACGCGTCATGTTCCTGAGCTTGATCTGGTAATCGTTCTCGTCGGTGCCCGGGCGCAGCTTGATTTCCTTGACCTGCACCTGTTTCTGCTTCAGCTTGGCCTCATGCGCACGCTTCTGTTCCTGGTACTTGAACTTGCCGTAGTCCATGACGCGGCAGACTGGCGGGCTGGCCATCGGGGCAATCTCGACCAGATCGACTCCCGCTTCTTCTGCCAACTGCAACGCAGCACGGACACTCATGATTCCAAGCTGTTCACCCTCGACGCCCTGCAGGCGTATCTCTGGCGCCGTAATTTCTTCGTTTAGGCGATGCGCCTTGTTCTGAGCTATGGTGTTACCCCCGAAAACAAAAATAATTAAGCCGTGCCACTGCGCGCGGCAACTTCATTTCGAAGTCGCCCGATCAGTTCATCGACGGACATCTGTCCGAGATCCTGACCGCCGCGAGTACGCACGGCTACCCTTCCATCTGCCTTTTCCTTGTCCCCGACAACGAGCTGATAAGGCAGGCGGTTCAAGCTATGTTCGCGAATTTTATAGGTAATCTTCTCGTTGCGCAAATCCGCCTCGGCCCGAAAGCCCGCCTGGTGTAGCTTTTGCGCGACTTCGGCGGCGTAATCTGCCTGCTTCTCGGAAATGTTGAGGACGACGGCTTGCACCGGTGCCAGCCAGAGCGGCAAGGCGCCCGCGAAGTTCTCGATCAGGATGCCGATGAAGCGCTCGAGCGATCCGAGGATCGCCCGGTGCAGCATGACCGGCGTCCGCCGCTCATCGCTTCCGGCCACATACTCGGCGCCGAGCAGACCGGGCATCGAGAAGTCGACCTGCATCGTCCCGCACTGCCACGAGCGACCGATCGCATCCTTGATGTGGAATTCGATCTTGGGGCCATAAAAGGCCCCCTCGCCCGGCAGTTCGCTCCATTCCAGACCCGAGGCCCGCAACCCCCCGCGCAGCGCGTCCTCGGCCTTGTCCCAGACTTCGTCGGAACCAACGCGGCCCTCGGGGCGCAGCGCCAGCTTGACCACCACATCATGGAAGCCGAAATCGCCATAGACCTTTCTCACAAGGTCATTGAAGGCCGTCACCTCGGACTCGATCTGCTCTTCGGTACAGAAAATGTGGCCGTCGTCCTGGACGAAGCCGCGCACGCGCATCAGTCCGTGCAGCGCGCCGGCCGGCTCGTTGCGGTGGCAGGAGCCAAATTCGCCGTAGCGCAGCGGCAGTTCGCGGTACGAGCGCAGGTCGGCGTTGAAGACCTGGATGTGCCCGGGGCAGTTCATCGGCTTGACCGCGTAATCGCGGTTTTCCGACGAGGTCGTGAACATGTTGTCCTTGTAATGCGCCCAGTGGCCGGATTTCTCCCACAACGTCTTGTCGAGGATTTGCGGGCAGCGCACTTCAAGGTAGCCGTTGTTGCGGTAAACGGCGCGCATGTACTGCTCGATTTCCTGCCAGATCGCCCAGCCCTTCGGGTGCCAGAAGACCAGACCCGGCGCCTCATCCTGCATGTGAAAGAGGTCGAACTGCTTGCCGAGGCGGCGGTGGTCGCGCTTTTCGGCCTCTTCGAGCATGTGCAGATAGGCGTCGAGATCTTCCTTCTTCGCCCAGGCCGTACCGTAAATGCGCTGCAACTGCTCGTTGCGATGGTCGCCGCGCCAGTAGGCGCCGGCCACCTTCATCAGCTTGAAGACTTTGAGCGTTCCCGTGCTCGGGACGTGCGGGCCACGGCACAGGTCAATGAAATCGCCCTCGCGGTAAAGCGAAACCTGCTGGTCGGCTGGAATCGCGCCGATGAGCTCGGCCTTGTACTTTTCACCTTGATCGAGAAAGAATTTCACCGCGTCGTCCCGCGCCCACACCTCGCGGCAGACCGGTATATCCCGCTTCGCCAGTTCGGCCATGCGCTTTTCGATCGCCGCCAGATCCTCCGGCGTGAATGGCCGCCTGTAGGCGAAGTCGTAGTAGAAGCCGTTCTCGATGACCGGACCGATGGTGACCTGCGCTTCGGGGAACAGTTCCTTGACCGCATAGGCCAGCAGGTGGGCGGTCGAATGACGGATGACCTCGAGACCTTCGGCGTCGCGCTCGGTAACGATGGCGAGATCGGCATCCTGGGCAATCAGGTACGACGTATCGACCAGCCGGCCATTGACCTTGCCGGCCAGCGCGGCACGGGCAAGGCCGGCGCCGATGCTGGCGGCGACCTCGGCGATCGTTACCGCGTGTTCAAAGGAGCGAAGCGAGCCGTCGGGCAGTTTGATATCAGGCATGACAGGCCTCAAGGCAAAAAAAAAGCGCGGGGTGAGCCGCACTTTTCTGGTCGAACGAAAGCTGACTCGATTAGGGTTTCTGAACTGCAAGGCAAGTTCGGAAAAGCATCCTCAGCTCCGTCAGGAATTTGGTAGGCGGTATTGGAATCGAACCAACGACCTCCACGATGTCAACGTGGCGCTCTAACCAACTGAGCTAACCGCCTGAAGAGACGCGGATTATAAGGATGTCCGGCGGCAAGTCAAGCAATTTGCCGGAAATCTCCACCTTCCCGCCGCCTCCGGTCACTCCGAGAATGCGGCCGTCAGCGCAGCGATCATGTAGCCATGGTCAAGCACCCCAGCACTCTCGCGAATGCTGTGCATGGCCCACATCGGCGAACCGACATCGACGCTCGCGACCCCGAGGCCCGCCGCCACCAGCGGGCCGATAGTGCTGCCGCAACCAAGGTCGCTGCGGTGCGCATATTGCTGGCTGGGAACGCCAGCCTTCTCGCACAGCCTGATGAAACGTGCGGCACTTTCTGCCCCCGTGCTGTAGCGCTGATTGGCATTGATTTTGAGCACCGGGCCGCCGTTGACCGCAACACGATGCGCCGGCTCGTAGGCTGCCGGGAAATTCGGGTGGTAGGCATGCGCCATGTCGGCGCTGATGAAAAAGGAACGTGCCAGCGCGCAGCGGTAGCCCTCGTCATCGCGGACGCCGTGTGCCGCGACCCGGCGCAGGACATCGCCGATGAAGCTGCCGCCCGCGCCGGAAGCGCTCTCGCTACCGACTTCCTCATGGTCGAAGAACGCGCAGACATTGGTGGTCGCCGGACTTCTGGCGCCAAGAAGCGCACTCAGCCCGGCGTGGCACGAGGCCAGATTGTCGAGTTGGCTGTCGGCGATGAACTCCTGCCCAGCCCCCCAGAATGCGCCGGGCTGCGTGTCGCAGACAGCGAGTTCCCAGCTCAAGATGTCTGCCGGTGCAACCTCGACCTGCGTCGCCAGAAGGGAATGGAATCGGCCATCGTCAGCCGGGCTGTCGCCGGCAAGGCCGAGTAGCAGCGGCAGTTCGGTCTGTTTGTTGAATTTCAGGCCACTCTCGTTCACCTCGCGGTTCATGTGGATAGCCAGGTTGGGCAGACGGAGCAGCGGCTCGGCGAAATGGACGAGGCGCATGGCGATGCCATCGCCATCGCGCACGGCGACGCGGCCGGCCAGGCTCAGGTCACGGTCGGCAAAGGTCGCCAGGAGTGGCCCGCCATAGACTTCGACCCCAAGCCCAAGCAGGCCATCTCTGACCTGCAGCGCCTTCGGCTTGACACGCAGACCGGGCGAATCGGTGTGAGCGCCAACCAGCCGGAAACCGCAGGTGTCGAGATGGCCCCTGCCAACCACGAAAGCGACGATCGACGCGCCGCCGCGAATGACGAAGTAGCGGCCGCCGGCCGCGAGTTGCCAGCGCTCGTCCTCACCCAGCGCCACGAATCCGGCGCGCCGCAGATAATCGGCAATCGTCTCCACCGCGTGCCACGGGCTGGGGCTGGCATCGATGAAATCCAGGAGATGGCGGGCCTGCTCCCGCGAACGCGGTGATATTTCCATGGTTGTCGGTATCTCGGTTGCAATGGGCCAACGATACCAAAGCTCATGCGACGGCGCGCATGAATCGCCGTAAAATGAGTTTTTTCGGGAGGCGCAATGAACGAAGGATGGATCGTGCTGGCCATTTGCCTGGTATTCGTGGTCGGTGCGGCACTGCCGCTGATCAGCAAGCGCGAAAACGACAGGGGGCCCCTGCCGCCGGGAAAGGAGACGCTGCGCGACTGGCGCAACGAGAAATGAGCGAAGACAACCCTTTGGAAGCGCGAATCACTGAACTTGAAATCAAGATCAGCTACGCCGAGGACATGCTCGATGCGTTGAATCGCACCGCTTTTTCTCAACAACAGCAGATCGATCAGCTGATCGCTCAGATCAGGACATTGCGTGACCAGGTACAAGCCACCGCCCCCACCGAGCCGCGCAGCCTGGGCGATGAACTTCCACCCCACTACTGACCATGCCTGACTGCCCCGTCACCGTCCTTTACCACGCCGATTGCCCGGACGGTTTCGGCTCGGCTTACGCCGCATGGCTGCGTTTCGGTGACAGCGCCAGCTACCGCGGCATGCATCACGGTGAACCGTGGGAGCCGGCCGAGATTGCTGGACACGACGTCTTCGTGCTTGACTTCTCATTTACGCCCGAGGTACTCGAGACGATGGCGCGCCTGGCTACATCGGTCGTCCAGATCGACCATCACGCGTCGGCGCGCCAACCCTGGGCCGACCGCCTGGAGAAATCCTCTGACGGCATCGAGACCTTTCACCATCCCGCTCTGCGCCTGAGTGTCATCTTCGACCTCGACAAGTCGGGGGCGCGGCTGTCGTGGGAATACTTCCACCCGACACAGCCGCTGCCACTGGTTCTGCGCCATGTCGAGGACCTCGACCTATGGCGCTTCAGGTTGCCGGGAACCCGGGCATTCGGGCAGGCACTGCGCCTGCTCTCCTATGATTTTCCGGCGTGGGACGATGTCGTGCGCCGGGCGGATGCGCCGGACGCCCCCCGTTATCTCGCCTTGCTCGCCGCCGGCGACGGGATCGAGCGGTTCTTCCAGATTGAGGTCGAGCGTCTCGCGCAAGGCCGGCTGGTGATGCCTGCGCGCCTGCGCGGGGAAGCGGTTGACCTGCTGCAGGCGCAGCGCCATGGACTGCCGACGATCAGCGATGGCGACCGCACCTGGCGCGCCGTCAGCGGTCTCGGGATCAATGCCAGCGCGCTGTTCGCTTCGGAACTGGGCAACCGCCTGGCCGAGGAAAGCGGAACGTTCGGTCTGGTTTGGGAACTCGTCTCGGGGGGCGAGGTGAAGGTTTCACTGCGCGCTGCCGGAAGGGTCGATGTGGCGGCAATCGCCGCTGGCTACGGGGGCGGCGGACACCCGAATGCCGCCGGATTCAGGATGCCTCTGGCCCGTTTTGCTGGCGAGATCCTGGCTATCTGAAACCAATAAACTGGTTTAACTTATTTACGCAATTGGCTGATTTTTATAATATCGTTGGTGCCCAGGAAGGGAATCGAACCCCCACACCTTGCGGCGGCAGGACCTAAACCTGCTGCGTCTACCAATTTCGCCACCTGGGCAGGCGGAGCGATTCTACCACCGGCGCCGGCTTGACCCTATACTTCGCGGCCGATGCCCGTCGAACACTACGAAAACTTCCCCGTTGCCTCCTTGCTCGTTCCCCGGCGCCTGCGCCGGCCGATCGAGAGCATCTACCGTTTTGCGCGCAGCGCCGACGATATCGCCGATGAAGGCGATGCACCGCCGGATGAACGATTGGCCGGGCTGGCCGCCTACCAGGCGGAACTGGATCGCATCGCTGCCGGCACATCGCCGCGTACACCACTCTTCGTCGCCCTGGCCGAGGCCATCCGCCTGCATGCGCTGCCGATCCCCCTTTTCCGCGACCTGCTCGACGCCTTCGCGCAGGATGTCGTCACGAAGCGCTACGCCGACTACCCGGAACTGCTCGACTACTGCCGCCGCTCGGCCAACCCGGTCGGTCGGCTGGTGCTGCACCTGTGCGGACGCACCGAGACGCAGCATCTCGAACAGTCCGACTGCATTTGCTCGGCGCTGCAGCTGGTGAATTTCCTGCAGGATGTCGCGGTCGACTGGCAGAAGGAGCGCATTTACATCCCGCAGGCCGACCTGCCGCGTTTCCGGGTCAGCGAAGACGACATCGCGGCCGGGCGCTGGTCGGCCAACTGGGCGGCACTGATGGATTTCGAGAACGACCGGGCGCGCGAGCTGCTGCTGCGCGGCGCGCCGCTGGTCCATGCCCTGCCCGGCCGCCTCGGCTGGGAGATCCGCCTGACCGTCCAGGGCGGCCTGCGCATTCTCGAGCGCCTACGCCGCATGCGCGGCAATGTCTTCCAGCGCCGTCCGACGCTGGGCAAACGCGACTGGCTGGTTGTGGCCAGCCGTTCCCTTACAATGTGAACGATGAATCCCGACCATTACTGCCAGGAAAAGTGCGCCGCCAGCGGCTCCTCGTTCTACTACAGCTTCCTGTTCCTGCCGGCAGAGGGCCGGCGCGCCATCATGGCCCTCTACGCATTCTGCCGCGAAGTCGATGACGTGGTCGACGAATGCCAGGATGTGTCGCTGGCCTCGACCAAGCTGGCCTGGTGGCGGCAGGAAATCAGGCGCGTCGCCGAGGGCCAGCCGCAGCACCCGGTCGGGCTGGCTCTGAAAGCCGCCAGCGCGCGGTTCAACCTGCCCACGGAACAATTGCTGGAAATCATCGACGGCATGGCGATGGACCTCCAGCAAACGCGCTACCTCGATTTCAGGGGCTTGGCGCTGTACTGCTACCGCGTCGCCAGCGTCGTCGGCCTGCTCGCCGCCGAGATTTTCGGCGCCAGGGATCGCCAGACGCAGAGATACGCCCACGACCTCGGCATGGCCTTCCAGCTCACCAACATCATCCGCGACATCGGCGAGGATGCCCGACGTGGCCGCATCTACATCCCGATGGACGAGCTCAAGCAGTTCGACGTGCCGGCCGCCGACATCCTGAACGCCCGCTACTCGGACAATTTCACGGCGCTGATGCGCTTCCAGACCGAGCGCGCCGAGAAATACTACGCGCAGGCAATGGCCCAGTTGCCGGCCGTCGACCGGAGGAGCCAGCGTCCCGGCCTGATCATGGCGGCGATCTATCGCACCCTGCTCGACGAGATCAGGCTCGACAACTTCCAGGTCCTGCACCAACGCATCGCGCTGACCCCGGTGCGCAAGCTCTGGATCGCCTGGAAAACCTGGGCCTTCGCATGAAGGTCGCCGTCATCGGCGGCGGCTGGGCGGGACTCGCCGCCGCCGTCGAACTGACGGCGGCCGGTGTTTCTACCACTCTTTTTGAAGCCGGCCGCGTTCCCGGCGGCCGCGCCCGGTCAATTTCCGTCGACGGCCGCAGGCTCGACAACGGCCAGCACATCCTGCTTGGCGCCTATCGCGACATACTCGAGGTGATGCGCCGCATCGGCGCCGACCCGGAGCAATTGTTCGAGCGTCGCCCGTTGCAGGTCATCGATGATGCCGGCTTTCGCATGGCCTTGCCGAAATGGCCGGCGCCGCTCAACGTCGCCTGGGCCCTGCTCACCGCGCATGGCGTCGGCTGGCGCGAAAAGATCGCCACCGCCTGCTGGATGCAGGGCGTCAAGGCACGCGGCTTCAGGCTGCCAAACGAGACGACGGTCGCCGAATGGCTCGATGGCGCGGGCCAGACCGGCGAGATGCGTCGCCACCTTTGGGAACCGCTCTGCCTTGCCGCCCTCAACATTCCCGCCAGGCGCGCCTCCGCCCAGGTTTTCGCCAACGTTCTGCGCGACAGCCTGGGCAGCCCGCGCCGGGAAGACACCGACCTGCTGCTGCCGCGCGTCGATCTTGGCCGCCTGCTGCCCGATCCGGCAAGCAATTGGCTCGCCGAACACGGCGCGACGCTGCGCTTCTCCACACGGATCGAGGCGCTCGAAACCGCCCCCGGTCATGTCGCGGTCGCCGGTGAGCGCTTCGCCGCGGTGATCATCGCCATCGCCCCGCCGCATGCCGGCAAGCTGTGGCCAGAAATGACTGCGAACTACGACTACGAGCCGATTGCCACGGTCTACCTGCAATTCGGGCCGCGGTTTCGCCTACCCTTCCCACTCTTCAAGCAGACCGGAAGATACGGCCAATGGGCGGTCGACCGCGGCGACGGCCTGATCGGCTGCGTCCTCAGCGGCCACGGCAACTGGGAAGCCCTGACTGACGAAGAACTCGCCGCCGCGCTGCAGGCCGAACTACCGCCATGCGGCCCGGCGACCTGGCACAAGGTGATCCGCGAAAGGCGCGCCACCTTCTCCTGCCAGCCGGGCATCCTGCGGCCGGCCGCCATCACGTCGCATCCGCGCGTCCTGCTCGCCGGCGACTACACCTGGGCCGACTACCCCGCCACCCTGGAAGGCGCCGTGCGCAGTGGACGGCGCGCTGCCCGACTACTGATTGCGAATCGTGACAACTCCGCTGCATGAGCACCCGCCGAACTTTTTTCATTCTGCTGCTGGTTGCCTGACCACCGTCCACGAAATGGATTTTTGACGAGCGTCGTCGGCAGTCGATGGTCGCAGGCGGTTCGTACTCGCCGCGCCATTCAGAAATTCCTAGTGCCGGCGGTCCTTGCCCGGGAAATACTCAGTTGCCGCCAGTCCTTCCAGAAGCAGGCCGTAGTCCAGATGCTCGCGCATCAGGCGCTTCAATTCGTGGGTGATGGCCAGGCGCGCGTACATCACCGTCAGCGGTGGCTGTTCGAGCAGCTTGCGCGCGAGCTGGCGAGCACGATCCATGAGCTGGTCACGCGGCATGATCTCGCTGACGACGCCGAGGTCCAGCGCCTGCCTGGCGTCAAGCTTCTGGCCGGTGAGGAGGAAATAGCGGCCCCGGTTCATGCCCAGCAGCAAGGGCCACAACACGTGCACGCTGTCGCCGGGAACCAGTCCCTCGATATAGTGGGGCGCATCCTGGAATACCGCATCATCGGCGGCCAGCACGATGTCGCACAACAGGCCAAGCTCGGCATGAATCGTCGCCGGGCCATTGATCGCCGCGATCATCGGAACCCGAATCTCCAGGTGGTTGTAGATCAGTCGCTGCGCGTGCACCAGGAGGCGTTCCCACACCGGCGCAGTGATCCCCGGATGCGCGATCTCCTCGCGAGCGATGAACTCGGGTCCGGCACCGGTCAGAATGACGACCCGGTTTCCGGGGTCGGCGGCGATGTCGCCAAAGGCCGCACCGCATTCACGATGCGGGCCGGCACCCCACACCACGGGTCCGTCGTCGCTGTGCAGCATCACCTCGAGAATGCCATCGTTGCGCTGCATGCGCAGATGCCGGTACTTGTCGCGATATTCTTCAAATCTGGCCATGAGGGTCCTGAGGTCTTCGGTCTTCCGTTGGGCGGATTTCATGCTACCAGTTTTTCCTTCGGTTGCCTGCCGAGCCAGGTTTCCAGTTAGCCGACGTAGCGGGAAACGCGAGAAGAACATCAGGCCAGTCACCCGGCAACCGCGATGCGTTTCACATCGAGGGCACCGAATCCCGTAGTGACCCCCGAGTTCGTACAACGCCTCCATCAGAATTCGCGAACCGGCAGCGTTTCGAGCGGCGGCACGCCACGTTCGACGGTGAACGGAAAGAGTCCGATCGTTCGACCATCCTGTGTCGCGACAATGAGCCGCCACTCGCCAGGCTGCGGGTTCAGCACCCAGGAGTAGCCCCGGAAGCCGTGCTCCCGCCCGCCGGTGCTCTGGAATCTGTTGCGATAGGCAGCCCGCCAGCCGCCGGTTTCGCGCACCTCCCAGCGATGCTCCATGGCCGCAGTGACGCCCAGCGGGGCGAATACCGCGGATACGCCGTACAGCTTCGCGCCTTCCGGCACATGAACGGTGGCGTCCTGATCACGCCAGAGTTGCCAGGAGGGTGCTGGTTCCACCTTCAGTGCAAAGCGCGTGCCATCCTGAACGAATTCGTGCCCGACCGCCAGAGCCTGTTTGACCAGTGGAACGGGAGCGATCATGTCGAATGACCATGCAAGCAGGAGCACCCCAGCCAACGCCCACGAGGGAAATATCCGGCCGGGCCGCCCGGAGGAAAGCCGCCACAGGAGATGAGTCAACAGGATGCCGGATGCGGTCGACGCATAGAACCACCAGGAATTCAGGCTGCCCACCGCATGGGGCAGCGCGAAGTTGAAGAACAGGATCGCGTTCACCGCAAACATCGCCCAGATCAAGGTGAAATACTGGCCGTAGCGTCTCCCCGCGAATTCATTGCCAACCAGGAGCGTGCCGAGGACGGTCGCTGTCAGCCACGTGCCGAGATGACCGGAACTCTTGAAATAGAGAATGAAAAGCGCCGAGAAAATGCCCCCGAAGAAGAACTGCAGCAACAGGTAGGGGGCTTGCCACGCCATCCCGGCAAAGCGCCCGCGCAAACCCGTTTCACCCGCCGGTTCGGCAAGGTCTCTCGAATTGCGGAAGGCCAGCCAGAGTACGAGGAGTCCGGCCCCGAGCAAGAAGGCACCGAGACGCCACAGATCAACAGCCCGGACCCGCTGGCCGATGGTCAGCAAATCCCAGACAAATCCCCCGAGAAAGGCGGCCAGGGGGTAGAAGCGGCGGAGGATCTTCAAGGCAAGACTCTCATGTATTGAGGTTACGCAATTCGTCAGATCGGGGGTGGAAATTGCGAGTGATCTGCCAGTTCTCGGTTCCGACCGACCCGGATTGTCAGATCAACCCAGTTTGGCGCCTTTTCGTCCCATGCATCCATTCCTGCGATCGGGGTTTGCCGCGGGGTGCGTCCGCAACACATCTTACCCTGACGTGTTCGCTCGCTGTTGCAATAGGCCAGCCATCGGGGTCCGTCTGTCGCGCTTCGCGGAACAGCCACGGTCATCTGCGGAATGCCACTTGACGGAGATCCTGCACCACAATTTTGTGGAAGCGCAGGTCTCCGCACTGCCGGAAGACGGTGACGTTTCCCGGCCGACCCGATACACTGCCTTGCGCCATCGCGACTGATCGCGATTCCATGGTATAACCTGCGCCCAAAGCGACATAAAGAGACAAGAGCCCAAGTGCCTTTCGGCTTCTACATCATCATGGCGGCGCAATTCTTTTCCGCGCTGGCCGACAACGCCCTGCTGATAGCTGCCATCGCTGCACTGCGCGAGATGCACGCGCCATCCGAGTACGAGCCGCTGCTTAAAACCTTCTTTACCGTCTCTTACGTCCTGCTCGCCGCCTTCGTCGGTGCCTTTGCCGACTCCATGCCGAAGTGGCGGGTCATGTTCATCAGCAACGCAATCAAGATCATTGGCTGCAGCACGATGTTCTTCGGCGCCCACCCGCTGGTCGCCTATGCCGTGGTCGGCCTCGGCGCCGCCGCCTACTCGCCGGCCAAGTACGGCATCCTGACCGAATACCTGCCGCACCGCCTGCTGGTCGTCGCCAATGGCTGGATCGAGGGACTGACCGTCGGCGCCATCATTCTCGGCGTCGTCGTCGGCGGCATGCTGATCAAGCCCGATATCGCTCAGATGTTGCTGTCGTTCGATGTGCCGCTGATCGATACCGGAATCGATACTCCGGTCAAGATGTCGGTCTCGATCATCGGCGTCCTCTATGTGATTGCCTCGTTGTTCAACCTTTACGTGCCCGACACCGGCGTCGATCACAAGCCGCTCAGGAAGAACCCGTTCTACCTGGTACGTGAGTTCAAGCACTGCTTCACCCTGCTCTGGCGTGACCGCCTCGGCCAGATCTCGCTCGCCGTCACGACGTTGTTCTGGGGCGCCGGCGCGACGCTGCAATTCATTGTCATCAAGTGGTCGGAGGTCGCACTCGGACTTGACCTGTCCAAGTCCTCGATGCTCCAGGGCGTGGTCGCCGTCGGGGTGGCGCTCGGGGCGGTCGCCGCAGCGAAGTTCATCACCCTGCGCAGTGCGGTTCGCGTCATTCCGCTGGGCATCGCGATGGGTTTGATCGTACTGACCATGAATTTCGTGCGTGAAATCTGGCTTGCCGTCCCGCTGCTTGTCTTCATCGGTGCGCTGTCGGGTTTCTTCGTCGTCCCCATGAACGCGCTGCTCCAGCACCGGGGGCACATCCTGATGGGCGCCGGACACTCGATCGCCGTGCAGAACTTCAACGAAAACCTGTCCATCCTGATCATGACCGGCTTCTACTACGTCATGATCCGCATGGATGTCTCGATCTACATTGTGGTCACCCTGTTTGGCCTGTGCGTCAGCGGCCTCATGTACATGATCCGCCAGCGCCACCTTGCCAATCAACGCGACAACGACGACGTCCGCCACCTCGACGACAGCGCCCACCACTAGGCAGCGCTAGAAAGACAGTTCTCCGCTGCCGGCAGCCATCGCCTCGCGCAGGCAGCGCCGCGCGAACAGCAGGTCTTCCCAGGCCTTGGCCTTCTCGGGCAAATTGCGCAGCAGATAGGCCGGGTGGTAGGTGACGACCACCGGAATGCCCTGATAAGCGAGCTGTTTGCCACGCAGCGAGGCGAGCGACTTGTCGTCGTGCAGCAGCGAATGCACGGCTGCCTTGCCAAGCAGGACAATCACCTTCGGCCGCAGCAAGGCGATCTGGCGCTCCAGCCACGGCCGGCAGGCGGCCATCTCGGCGGCTTCAGGCGTGCGGTTGCCAGGTGGCCGGCACTTGACGGCATTGGCGATGTAGACCTTGTTGCCGCGAGCAATGGCGAGCGCTGCCAGCATGTTGTCGAGCAGCTTTCCGGCCTGTCCGACAAAGGGCTCGCCCTTGACATCCTCTTCCGCGCCCGGCCCCTCGCCGATGAACAGCCAGTCCGGATTGAGATCACCGACTCCGGGCACCGCCTGCTTGCGGCCGGTGCACAGCGGACATGCCGTGCAGCCGGATATCCGCGCAAGCAATTCCGGCCATTTCAAAGCGTCGACCGCAACCGGAGCGGTTTCAGGGAAGACATGTCCTTTGGCTGTCGCAGCCACTTCATCAGCGGTCGTTTCCGGCTCTGCAGCCACCATTTCCATCCCTGGTTTCGCCGCTGCCGGCTCGCGCAAGCGCCAGACCGGCGTAATTCCCATCTCGGCCAGCATCTGTTCGCGGGTCAGCTTCATCGCAATTCCTTGTCAAACACCAATGCGTCCTCGCGCCCGGCAGCCGACCGATAGTAGCCCCGGCGGACACCGATCCGGACAAAACCGAAGCGCCGGTAGAAGCCTATCGCCTGCTCGTTCGAACGCCGCACTTCCAGAAACAGATGAACGGCACCGCCAGCACGCGCTGCCTCAATGACCTGCAGCAGCAGGCGAGCGCCATGGCCTTGGCCCTGGTAGCGCCGGTCAACACCGATAATGAGCAGATGCGCTTCGTCCAGCACGGACATGACGACGGAAAAGCCGACCAGATCGCCCCCCTGCCGCAGAACGCGCATGTCGTGCCCGGCGGCGAGGGAGTCGGCCAGGTTGCCTCGCGACCAGGGGAAGGCCTGCAGCGATGCCTCAAGTACCGCCACGGCATCGAGATCGTCCATTCCCATCCGGAACAATTCCGGGGATGGCGGGTTCACGCCTTGCCCCCGCTACCGAGACGCTCGCTGATCGTCCTGGCAACCTTGTCGCGCACATAAAGCGGCGCCGCCAGCCCCGGATTGATCAACGCACCCTGCTGCACTCTGCTCGCTCCCAGCCGCGCGATGGCATCGGCTTGCGGCAATATCTCCGGCAGCAGCCGAAGACAGGTATCGCGCAGACGTTCCTTCAGCCCTGGATAGGCGGCCAGTGCATTGCCGCAGGCAACCCAGCCCGCACCTGCCGGCAGTTCGAGCGTCGCGGGCAGACCAAGACGAATCTCGCCCAGTAGTTGAGGATCGTCGCCAAGCCGTTCATAAGTTGCCGCATAGACCTCGCCCATGCGCGCGTCGAGCAGGCTGAAAACCCGGTATTCAGCGACGGCCGCCGCCATCGCCTGCAGCCCGCAAACCGGTGCTAACGGCAGGTCGGCGGCAACCGCCAGCCCTTGCGCGACGGCACAGGCCACGCGCAGGCCGGTAAACGCACCCGGCCCGGCGCCGAAGGCTATGGCATCGAGTTGCGTGAAGCCGATTTCGCTGCCGGCCATCAGTTCGCGCACCAGCGGCAACAGCGTCTCCGAATGCGGGCGACCCGAGGGGCAGATGCGCTGTTCGATCACGCCATCCTGCCAGAGCGCGCAGGTGCCGAAATCGGTGGAGGTTTCCAGGGCCAGGATATTCATCCCCGGCATTTTACCGGAGCGCCGCCCTGACGCCGGGATCAGGCGCGCACAAGATCGAGCGGCCGCACCTGGGTGCCGAGCAGATCGTTGCCCGGAAGCGCCCACCAGCGTTCGATCGCCGTCGCATAGAGGCTGCGGAAATCGACTGCGAACGGCAGATTGCCATTGCTATCGAGGCGATCGAGCGCTGGCGGCGCACCATGGAAGCCGCCGCGCACCCGGCCGCCAAGGACGAAGTGCGGCGCAGCCGTACCGTGATCTGTGCCGCCCGACTGGTTTTCCTTCGCGCGCCGCCCAAATTCCGAATAGGTCATGACCAGGGCCTGCTGCCAGCGGTTCAGCTCGACCAGGCCGCAGCGCAAGGCGACCAGGCCATCCGCAAGCTGACGCAGCAGATTGGCGTGCGTGCCTGCCTGATTCTGGTGCGTGTCAAAGCCATTGAGCGTCAGGCGCAGGACGGCTATCCCGCCGGCGGCAACGACACTGCAACCGGTACGCACGGCATCGCCGAAGGCCCCCTTCGGGAATTCGGTCTTCAGGACGGCCATCGCATCCAGCTTGGTCGCCGCCTGGACGACATCGCTCTCGACCTTGAGCACATGCCGCAGCCCGGCATTGCCCTCGAGTTGGGACGGCTGCGCAAGCCGCGATTGCCGGCGGAACTGCGCCGTATTGCTGAGCGCAATGGCGCGCGCCCCGGTCAGCGGGCCCGGATCGGACGAACCGACCAGTACACCGTCGGCAATGTAGCCTTCCGGCACCGGCTTCCGTGCAAAAACCCGGGCGAGCCAGCCGTCGTGCAGATACTCATGCGATCTCGAGGCGGTATCCCAGATTTCGATCGAGCGGAAATGTGACAGGTTGGGCTGGGCGTAGCCCACCGACTCGACAATGGCGAGCTCGCCGCTCCGCCACATCGGCAGCAAGGGCTCCAGTGATGGATGCAGCGCTCGCCGAGCATCGACCTGAAGCAACTGATCGCGCCGGATGGCAAGGCGCGGCCGCAGTTGTGCGTAGCGCGGATCGGCGTAGGGAACAACCGTGTTCAGCCCGTCGTTGCCACCCTTGAGTTCGACCAGCACGAGCAGTCGCCCGTAGTCCGCAGCAGCGAACGCCAGTTGCGGTGACCAGGCGAACAGGCCGGCGGCCGGCATGAGTCCCAGGAAATCGCGTCGTTCCATGCCTGCCTCCTACTTGAGCTGATAGACCGGATCGAGCAGCAGTGCCCGCAGCAACGGCAGGCCTGGTGTCTTGTCGTTCGGCGGCTGGACCGGCGGCAGCGCCAGGACGGCATTCTGGATCGCCGTCCAGTCGCCATGCCTGGCAAGCCAGGCAGCGCTGTCGAAATGCATCTGCGCCACGCCTTCGAGCAGCCGCGCCCGGCCCGCGTCGCCCATGCGCCCAGCGCGCTTGCCCTGTGCCTCGCGGCCCATGCGCGGCACCTGCGGCATCTCTCCGGCACGCAGCAGACGTTCGACAAATTGCTTGCGGGCGAGCAGCGTCGTCGAATTGATCCAGTTCTCGCCGCCCGGCCAGCCGCGCACGTTCGGCGGCGCAAACAGATCCTGACCGAGATTGCGCAGCACGAAGACCAGCGGCAACGCGTCCGGCACCGCGACCGCCAGCGTGCGCAAGGTGCCGATGACGAAGTCGACCGGCGATTTGACCAGCGAACCGCGGTTGGCCGGTGACCAGAAGGCTTCCGAGAGCAGGATTGCCCGCAGCGCCGCCGCGGTCTCGTAACCGGCTCCGCGCAGGGCTGCGGCGACGCGCCTGATCTCCGCCGGTTCGGGATTGAGCGACACAAACTCCCGCCAAAGCTTGCGCGAAATGAACTCTGCTGTCGCCGGCTGCAACACGATGATGTCGAGCACGGCATCGCCGTCAAGGTTCCCGGTGCGTCCGAGAAACGTCTTCGTCCCGTCATCGTGGATTGCCGGTCGCCACAGAAAAGCACCGGTCTCCGGCGCGAAGCTCCAGCCGGTGAAGGCGCGTGCCGCTTCCTTGACGTCAGTTTCGCGGTAGTTCCCCTCGCCAAGCGTGAACAGTTCCATGACCTCGCGCGCGAAATTCTCGTTGGGGCTCGCCTTGCGGTTGGTCGCATTGTCGAGATAGACAACCATGGCCGGATCCTTCGCGACCGCATGCAGCAGGACCGCAAAATTTCCGAGCGCGTAACGGCGCAGCAATTCGTTCTGGCGCAGCATCAGGGTGCCCGACTTGACCTTCTGCTGGCTGGAGACGAAATGGTTGTGCCAGAACAGGGTCATCCGTTCGCGCAGGGCGTCCTGCGGCGTTGGCGCCCACAGCATCTCGCCCACCCACCAGGCACGAATTTCGGCGCCCTGCCGCAAAAGTTCGCGCTGCACCGCCTGGCGCTCGTCATCGGACAGCATGCGCAGCCGCCCTGGCCGCTCATAGGCGATCACTGGCGGCAGTGCCAGCAGGCCGCGCGTGTCGCCGCTAAGCAGGCGCTCTACCGCCTGCTGGCGCTCCATCCCGGAATACTCGGCGATCTGACCCGGCGGCGCACCAAAGCCGGTGCGCTCCAACAGATGCCGTGCCCCCGCTTCACCGATCGGCGCTGCGCCGGCTACGGCAGCCCACAGGCAAATGGCGAGGGCAACCAGCCGGCCGATCATGCTCACGGCCGCCCGCCCCGGAAACCGCCCCCGTAGCGCATGCCCTGCCCGCCGAATTCATCGCGCCGGCCACGCATTTCGTCGCGCATCCGCTGGCGGTCCTCCTGCGGCATCTGCTGCCACCTCTCGCGGCGCTCATCGCGCAGCCGCTGGCGGTCTTCGGGAGGCGCCTGTTGCCACTGCTCGCGCATTTCCTGCCGCATCTGGCGACGCTGATCGGGTGGCAACTGGGCATGCACGGCTCCCGCGAACCCGATAGAGGCCGCCAAAGTGAACATCAAGTGCAAAATCCTTCGCCGAACAAGCATCTGCAACCTTCGCCTCTTCAATGAGCGAATTGTTGCATCGCTTCGCCAGGTCAGCGCGCGGCTCTTTTGCAAGCTTTGTAACAACTTGTTTCCGCCCTCACCGCTGAAAAAGCTTGTTACCATTGCCCGCATGCCAGCCGCGAACGTCCGCTTATCCTTCGCCCAATGAACCACAGACATCACCGCCTTCTCGTCGTCGATGACGACATCCGTCTGCGGGATCTGCTGGTCCGCTACCTTGGCGATCAAGGCCTCGAGGTCAAGGCGGTCGGCGATGCGACCCAGATGGACAAAGTGCGGACGCGCGAGCACTTCGACCTGATCGTCCTCGACCTGATGCTGCCTGGCGAGGATGGCCTGACCATCTGCCGCCGTCTCCGCGGCACTGGCGACGCGACTCCCATCATCATGCTGACCGCCAAGGGCGAAGAAGTCGACCGCATCGTCGGCCTGGAAATGGGTGCCGACGACTACCTGCCCAAACCGTTCAACCCGCGCGAACTGCTGGCCCGCATTCATGCCGTTCTGCGGCGCCAGTCAACCACTCCGCCCGGCACCCCAGAGAACGAGGCACCAACGATACGTTTCGGCCATATCGAGGTCGACTTCGGGGCGCGCTGCCTGAAGCGTGGCGACGAAGTGCTGGCCCTGACCACCGGCGAATTCGCCGTACTCAAGGTTCTGCTGCAGCACCCCCGTCAGCCGTTGTCGCGCGACAAACTGATGGCCTTGGCCCGTGGCCGCGAGCAGGGGCCATTCGACCGAGCCATCGACGTCCAGGTCTCGCGTCTGCGCAAGCTGATCGAGAATGACCCGGCCCAGCCGCGCTATCTGCAGACGGTCTGGGGCTTCGGCTATGTCTTTGTGCCGGACGGCGCCGAACGGCAATGATTCCGCGCACGCTGCTGGCGCGCACCTTCCTGCTCCTGGCCGCTCTTGTCATTCTGACGACAACCGCCTGGTTGAGTCTCTTCCGTTACATCGAGGCCGAGCCGCGGGCCCGCGAGACGGCACAACTCGCGGCTTCCGCGGTCAACCTGATCCGGGCGGCACTTTTCGCTGCCGCCCCGGAAAACCGCCCGGCACTGTTCAACGAGTTGTCGACCCGCGAAGGAATTCGCCTGTTGCCGGCCGAGGCGGACGACCGCATCGAATCAATGCCGGATTCACGCTTTCATCGCCTGATCTCGCGCGAACTCTCCGCTCGTCTTGGACCGCATACCCGAATCGCCGCCGAAGTGGATGGCGTTTCCGGCTTCTGGGTCAGTTTTCGCCTCGACGACCACGACGAAGATGAATACTGGCTGATCCTGCCGCGTGAACGCGCGATGCGCAGCGTGGCCGGCCACTGGCTGATCTGGGGCTTGCTGGCGTTGCTGCTGGCGCTCGCCGTCGCCTGGCTGATCGCCTCGCGCATCAGCCGCCCGCTGAAGGCCATGGCAAGTTCGGCCGAAGCGGTCGGACGCGGCCAGCGCCCGCAACCGTTACCAGAATCGGGGGCCGCGGAAATGCGCCTGCTGGCCGGGGCCTTCAACGCCATGGCTGCCGACCTTGAACGTCACGAAAGGGACCGCTCGGAAGTCCTCGCCGGCATTTCGCACGACCTGCGCACTCCGCTTACGCGCCTGCGTCTCGAAGCCGAGCTGAGCGTCACCGACGAGTCAGCGCGGCAGGCAATCGTCGACGACATCGAGCAAATGGAAGCAGTCATTTCCCAGTTCATGGATTACGCTCGAACTGAGCTCGGCGAAGAGCCGGTGGCCACCGACCTCGTTGCACTCCTCGCCAGCATGGTCGAGCGCCAGCGGCAACGCGGGCAACCCATCCTGCTCCTTGCCGACGACCTGCGCGAGCTGCCGGTGCGGCCGCGCGCCCTGACCCGGGCGGTCGGCAACCTGATCGACAATGCGTTGAAGTATGGGGGGGGCGAGATTTCGGTCAGGGTGACGAGGCAGGCCGGCGAAGTCTGGATCGATGTCGCCGATCGCGGCACCGGCATCCCGGAGAGCGAAGCTGAACGTCTCAAGCGCCCCTTCACCCGCCTTGACGCTGCGCGCAGCAACGCCACCGGCACCGGCCTTGGCCTCGCCATCGTCGAACGCATCGCCCGCCTCCATGATGGGCGACTGGAACTGCTGCGCAACCCCGGCGGCGGTTTGCTGGCGCGCCTGGTGATTTCCACCAGTCCACTCCCTGCATGAATCCGGGAGCCCGCCTGCAACCGCCGTAGTCGCGGGAAACCAGGAATTTTCAGGCTCCCAGTGGGAACTCCGCGATGTTTTCATAGAGCGAGCCGTCTGCCGCAGGTGTCGAGCGCACCAGGAAGAACTTCCGGTTGAACCACGATGTGGGTTCGCACACAGGCAGCACGGAATCGAGCACAGCGACCTTGCGCGCCAGAGTGACATGGGGCACAAATTTCCCCGGCGCCTCCGCGACCGCGTAGCCGGCAGCGAACGATGCCGCTTTGAGGGCGGTTGACAGTTCAGTCAGAACAGTCGGAACGATGCCGGAACCCGCCCAGAAGATTCGGTTGTGCCGCCAGATCGCGAAACGGTCCAGCAAAATCGCGAACGGTTCGCCACGGACCTCACGGGCGGCGCGCTCCAGTTCGGGCAGGCGCTCGACCGGGACGTTGCCGATGAAGGCAAGCGTCAGGTGGATCGATTCGCGGCGCGTCGCCCGCCCGCCTGCCGCGGCAGCAAAGGAATCGGCGACGGCCGAGAGTCGCCTCGCGGCTTCCGGGGCGGGCCACAGCGAGAAAAAGACGCGGGCTTGCTCCGGCCCCACGCGGTGTCGCTGTCCGCCCTCAGAGCGCACGTTCGACCAGTACCACCGCTTGCGCCTCGATCGCTTCGCGGCGCCCGAGGTAGCCGAGCTGCTCGTTGGTCTTGCCTTTGATATTCACGGAATCGCGCGAAATCCCGAGGTCGACCGCAACATTCGCCACCATCGCCGGCGCATGCGGGGCCAGCTTCGGCCGTTCGGCGATGATCGTCGCGTCGACATTGACCGGCCGCCAGCCCTTCCCGGCCAGCAGGGCGACGGCGGCGCGGAGCAGCACGCGGCTGTCGGCACCCTGGTAGCGCGGGTCGCTGTCGGGAAAGTGGCGGCCGATGTCACCCAGCGCGACGGCACCGAGCAAGGCATCGGTAATCGCATGCAGCAGGGCATCGGCGTCGGAATGCCCGAGCAGGCCGGTTTCATGGGGAATCTCGACACCGCCGAGAATCAGCTTGCGGCCCGCGACCAGGCGATGCACGTCGTAGCCCTGCCCGACCCGAAAGTTCATTTTCGTCCCCTGAGGATCAGCGCCGCCAGGACCAGATCGGCCGGGTAGGTCACCTTGAGATTTGTCGTATCGCCCCGCAGCAGGCGCGGCCGGAGACCGAGCGCCTCGATCGCGCCCGATTCGTCGGTAACGGCGCCGCACTTCTCCAGAGCCTCCTTGAGCAGCCCGTAACGAAACATCTGCGGCGTCTGCGCCTGCCACAGGCCGTCGCGCGGTTCGGTGGCGGCGACGCGCTGCTCGCCGTCGGCCCGCTTCAGCGTATCGGCGACCGGTACGGCGAGAATGCCGCCAACCTTGTCATCCGCCAGTTCGACCAACAGGTTGACAAGCATTTCCCGGCTCAGGCACGGGCGGGCAGCGTCGTGCACCAGGATCCAGTCATCGTCGCTCGCCACCATCGCGGCCGCCTGCAGTCCATTGTTGACACTGTCGGCCCGCGTCGCGCCGCCGCAACGCAGGGTTTCCAGCTTGGGGCCGAGTTCGGACCAGTCGTAACGGTCCCATTCGCCATCTTCCGGCGACAGCACAACCCAGACCCGGTCAATCTCGGGACAGGCCACCAGCGCCGCCAGCGTATGATGGAGCAAAGGGCGTCCGAGCAGGCTCAAGTACTGTTTCGGCTTCTCGGACCCGAAGCGCGATCCGCTGCCGGCAGCGGGAACGATTGCGAAATGACGTGGCATGGCGTAATTTTACTGAATATCACAGGGCTGGAGAGATCGCATGAGTTTCGTCACTCCTGAGCTGGCGGGCCCCGTTCAGGCCTTTCTCACCGCGCTGGGGATCGGCCTGCTCGTCGGCATGGAGCGCGAACGCCGCCCGGAGTCGGCGGCCGGCCTGCGCACCTTCGCCCTCGTTTCCATGCTCGGCTGTCTGTTTGCCCTGCTCAGCGACAAAACCGGCGGCCCGGCGGTGCTGGTGACCGGCCTGCTGGTCATTGCCGGCGCGATGATCGCCTCCAATTTTTCGGCGCGCCAGGAAGAGCAGTATCGCGGCTTCACCACCGAAGCGGCGATCATCGTCACCTATGGACTCGGTGCAGCGGTCTGGTTCGGTCACGCGACGCTGGCCGTCATGCTCGCTATCGCGACCACCGTGCTGCTCTACTTCAAGGCGGAACTCAGCCGCTTCAGCCGGCGGATGACGCCGAAGGACATCAATTCCATCCTCCAGTTCGCCGTCCTTTCGCTGGTCGTCCTGCCTATTCTCCCGAGCCAGGACTACGGACCCTATGGTGCCCTCAATCCGCGCCAGATCTGGTGGATGGTCGTCCTCATTTCCGGGCTCGCGCTTGCCGGCTACCTTGCCCTGCGCATCATCGGCGCGCGGCACGGCGCGGCGCTCCTCGGCATCTTCGGCGGCCTCGCGTCGAGCACGGCGACGACCATGATGTTCTCCCGCCACGCCCGTGCCCAGGTCCATCTGGTACGGATGGCGGCGATCGTGATCCTGATCGCCAACCTGATGGTCATGATTCGTCTCGGGGTCGTGGCCGGCGTCGTGGCGCCGACGCTGGTGGGGCAGATTGCCGTGGTCTTCGCCTGCGGCCTGGTGCCCGGGTTGGCGCTCACGCTCTATGGCTGGAAGATCCTCAACGCCGGCGGCGAACTGCCGATGCCCTCGGTCAAGAACCCGACCGAACTCAAGACCGCAGTCTCCTTCGGCCTCCTCTATGCGCTCGTGCTGCTCGCTTCGGCCTGGCTCCAGGACATCGCCGGCAACCGGGGCCTCTACATCGTCGCGCTGGCATCCGGCCTGACCGACGCCGATGCCAGCGTGCTGTCCGCGCTGCGTCTGTACAACCTCGAAAAGATCCCGGCTGACCATGCCGTGACTGCCGTGACGCTGGCACTGATGGCCAACCTGACTTTCAAGATCGGCCTCGTCGTCAGCATCGGCGGCAGCCAGCTGGCCCGCCATGCGCTGCCTGGTCTGCTTGCCATCGGCGGCGGCATGGCCCTTGGATTGTTTCTCGTTTGAGGAGTCAACCGTGACAATCACCCGCGCTCCCGCCGTCGCCGGCATGTTCTACCCGGGCCGCCCGGCCGTGCTGGCCGCCACCGTCGACCAGCTGCTGGCCGCTGCGCCGACAACCGAAGCGTTGGTGCCCAAGGCGCTGATCGTGCCGCACGCCGGGTACGTTTACTCCGGCTCAACCGCCGCCATGGCTTATGCCGCGCTGGCCCCCAGGCACGCGACGATCCGCCGCGTGGTGCTGCTCGGCCCGACCCATCGGGTTGCGGTCGACGGCATCGCGGTGCCGGAAACCGACGCCTTCGCCACGCCGCTCGGCAGCGTCCCGCTCGACAATGCGGCCGTCGCCCGCCTCGCCACGCTGCCGCAAATTGTCGTCAGCGACCGGGCGCACGCCGAGGAACATTCGCTGGAGGTTCATCTGCCGTTCCTGCAGCGCGTCCTCGACGACTTCACCCTGGTGCCCCTCGCTGTCGGTCACGCGACGCCGGAAGCCGTCGCCGAAGTGCTCGACCTGCTGTGGGGCGGGCCGGAAACGTTGATCGTCATCAGCTCGGATCTCTCGCATTACCAGCCCTATGCCGCCGCCAACCAGGTCGACCGCGAGACCTGCCAGCACATCCTGCAACTCGACACCCACATCCGCCCGGAGCAGGCCTGCGGCGCCTACCCGGTCAACGGCCTGCTGCTTGCAGCCCGCCGACGCGGGCTCGTCCCGCAACTGATCCACCGCTGCAACTCCGGCGACACCGCCGGTGACCGGCAGCGCGTCGTCGGTTACGCCGCCTTTGGTTTCGCGGAGGCGCAAGATGCCTGACCTCGGCACCACCCTGCTGACCCTGGCGCGCAACGCGATCGCCACCCACTTCGCCAAGCCGACCACCGGCACGACCATGGAGGCAACGGCTGGCCCCAGCGACGACCTGCCCGAACTGCACGAAATGGGCGCAACCTTTGTCACGCTCACCAAGCACGGTCAGTTGCGCGGCTGCATCGGCAGTCTCGAAGCGTGGCGCCCGCTGCTTGCCGACGTCCAGGAAAACGCCCGCAGCGCCGCCTTGCGCGACCCGCGCTTCAACCCGTTGAGCGGCGAAGAACTGCCGATCACCCGCGTCGAAGTCTCGCTCCTGACGGCGGCCGAGCCGATCTCATTCACCAGCGAAGCCGACGCCCTCGCCCAGTTGCGCCCGGAGGTCGACGGCGTGATCTTCATTGCTGGCCGCCATCGCGCGACCTTCCTGCCGCAGGTCTGGGAGCAGTTGCCCGACCCGGCCGTGTTCATGGCGCATCTCAAGCAGAAGGCCGGACTCCCGGTCGACTACTGGGGACCGGACGTCCGGTTGCAACGCTATGCGGTCAGGAAATGGAAGGAGCCCGGACCATGAGTCAGCCCGAAGCCCTCCACCCCGGACGCTGGTGGCACGCGCTGCCCGATGGCCGCGTCCAGTGCGACCTTTGTCCGCGCGACTGCCGGTTGCACGAAGGCCAGCGCGGCGCCTGCTTCGTCCGCCAGATGGTCAATGGCGCGATGCAGCTGACCACCTACGGACGCTCGTCCGGCTTCTGCATCGATCCCATCGAGAAGAAGCCGCTCAACCACTTCTACCCGGGAAGCAGCATCCTTTCCTTCGGTACCGCCGGCTGTAACCTCGCCTGCAAGTTCTGCCAGAACTGGGACATCTCCAAGTCGAAGGATATGGACCGCCTGATGGATTCCGCAAGTCCGCGGATGATCGCCAACGCTGCCAGACGCTACGGCGCCGACGCTGTCGCCTATACCTACAACGACCCGGTCATTTTTGCCGAATACGCCATCGACACCGCGCTCGCCTGCCGCGAACAGGGTATCCGCAATGTCGCCGTCACGGCGGGCTACATCCACCCGGAACCCGCCCGCGAGTTCTTCGCCGTCATGGATGCCGCCAACGTCGATCTCAAGGCCTTCACCGACAGCTTCTATCACAAGCTGTGCGTCGGCCACCTGCAACCGGTGCTCGACATTCTCGCCTACATCCACCACGAGACCGACTGCTGGCTGGAAATCACGACCCTGCTGATCCCCGGCAGCAACGACGGCCCGGAAGAGATCAACGAACTCGCCACGTGGGTCGCCCGCGAACTCGGCCCTGACGTGCCGCTGCACTTCTCCGCTTTCCACCCTGACTGGAAGATGGACGGCGTCCCGCCGACACCGCCGGCGACGTTGACTCGTGCCCGGCGCATCTCCCTCGATGCCGGCCTGCACCATGTCTTTACCGGCAACGTCCATGACAGCGAGGGCGGAACCACCTTCTGCCCGCGTTGCCACGCGGCGCTGATCGTCCGCGACTGGTACGACATCCGGCGCTACGAGCTGACGCCGGAAGGCCATTGCCCGCACTGCGCGACCGCCATCGCCGGCCGCTTTGGCAAAACGCTCGGCCGCAACGGCCAGGCCTTCGGCCCGCGCCGGATCCCGGTGCGCCTTGCCGTTTGATCATTTGCCCCAGGGTGGGTGCGGGTCGCCATGACGGAAAACGGCCGCAATGTCGCGGGCGACCAGGCAGCTCTCGTCGCCGCGCTACGCAACCCCGACTATTATCCGCATCCGGCCGGGCAGGTCGAAGTAGTCGAGACGCACATTTCGTACGTGCTGTTGAGCGGCGCCTGCGCCTACAAAATCAAGAAAGCGGTCGCGCTGGGATTTCTCGATTTCAGCACCCTTGCCAGACGCCGCGTTTATTGCGAGGAGGAGTTGCGTCTCAACCGTCGCCTGGCCCCCGAGCTTTATCTGGCGGTGGTAGCAATCACCGGCTCCCCGGATGCGCCGCGCTTCGGCGGGAACGGGGAGGCTATCGAGTATGCGGTGCAGATGGCACGCTTTTCGCAGGAAGCCCTGCTCGACCGGCAATTGGCGGCGGGACACCTTTCACCAGATGTGATCGACGAGCTCGCTGATCAATTGGCCGATTTTCACGAACGGACGCAACGGGTTCCACCCGACCAGCCATTCGGCTCCCCGGAAGCCGTGTGGGAACCGATGGCACAGAATTTTGCCCAACTCGGCCAACAGCTATCCGGCGCGGCCGACAGCACCCGGCTCGCTGCCCTGGAGGCATGGAGCCGCCAACGGTTCAGCCAGTTGGCCGATCTGCTCGCGGCCCGCTCGCGTGATGGATGGATCCGCGAATGCCATGGCGACCTGCATTGCGGCAACATCGCAAGGACAGGTGACGGGTTGCGGATCTTCGACTGCATCGAATTCGACCCCGGGCTGCGCTGGATCGACGTGCTCAACGAAATCGCCTTTCTGACCATGGACCTGGAAGAGCGAGGCCGTGCCGACTACGCGCATCGCCTGCTCAACCGCTATCTGGAGGCGAAGGGTGAATACCGCGGCCTGCCGCTGCTCGCCTTCTACACCGTCTACCGTGCCCTGGTGCGAGCCAAGGTCGCCGCGATACGCGCCAGTCAGGAGCACCCTGCAAGCAGGCTCGCGGAACTCGCCAACTGCGACCGGTACCTGGCCTGTGCGGTGAAAGCCACCCTCCCGGGCAAACCCACGCTAATGCTCATGCATGGACTTGCCGGTTCGGGGAAGAGCTGGCTCGCGCAGCAACTGCTGGAGAGACTGGGCGCGTTGCGCATCCGTTCGGATGTCGAGCGCAAGCGCCTTTTCGGTCTGTCCGCCCTCACCCGCAGTGACTGCGCCGTCGGCGACGGCATCTACGATACAGCGGCGACCAAGGCAACCTATGACCGTCTCGTCGAATCGGCAAGTCATATCCTTGCGGCGGGCTATCCGGTGCTGGTAGACGCGGCCAACCTCCAGGCCTGGCAGCGCGCGGCTTTCCGGAACTTGGCGGCAGCACGGAAGGTTCCCTTCGTCATCCTCGCCTGCACTGCGCCGGAAGCGCTCCTGCAAGCCCGGCTGGTGAGCCGCCAGGCAGCCGGCTGCGACGCCTCGGAGGCGGACTACGCGGTGTTGACGCAGCAGATGCGCACCCAGGAAGCCTTGACTCTCGAAGAAGAAGCGTGCTGTCTCGGCATCGACACCACAAGGCCTTTCCCGGAAGATCTGCCAGGACGTCTGTTGGGAATTCAGATTCCCAGCGATCACTGACCCGCTTTCCAACGCCCTTGCGGCCAGGCACTTTTCAGGATGACTTATTAACCCGGCAATTAAATAGATTAGATTGCGGCATATTGGACAGCCGAATGTTTGAAATAAGCCATGACCCGTTCCGGTGTCTTGACCAGGCGCTCCATGAAAGTGGCCGCCTTATGCAGCAAC
>WBZP01001229.1_pt1 | contig 32439 bp, 31 predicted proteins | sample 5204301 | NCBI WGS metagenome assembly WBZP01 (sample SAMN12412401, study PRJNA552823) | activated sludge metagenome | isolation source: activated sludge from nitrification reactor of wastewater treatment plant... | place: USA: Pennsylvania | collected 2017 | reverse complement strand
GCTGGGGGTGCCCATCTGCAGGTTTCTCCTGTGCAAATCGTGGCCATCGCTGTGGCCGTTTCGAAGCACTAAACGAACCGGTCGGTTATCGGTTGGTCACCTCACCTGAGTCATGCCGACTCCACTTATGAGCGGTTAGGTGCACTGATCAGGGCGTATACGAGCTCATCAGTGCACCCAGGGCATGCGTCGTGGCAATAAGTGGTGACCAGTGGCTCAAAGTCACAAGTGAACTTGTGACTTTGTTGCCCGTGACCGAGTTGCACACCCGCGCACCCCGAAGTACCAGAAGCCTTCCCGACCTGCTCAAAGAAGGGCCACGCTAGGCCAAGAACTCCTCGATGAGTTTGTTGAACTCCGCCGTGTGCTCGATCTGCACCCAGTGACCGCAGTGGTCGAAGATCTGGAGTTGGGATCCCGGGATCAGTTGGTGCAGGCGCTTGGAGTTCGCCAACGGGATTACCTGATCTTCACGACCATGAATCACCAGCGTGGGGCATCTAATCGCCGCAATCGCCTCGTCCGGCAGCGTCATCGCGTCAACACTTGCCTGCCGAGGCGCGGGAAACATCGCCTGATAGGCCTCGTGTACGCCGGGGCGGGTGGCGGCAGCGAGACGGATCCGTGCCAGATCGTCGCTGACCAAGGAGTTGTCGTAGGCGAATAGATCAAGTAGCGCGCGCATGGCTGGCACCGACGGCTCGAATCCCCACACGGCATCAAGACCAGGCGTGATCTGGAAGGGGACCCCCACACTGCCCATGAACACCAATTTGCCGACTCGGGAGGGGTATCGCGTCGCCAGGCTGAGTGCGAGCGCACCGCCGAAGCTGTTGCCAACCGCCGAAACTCGGTCCAGTCCGAGCGCATCGAGGAAGCCGATCAGGTGCTCGGTCCAGGTGTCCAGGTTGTAGTTGGCCGTTGCCGGTCGCTCGGTATAGCCAAACCCGAGCATGTCGGGTGCTAACACCCGATGTGCGCGAGACAAGGTCGGCATGGTGAGTCGCCAGTTCGCCCACGCACTCACGCCGGGCCCCGATCCGTGGATCAGCAGAACCGGATCGCCCGAGCCGACGTCGTGATAGTTGGTGGCAATGCCGTTGACGTCGATGGTGTCGCCGATCTCGGGCACAGCAGGTTCCGTGCGCATGGCGCTCCATTCCTTTGCTTCGCTCAACAACCACTCGCGCATGGACAGCTTGGGCGGTGGCGGCGGGATGTCGGCTTCCACCCATCCATCCACCACCCGAGTCGGATACAACGTGGCCACCTCACTGGGCCGGTCAGTGCGCTGGCCGGTGTCGAGTGAGAATCTCCAGAAGTGCCCTGGGCAGATCAGCAGTCCGTCTCGCACAGTGCCGCCGGAGAGGGCTATGTCGCGGTGGGGGCAGCGATCCAGCATTGCCTGCGGCGACTCCCCATCTCGTCGTACGACGCAGACGCGGTCGCGATCGGCTCCGGTGTGCCCGATCAGGTGACCCACTGGAGTGTTGACCGGCACTGAGTCCGCTAAGCAGATCCGGGTCCAGGTCATTTGGACCACCCCAGTGCCAGGGAGATCCGCTCAGCAGTCTGAACCACCGGGCGAACCAGGTGCGGCAGACCGTCGGCGACCTGGTCGGTGTGGATCGCGACTGAAACCGACGCTACGACTCGGCCAAGCCGGTCGCGCACCGGAGCCGCGATCGAGCACATCTCAGGCTCGGACTCTCCTCTGTTCTCGGCATAGCCCTGTCGCCGAATTTGATCGAGTTCAGCCACCAAACGGGTTCGGGAGGTGATCGTGCGCGGAGTGCGCGGTCGGAGCTTCATGCTGTCGATGGCCCGGATCCGCTCCTCGGCAGGCAAGAAGGCGATCAGCAGCTTGCCCGACGAAGTCCGGTAGGCGGCATTGCGTGCGCCGACGGCACGAAAGACCGGGATTGCCCCTGGTCCCTCTCGCCGCTCGACATAGAGCACATCGGTGCCTTCAAGAATGGCGATCTGCAATGTTCCATCCGTGACCGACCGGAGTCGGTCAAGCGGCATCGTGGCCGCCTCGTGAAGTCGTTGAGCGGTCTCTGCAGAGGCCCCTGGCCACGCGGCCCAAGAACCACTTTGCTCTCGAACCGGCCACTCACTATGCGTTGATCGCAGGTGGCATCGGGATCACCCCGATGATGGCCATGGCCGAGCACCTTGATCGCGAAGGCACCCCCTTCCACCTGACCTACGGCGGGCGCACCGCCAACACCATGGCCTTCCGAAAGCGGCTGAGCGCTCTAGGCGACCGGGTCAGCTGTCTAGCCGAGGACGTGGACGGGCGGCCTGACCTCGACGTGATCGTGCGCAATCTGCCTGCAGGCGGTCTGATCTATGTCTGCGGTCCACTACCGCTACTGCGGGCAGTTGAGGCCGCCGCAGCGAGCGTCCATGGACCTGACCAAGACATCGTGCGCTTTGAACTGTTTAGCCGTCAGGGGATCGAGCCCGAGACCGCTCCAGCAATGGAGGGCGACAACTATGAGTTGGTGCTGACCGAGTCCGGCCACACCCTGCGCTTGAAGCCAGATGCCAACATCCTCGACGTGGTGCTCGCCTTGGGGATCGAGATCGAGAACGACTGCCGCGATGGCATCTGTGGCTCCTGCATCACTCCGATCGTGTCCGGCACAGTGGATCACCGCGATCTGGTGCTCACCAAGCGCGAGCAGGCCGCTATGGACCAGATGCTGATCTGTGTTTCACAACCCACGTGCCCCAGGCTGGAACTGAAGCTGTGAAAACCCACTCCGGGTGCTAGACCGGAGAGGACAACTCACGAGGAGGAACACATGCCGCTGATCGAGGTCACGCTGGCCGAAGGTCGCAGTCCGGAGAAGTTGCGGGCCCTGATCACCGCCGTCACCAAGGCCACGGCGGAGACGATCGAGGCGCCGGTGACCAACATCCGGGTGGTGATCCGGGAGGTGCCAAAGACTCATTGGGCGGCTGGCGATGTGACCATCGCCGAACGCGACGCGGCAGCAGGCGCGTGATGGGCGACTTCTTCGGCCACATCATCGACGGCGAGGAAGTGGGCTCGCTCGATGGAGCCACCTTTGAGGTGTGGAATCCCTACACACGCGAAGTCTGGGCCCAAGCCGCGGAAGGTTCAGCCCGAGACGCGCAGCGAGCAGTAGCTAGTTCGCGGCGGGCCTTCGACGAGGGGGACTGGCCGCACCTGGGCCGCGCTGAACGCGCCAAGGCAATTCACAAACTGGCCGACCTGATGGAAGCGCGCACCGATGACTTGGCGCGCCTGGACTCCACCAATATGGCCAAGCCGTTTGAGCAGGCCAAACACGACGTCGCGCGCTCGGTGTGGAACTTCCGATTCTTCGCCGATCACCAGCGCGACCACGTAGGTGAGGTCTACCCGATGGACACGGGCCACCACACCTATAGCGAATATGGCCCGGCTGGCGTTGTGGCTGCGATCAGTCCATGGAACTTCCCGCTGATGATGGCCTCCTGGAAGATCGCCCCGGCGATCGCCTGGGGTAACACCTGCATCATCAAGCCCTCCGAAGACACCCCCGCCTCGGTGACCATGTTGGGTCGGTTGGCTACCGAAGCCGGGCTTCCCCCCGGCGTACTCAACGTGGTCAATGGCTACGGCCATCCGGCCGGCTCTGCACTCACCGGTGATGATCGGGTCGACCGGGTTACTTTCACCGGTTCCTCCACCACCGGCAAAGCGGTGATGGCCAGTGCGGCTACTCATCTGGCCCCGGTTTCGTTGGAGTTGGGTGGCAAGGGTGCCAACATCGTGTTTGCCGACGCAGACCTCGACAACGCGGTGTATTGGGCGGTTGAGGCGATCTTCCGCAATGCCGGCCAGATCTGCCTGGCTGGCTCACGCCTGTTTGTCCAAGACGAGATCTATGACGACTTCATAGCGCGCTTCGTCGCCGCCGCAGAGGCGCTGACAATTGGTGACCCGTTTGATCCCGCGACGAAGTTCTCCTCGCTGGCCAGCAAACGACACTTCGACAAGGTCAGTGGTTATGTCGAGGCCGCTCGTGGGCTCGGTGGGCGATTCCTCACCGGGGGAGTGGCCGACGACGGCTCCTGGATGGTGCTGCCGACGATCATCGATGGGCTCGAGCTCGACTCTGAACCCTATTGCGAGGAGATCTTCGGTCCGGTGTGTGTGGTCAATCGATTCAGCACCGAAGCCGACGCTATCCACCTTGCCAACGACACCCGTTATGGCCTCAACGCAATGTTGTTCACCGAGAACCTCTCGCGGGCTCACCGCGTGGCTTCACGTTTGCGCGCGGGGACGGTCTGGGTGAACTGCTTCTTCATCCGTGACTTGCGCACTCCGTTTGGCGGGGTGGGTGACTCCGGCGTCGGGCGTGAAGGTGGCAACTTCAGTCGGGAGTTCTTCACCGAGCCCAAGGCGGTCGTGATGCAGATTCGGCGTACGTCGGACTAAGCGGCTCTTTCGTAGGTTTAGGCTGTCCCCGGCGGTGGCGCCATCTGGCGCCGTCGTACGACGGGAGAGGGCAGTTGGTGAGCACAGGGGTCGACAAGCGGTCTGCGATCTGGACCATCCCCAACCTGCTGAGCTTCTTCAGGTTGCTCGGCGTGCCCCTGTTTCTTTGGTTGGTCTTAGGTCCACGAGCTGACGGTTGGGCACTCGCCTTGCTGATGGTGATGGGGGTTACCGACTGGCTTGACGGCTATTTGGCACGCACCCTCAATCAACAGTCCGACCTAGGCGAAGTGCTTGATCCGGTCGTGGATCGGCTCTACATCTTGGCCGCCGTGATCGGCCTCTATCTGCGCGACATCATCCCGTTGTGGGTGGCAGTGGCCGCCCCCTTGCGTGATGCATTGCTCTGGATTCTGGTGCCGTTCTTGCGCCGCCGGGGCTACTCGGCACTGCCGATCCACTTCCTCGGCAAGGCAGCGACCTTCAACTTGATGTATGCCTTCCCCTTGCTCTTCTTCGGCGAGGGGGCAGGCACGCTCAACCAATTGGCGCAGGTCTTCGGTTGGGCGTTTGCCCTGTGGGGGTTGGGCCTCTATTGGTGGGCAGGCATCCTCTATGCCTGGCAAGTGCGCTTGCTGCTGAGGCCACCCGCGGAGACGCGATGAACTCCCCGACCGATCAGCAGCACGAACGGATCCGTCTCGGGTTGCTCGAATACACCGTTCAGCACGCTGTCGAGGACGACTACGCCACAGTGGCCGCGCGCGATCCGCAACAAACCACTCGCCGTGTTGGCCCCGCCGCTGCGGCGGTGTTGGCCGCGTTCGGTCTCACCGTGGCCGTGGCAATCACCCAGACGACTCGCTCGGCCGCATCAGACGAGGCAGATCGGCGGGAGTTGATCGGCCAGATCAAACAGGCGCAGCAGCAGTTGAAGGATCGTCGTGCCCGGATCACCACCCTGACCGACTCCAACCAACTGCTACAAGAGAAGTTCCTCACCGGCTCCGACACCGACTCCCGCGCCCGCAAGCGACTTCGCACGCTGTCGATGCTGAGCGGAGCCACCAGCGTGAAGGGCAAGGGCATCCGGATGACTATCGCCGACGGCAAATCAATGCCCGAGGCCGACGGTCAGGTGGTCGACAAGGACCTGCAACGCATCGTGAACGGGCTTTGGCAGGCAGGTGCTGAGGCGATCGCGATCAACGGCCAGCGGCTCACGCCGACCACGGCGATCCGACATGCGGGCAGTGCGATCACGGTCAACTACACGTCGTTGTCAGAGCCATATGTGATCTCCGCGATCGGTGATCCGGACACATTGCCGTCACGATTCGCACGTACGACGAGCGGTGCGACCTGGCTCGCGGTACAAAAGCACTTCGACATGCAGTTCGAATTGCGCACCGTTGAATCACTGACCCTCCCGGCGGCCACCCTGGCTCCGCTGCGGTCAGCACATCCACGAAAGGACAAGTCCTCGTGATCGCCGTTCTGGGGCTGGTGGTCGGAGTCTTGATCGGACTGGTCTTGAAGCCCGACGTACCACTGTGGCTGGAGCCATATCTGCCGATCGCCGTGGTGGCCGCGCTCGACGCGGTGTTCGGTGCTGCACGCGCGTGGTTTGACGGCATCTTCTCCGACCGCGTGTTTGTGATCAGTTTCGTCTCCAACGTGGTGATCGCCGCCCTGATCGTCTTCCTCGGCGACAAACTCGGAGTGGGCCCGCAGTTGGCCACAGGTGTGATCGTGGTCCTCGGGATCCGGATCTTCTCCAACGTGGCCGCGATCCGACGCCACATCCTCGGCGCATGACCACTCGCCCGGACCCACGCCGATTGGTGCTCAGTGCGCTGAAGCGGCCCTCCCGCGGCCAAGTGACTGCTGGAGTCTTGGTCGGGCTCTTGGGATTTGCGATGGTCACCCAGGTGAAAGCCTATGAGAGCGCCGACGCCTACTCCGGACTGCGCGCGGCCGAACTGGTGCAGGTGCTGAACGGACTCAACGTCGAGAATCGGCGAGCCAGCCAGGAGTTGACCAAACTGGAGACCGACCGAGATCGACTGCTGAACAGCACCCGCAAATCCCAGGCAGCGATCTCCGCGGCCCGCGAGGAAGCGGCCACACTAGGGATTCTGGCTGGCACGTTGCCCACCCAAGGCACCGGATTGCGCATCACCGTGACCAATCCGACCGGGCGATTGACACTTAATCACCTGCTCGACGGGGTTCAAGAACTCCGCGATGCCGGGGCCGAGTCGATTGAGTTCAATGATTCAGTGCGCGTTGTGGCCAATACGTGGTTTGACGCCGATGCTGATGGAGTTGTGATCGACGGCCGACGCCTTTCTTCGCCGTACCAGATCGAAGTGATCGGCGATCCGGACACGATGGCGCCAGCATTGCAGGTGCCCGGTGGGTTCACGTTCGATGTCGAATCCGATCAGGGCACGGTGAAGATCCAGCGAGTGAACCGGATCGTGATCAAATCTGTCGTGCCGGCAACTAACCCGCAGTACGCACAACCCGCGACAGACCAGTAGCCTGCGGGTCACCTGTGTGCTTCGGGCGTGGCCGGAGGCATCGGGGACTCGAACCGCTTTGAGAATAGGAGCAAGATCGTGGCAGATCTGAAATACACCGAAGAGCACGAATGGGTGCGCACTCCAGGTGAAGCGGCCGGTTCGGTGCGAGTGGGCATCACCGACTACGCCCAGGAGCAACTCGGTGACATCGTTTATGTGCAATTGCCCGAGGTCGGCACCACGGCTGCTGCAGGTGACGCGGTCGGCGAGTTGGAGTCCACCAAGTCGGTCAGCGATGTCTTCTGCCCGGTGGCGGGCGAGATCGTCGCAGTCAACGAAGCCTTGAATGACGCTCCAGAATTGGTCAACTCCAGTGCTTTGGAAGACGGCTGGCTCTTTGAGATTGTGCCGACGGACGCGGCATCTGTTGAGGCCCTGCTCGACGCGGCTGCCTATGAGGCGCTCACCGCAGGCTGAGCCCGTGGGTGTCTAACACCGCTGGGTCTTCACTGATAGGTTCAGTTCACACCGTCAACCTGCACTGTTGGTTGAGGGTTCCACCAATGCGAAGGGGGAGCAAAGCCGATGCCGTTTTGCACTCAGTGCGGCAACCGCAACCCGGATGACGCCAACTTCTGTGCTCAGTGCGGTAGCCGTCTGGTTGCACCCCAGGCGCCTGCACCGGTCGCTGAGTCATTGCCGACCGATACCTCCGAGACGATCACCTTCGGTGCACCGCTGCGCACTAGCCAAGAAGCTGAAGAGCGGGCTCTGCTCGACGAGGACGACGCGGCAGCTGTTGACGGTCTGCCCAGTGGCAGCGCGCTGCTCGTCGTACGCCGTGGCCCCGGCGCGGGCAGTCGGTTCCTGCTTGATCAGGACCTGGTCACCGCAGGTCGCCACCCCGAGAGCGAAATCTTCCTCGATGACATCACGGTCTCGCGTCGTCACGTCGAATTCGCGCGAAGCGGCGACGGATACACCGTGACCGACGTGGGCAGTCTCAACGGCACCTACGTCAATCGCGACCGCATCGATTCCAGCAGGCTGCAGAACGGTGACGAAGTCCAGATCGGCAAGTTCCGACTGGTGTTCTTCGCCGGTGACCCTGCGGACAGCTGAAATGGCGGGTTCCCGCTCCCGGCTCAGCATCGGGCAGGCGCTGGCCAAACTGCGTGAGGAGTTCCCCGACTCCGACATCAAAGAGTCCAAGATCCGCTTCTTGGAGAGCGAGGGTCTGGTCGAGCCCGAGCGCACGGCCTCGGGCTATCGCAAGTATTCCGACCAGGACATGGAGCGACTTCGCTACATTCTGCGTGCCCAGAAGGAGCACTACCTGCCGCTGAAGGTGATCGGTGAGCATCTTGATGCCATGGATCGCGGTCTCGAACTTCCAGGCATGCTGGGGGCACCGCGGGTAGTGCTTGCTCCCGATGGTCTGCCGGCCGCCGAATCGTTTGCGCCTGATCGATCTGATGTGCGGGTCTCTCGTCGTGAACTGTTGAAGACCGCCAACATCTCTGAAGAGGTGCTGGTCGAGCTCGAGTCCTATGGGTTGGTGCGCACCCGACCCGGCACTCAGCACTTCGATGCCGATGCGGTGATCATCGCCCAGACAGCGGGTGAACTGGCGGCGTTCGGGATCGAGCCGCGGCACCTGCGAGCGTTTAGAACCGCAGCCGATCGCGAGATCGGCTTGGTGGAACAGGTGGTGAACCCGATCCGGCGCAGCCGCGAAGAAGGTGCCGAAGGTCGAGCCGCGCAGGCCGTGGCCGACATCGCGGCACTGTCGGTGCGGCTCCACGCCGGTCTGGTGAGAGCAGCGCTTCGCAACCTGCGCTGAACACTGACGCGGATGCACAGGTGGTCCCTCAGGTGATGGGGTTAGGCTCGGACCATGCGTCCAGTCGAGGTAGTCGGGGTTCGGGTAGAGGTCCCGTCAAACCAACCGATCGTGCTGCTGCGCGAATCTGAAGGCGATCGCTACCTCCCGATCTGGATTGGTGCGGTTGAGGCCACCGCAATTGCGTTTGCCCAACAGGGAGTGGTGCCGCCACGCCCCCTGACCCACGACCTGCTGCGCGATGTGCTTGAGGCCACCGGGCAGGAACTTCAGGCTGTGCGGATCACTGAGATGCGCGATGGCGTGTTCTACGCGACGCTGGACTTTGAATCGGGCGTCGAGGTCAGTGCCCGTCCCTCGGATTCGATCGCGCTCGCACTTCGCGCTGGCGTACCCATTCTCTGCGCGGAGGAAGTGTTGGCTCTGGCGGCGGTCAATGTGCCTGAGGAGCAACTCGACACTGACACCGAACAGGATGAAGTCGAGCGGTTCCGCGAGTTTCTCGACCAGGTGTCGCCCGAGGATTTTGAGGCTGGTCCAGAGTCGACTTAGGCACAAGTCTCAATGTTGGGTTGAAGGTTGGGACACGCCGCAAATACGCGGTTGTTGGCTAAGTCTCAACCTGAGCTTTATCGTTTGTGAACGTCTTCGATGTAACTCCACCGCTGTGGTCTGCCTCCCGGCAGGTCGCCAACGGCTTCCCTCGGGGTTACGGTGACGAAGTGACTGATGGAGAAGCTCGTGAGTGATCAGGTGGTGGGCAACGCCCCAGACGCCGAGATTGTCGACGCTGCGCTGGCGGCCGATGAGCAGGGGCTGCTCTTCACCGATGACGTTTCTCCGCTGCCCAGCGATCTGGGCTATCGGGGTCCGACAGCCTGCAACGCAGCTGGGATCACCTACCGCCAACTCGACTATTGGGCCCGCACCGGGCTGGTGGAGCCCACTGTGCGTGGTGCCACCGGGTCTGGCACGCAGCGGCTCTACTCCTTCCGCGACATCTTGATTCTCAAGGTGATCAAGCGACTGCTCGATGCGGGTATCTCTCTGCAGCAGATCCGCACCGCGGTGCAGCACCTGCGTGAGCGGGGCACTGACGACCTGACCCGGGTCACGTTGATGAGCGACGGGGTCAGCGTCTATGAATGCACGTCCAACGACCAGGTGATCGACCTGCTCCAGGGCGGTCAGGGTGTCTTCGGGATCGCTATCGGTGGAGTCTGGCGCGAGATCGAAGGATCACTGGCCACGCTGCCCAGCGAGCGCACCGCTACCGATGAACTCGAAAGCACCGACGAACTCGCGGCCCGCCGTCGAGCCAAGATGACTGGCTGAGCTCACCTCAGCTTGGTAGGTTGCTCCTGCTGACAACCTCGTGTGGGAGAGACTTCCCGCAGCCAGCGCGAAGCGCCGAAGGGGCAATAATCCCCGGAACCTCTCAGGCGCCCGGACCACGCGAGTTTGGCAACTCAGAAGGCATCGGCTGACTGAGGGGGAACTGCCGTCTAGGTGACGGCACTTCGCCCTGCAGGAGCGCCCATGACCACCTCATTCGCGGATCGACACATCGGCCCCTCCGCCAGCCAAGCTGCGGACATGGTCGAACTTCTCGGCTACCCCGATCTTGACGCCTTGATGGACGCAGCCGTGCCGCAACGGATCCGCAATCGCGATTCCATGCACCTGCCCGCCGCGCTCAGTGAGGAAGAAGCGGCCGCCAAATTGCGCGCCATGGCGGCGGCTAACCAACCTCTGGAGCCGATGATCGGGCTGGGCTACTACGGCACCATCACACCCGCGGTCATTCGGCGCAACGTCCTCGAAGATCCCTCTTGGTATACCGCTTATACGCCCTACCAGCCCGAAATCTCTCAAGGTCGGCTTGAGGCGCTGCTGAACTTCCAAACCATGGTGGGAGACCTGACCGGTCTGCCCACCGCCAACTCCTCGTTGCTGGATGAGGGCACTGCGGCCGCAGAAGCCATGACGTTGGTACGCCGAGCCAAGCCCAAAACCGAAGGGCCGTTCGTCGTCGACGCCGATGCGTTGCCGCAGACAATTGCAGTGGTGCGCACGCGTGCAGCGGCCATGGGAATCGATGTGGTCACCGCCGACTTCAGCCAAGGACTGCCGGAAGGGCCACTGTGTGGGGTGTTGATCCAATACCCCGGCGCCTCTGGGGAGATCCGTGACCCGCGTCCGCTGATCGACGCCGCTCACGAGCGTGACGCGTTGGCCGTCGTGGCTGCGGATCTGCTAGCGCTCACGTTGATCGAATCGCCGGGCACCCTGGGCGCTGACGTGGCGGTCGGAACCAGTCAGCGATTCGGCGTCCCGCTGTTCTACGGCGGTCCGCACGCTGGCTACATGGCGGTTCGCCGCGGATTGGAGCGGCATCTCCCTGGTCGCCTCGTGGGTGTGTCAGTCGACTCGCACGGTGACCCGGCCTATCGCCTCGCCCTGCAGACCCGTGAACAACACATCCGCCGCGACAAGGCGACCTCCAACATCTGCACCGCTCAAGTGCTTCTGGCCGTTGCTGCGTCGATGTATGCGGTCTACCACGGCCCCGACGGACTCCGGGGCATCGCTGAGCGGGTGCACCGGCAAGCGCGCACTCTGGCGGCCTCGTTGACGGCCGCCGGGCTCACGGTCACCACCCAGCGCTATTTCGACACAATCGTGGTCGAGGTCGCAGATGCGGCCGAGGCCGTGGCCGCCTGCCGGTCCGCGGGTGTGCACGTGCGCCAGGTTGATGCTGGCCACATCGGTCTCGCCTGCTCAGAGCGCACCACGGAGGCCACGCTGACGGCCGTGGTCCAGGCGCTGGGCGGTGAGGCGTTAGTCAACGCAGAAGCAGACATCGCAGTGGGGCGGACCACCGAATACCTGACCCACCCTGTGTTCAACTCTCATCACTCTGAGACCGCGATGCTGCGCTACCTGCGCAAACTCAGCGCGCGCGACTACGCGTTGGATCGGGGCATGATCCCGCTGGGCTCATGCACGATGAAACTCAACGCCACCACCGAAATGGAGCCGATCAGCCTGCCCGGCTTCGCCGACCTGCACCCGTTCGTGCCGCCCGAGGACGCCACTGGCTACGCCGAATTGATTGACAGCTTGGAGTCGTGGTTGGCCGAGGTCACGGGTTATGACCGTGTGTCGATCCAGCCCAACGCTGGCTCACAGGGCGAATTGGCCGGCTTGCTTGCCATTCGCGGCTACCACCACGCCAATGGCGATCAGCAACGCGACGTTTGCCTGATCCCGAGTTCTGCGCACGGCACCAACGCTGCATCGGCAGTGATGGCAGGCATGCGCGTCGTGGTGGTCAAGGCAACCGACACCGGCGAGGTCGACCTGGATGACCTCAGGTCCAAGTGCGACGCCCACGGCGACCGCATCGCGGCGATCATGGTGACCTATCCATCGACCCATGGGGTGTTTGAGGAGGGCATCACCGAACTCTGCGAGATTGTGCACGCCGCCGGCGGCCAGGTGTACGTCGACGGCGCCAACCTCAACGCGTTGCTGGGCTATGCCGCACCCGGCAAGTTCGGCGGCGACGTCTCCCACCTCAATCTGCACAAGACCTTCTGCATCCCCCACGGTGGCGGCGGCCCTGGAGTGGGGCCCGTGGCCGTGCGCGCCCACCTCGCGGCGTACCTGCCGACGCATCCAGCCCATCCTGACCACGACCGACGCGAGGGCACTGGCCCGATTTCAGCTGCGCCGTTCGGATCGGCTGGGATTCTGCCGATCTCATGGGCCTATATCGCGATGATGGGCGCCGATGGGCTGACCAAGGCAACTGCGCACGCGGTCGCTGCGGCCAACTATGTCGCGACTCGTCTGCATGACTACTTCCCGGTGCTCTACACCGGCAACGCCGGACTGGTAGCGCACGAGTGCATCCTGGATCTGCGCCCGATGACCAAGGACACCGGCGTCACCGTCGATGACGTGGCCAAGCGGTTGATCGACTATGGATTCCACGCCCCGACGATGAGTTTCCCGGTTGCGGGCACCTTGATGGTCGAACCCACTGAGTCCGAGGACCTAGGAGAATTGGACCGGTTCTGCGACGCGATGATCGCGATCAAGGCAGAGGTCGACAAGGTTGCCTCCGGGGAGTGGGACGTCGCTGCCTCGCCGTTGCGGGGCGCACCCCACACTGTGGCCGCCTTGCTCGGCGATCTGGGCTACGACGCCACCGTTGCGGGATTCCCGGCCGGGATCGACCCGGACAAGTACTGGCCGCCGGTAGGCCGGATCGACAATGCCTACGGCGACCGACACCTGGTCTGCTCGTGCCCGTCTCCGGAGGCCTTCGAGGAATGAACCAGGCTGCGCTGGACGCGCTCCTGGCTCGCGCCCAGCGAGATGGACGTCTGCCTTCAGTCGTCGGTGGGGTGGCCGTTGATGGGCAGACCGTGTGGACGGGCGCTGCTGGGCAGGTGGTTGGGGTTCCAGCCGATGTGCAGTATCGGATCGGCTCGATCACCAAGTCGATGACTGCCGTGATGGTGCTTCAGGCGATGCGCGATGGGTTGGTCGATCTGGACCAACCGCTCTCGGCGTACGTCGAAGAAGCGCCGTACGCCGACCGGACGGTCCGCGACCTGCTCTCGCATAGTTCGGGCATCGCCACCGAGCCCGTCGGCCCTTGGTGGGAGCGCTCCACCCGGTCATGGGCGCAACTGCAGGCCAACACCGCCGTCCTGGCTGAGCCGGGGGAGCACTACCTGTATTCCAACCTTGCCTACGGGCTTCTTGGTGAGTTGCTGCAGCGAGTCAGAGGCGTCGACTGGGCGAGCCTGGTCACCCGCGATGTGCTCACTCCGCTTGGCATGACGCGGACGAGTTATCTGCCGCAAAGCGGGCACGCGACTGGATACTCCGTCCACTACCTGCTGTCCACGCTGACCCCGGAGCCGAACAACGACACCGGAGCGATGGCTGCGGCAGGACAGTTGTGGAGCACGGTCGGTGATCTGTTGATCTGGGCATGCTTCTTGCTCGATGGCCACGAGTCCGTGCTCAGTCGGGACCTGGTCGCGTTGATGGCAACGCCGCATGCCCCCGGAGGGACCTATGGGCTGGGGTTGCAATTGGTGACCTCGGGCAGTGGCCTGATGATTGGCCACACCGGGACCATGCCGGGCTTCATGGCCAAGATCCAGGTCGACCGTGCTCGCCGACGCGCGGCAGTGGTGCTGGCCAACGGCACCGTGGGATTAGACCCCAACGGTCTGACCGGCGCCATGCTCGATCTGCCTGAGTCAGTGGATCGGGTGGGTGAGCCCTGGCTACCGAGCCTCGAGGTGCCCACAGAAGCGGCCGCCATGGTGGGGCGCTGGTATTGGGGACATCGCCCGCACGACGCAATCTGGTCCCATGGTGAACTCGTGGTGCAGAGTTTGAGCCCTCACGACGAACTGGAGAGATTCACGTGGGCGTCGGGGGAGTGGGTTGACTCGATGGGCGTCGCGCTCCAGGTCGAGTACGACGAGGGCGGGAAACCGCGTTGGTGGTGGTTCGACACCTATCTCTTCACTCGTGAGCCCTACGACGTGGCAGCCCCGATCCCCGGAGGCCTTTGACTAATCCGAAACAGAGGCCGCCTCGAAGCGGGCTAGGCGCTGTCGCAGCAGGTCGACTCGGTGAGCGTTGCCGTTGAGGGAGAGATATTTGGCTCCGAACGCCATCAGCAGCGCATCGTCAAGCCGACGCACCGCCCCAGTGGGGTGCCGATAGGACATCGCCCGGTTGATCGCGTGGGTGTCGACGGTTCGGATGATGCCAGCTAGCTCGCTCAGCGAAGTGATCCCTAGTTCTAGGACCAAGCCACCGATCCACTCATAGTGATCGGTGCGCGACCAACCGGCATCGGCGTACTGCCCGGCCAGGAAGGCCGCCAACTCGGGGGCCGAGATCCGCGGGTCGTCATCGACCGTCTCGGTGACCTCGCCGACTCCCTCGCGGAGCCGATCTCGAATCGCGGAGAACTCACCATCGGCCAATTCGAGCAAACCGGCAGCCAAGATGAACCGTCGGTTGAACTCGGCAAGATGCTCGGGTGGAACGCTGCCCTTGTAGCGGATGTCGTGCTCGAACTCCGCCCAGGCATGCTGCAGAACGGTGCGGATTTGGATCTGCACCTGGCGGTCAGCGAGGTCGGGAAATGCGGTGCGCAGCGACGGGGGCATGGCTACCTGCAGGTGACGACTGGAGTAGCCGAAACGTCCTTCGCTCGCAGTCTCCTCGCCAAGGTCGCGATCATCGAGAATCTGCAATTCGTCGCCGAGCGCCGCCACCACAGCGGCGACATCGCTGCGCACATAGGTGATCACGCGAATTCCGATCAGATCACCGATCTGCGCCAACGGGTCGCGGAACTCACGGCGGCCCGCCTTCTCACGCGATGCCTTGGCCGCGAAGGACGCAATCGCTTTGGCACGCCCGGTCACGGAGAGGTAGTTGATTCCGACCTCATTGAGGAGTTCGGTGAGCACCTCGACCCCTGCGTTGGCCGCCTGCCGAAACCGCGGTTGAAGAGCGGCGTAGTCGCGCACGGCGCGGGCCACGGAAATCTGGTTCACCCTGGGACGCTATCGGATCGCGCCTCTACCCAGCCCTGGGCTAGCGCGCCTGGGACACTGAACTCATGTTGAAGTCCGGGATCCGCAGTGCAGGCATCGCGGTGCGGCTGAAGTAGTCGTCCCCCCACTCGCGAGAGAAGGCGGGCACGGTTGCGCCAGCGTGGCTGAATCGACGCAGGATCTCGATTGGGCTTTCGTTGAACCTGAAGTTGTTGGCGGCTCCGACAATCTCCCCGCGCTTGACTACGTAGACGCCGTCACGGGTGAGCCCGGTGAGCAGCATCGTCTGGGGGTCGACCTCGCGCAGGTACCACAAACAAGTGAGCAGTAGTCCCTCTTGCAGATCGGCCACCATCGACTGCTCGTCACCAGCCCCGCCGTCGACCTCCAGGCAGAGGTTGTCGATCATCGGGGTTGTCGGCAGACCGGTGAGAGCGGCGCTATGCCGGGTCTGGATAAGGGCCTCCAGATGGCCATCGCGAATCCAGTCAGTCGGTGCAAGTGGGAGTCCGTTGTCGAAGACGCTCGACTCGTTGCTGGAGGAGGAGGCGACCGCAAAGTCGGCACATTCAAGCCCCGGTAGCCCAGGATCAGAGACCAGGTGTACGCCGGGGGCTGCGATCTGCTCGACAATCCGGGTCCCGCCTCCCGGGCGGGCATAAACCGACTGGCCGTCGGCGGCCACTCGCGCCCCTGCGCCCCAATAGGCGTCGATCATCAAATCCGCTACCGACGAAGGCGGCAGGATCGTGTCATAGCGCCCAGCAGGAAGCGTGATGCTGCGCTGCGCCCAGGTCAGCCGCCGCTGGAGTTGCTGATCGAGTTCGCGAGCATCCACACCGACAAAATCGCGAGTGGCACCCCCGACCCAGGCACTGGCACTCAGATCGGCCGGCTTCCCGGTGCACGCGTAGTGCCCGGTGGGCTGCAGGTGACGAAGGCGCAAACCCGTGCTGGAGGCCAGATACGTAGTCGTGACCTCGTGGTTCACAAATCCATAGAGCAGTCGACTCTCGGCAGCAGCGCGGTCGAAGGCGTCTCCAAGGGAACTGGCGAAGTCTGCGTAGACGTCGATATCGGTTCGTCCAGGTGGGTCCGACCAGCCGGGCTCGTCGCGGGCTGGGACGAGCGGTTGGCAGTCCTCGGCGGGTTCGGCCCGTCGTACGCCGGCGTCGGCGGCGGCGACCAGATCCGCTACGTCATCGCGGGTGGTGGCTGGCCCGCTCACGGAGGCGGATCGGCAACCGTCGAAGGCGATCACGGTCAAGGCGGCCGACTCCATCACGCCGTTGGTGGTCAGGGTGTTGTTGGCCCAGCGCAAATTGGCGCTGCTGGAGGTGGTTGCGATCGCGATCGCCTGTCCCGAGGTGGAGAGGTCGAGCGCGAGTCCACTGGCCTGCTGCGGGGTGAGCCTCATGAGGATCCCTCCTCGGTGGTGTTCAGGACGCGGATGTTGCGAAAGAGCCCGCTCGGGCAGCCGTGGCTGACTGCGGCGACTTGGCCGGGCTGGGCCTTGCCACAGTTGAATGCACCTCCGAGCACATAGGTCTGCGGTCCACCGACGGCGCTCATCGACCCCCAGAAGTCAGTCGTCGTCGCCTGGTAGGCGAAGTCGCGCACCTGGCCAGCGAGTTGCCCCTCTGTGATCAGGTAGGCGCGCTGGCCGGTGAACTGGAAGTTATAGCGCTGCATATCGATTGACCACGACTTGTCGCCGACGATGTAGAGGCCCCGCTCGACCTGACTGATCAGCCCCGCGGTGTCGGGTCCCTGCGGGTCAGGTTGCAGCGATACGTTGGCCATCCGCTGGATCGGGATGTGACCGGGGGAGTCTGCATAAGCGCAGCCATTGGACCGGCCGCCATTGAGACGATCGCCGAACTGGTAGGCCATCGCGCGGTCGAGTTGATAGCCGACCAGCGTGCCGTCTTTGACGATGTCCCAGTGCTGCGCAGCCACACCTTCGTCGTCGTAGCCGACTGTGGCCAGCCCATGCGGTGCGGTTCGGTCACCGGTGACATTCATCAATGCCGAGCCGTAGGTCAGGTGCCCCAACTGATCTGGGGTAGCAAACGAGGTGCCAGCGTAGTTGGCCTCATAGCCAAGCGCCCGGTCAAGTTCGGTGGCATGTCCGATCGACTCGTGAATGGTCAGCCACAGGTTGCTCGGGTCGATCACCAAGTCATATCGACCAGAGGCGACCGACGGGGCTCGAAGCTTCTCCTCCAGCAGCCTGGGCAGGTCGGTGAGTTCAGCATCGAAATCCCATCCCGCAACGACGTACTCCCATCCGCGGGCAACCGGTGGCGCGAGTGTGGCCATGGAGTCAAACCGATCCTGGTGGCTGCCAAATGCCTCCAGATGCGGTTGGAGCCGGACCCGTTGCTGCACAATTCGCGCTCCGGACAGATCGGCATAGAACTTCTGCTCCTTCACCTGCTGCAGACTTGCGGAGGCATGCTCGACGCCATCGTGGGCAACCAGCCGAGCTGTCCAATGCGCCAATACCTCGGCCTTCTCTGCGGTCTCAACCGCAAAGGGGTCGATCTCGTAGTCAGAGACCCATACGGCCTGATGAGGAGGTTCTGGCGCAAGCCCCACTCGTTCGCGGCTCGTCGGGGCAGCAACCTGGGCGACGGCAACGGCACGCTGCGCGGTGGCGATCGCTGCATCGACGGATAGTTCAGTGGTGGCGGCGAATCCCCACACACCTTGGCGCAACACACGCACGGCAAATCCGGAGTCAACGTAGTCTTCCGCACCTTGAAGCGCTCCGTCACGGGCAGACAGTTGCTGATAGCGAACCCGCTCAAACCTGAAGTCCGCATGGTCGGCGCCCAGTTGGCGAGCCCGGTCGAGTGCGGCCGTGCAGAGCGCGTCGTACTGGTGGGGACCGAAGTCTGAGTCGGGGGCACGCATAGCCTCAACGTAGTCGGCTCACGCCGAGCGTCGCACCGTGGAGCCGTTGCGACCTTTGACGACGTCAAGTCGGGTCGGGATGCGTTCGCGCATGCCGACAACGTGGCTGACCACACCCACGACACGGCCCCCGCTGCGCAACTCATCGAGTACGTCGAGGACCTGCTCCAACGAGTCCGGATCCAGTGATCCAAATCCTTCGTCGACGAACAAGGTGCCGATCTCGACGCCGCCAGCCTCATAGGTGACCACGTCGGCGAGGCCCAGCGCCAAGGCAAGGGACACGATGAACGACTCCCCGCCAGAGAGGGTCTCGGGGGCGCGCGCGATTCCGGTCCAGTCATCGACGACCAGCAAGCCGAGACCACCCTGTCGCTCCCGAGCGCCGCGCTCTTCGGTGTGTTGGAGGTGGTAGCGATGGTCGGACATGCGCCCGAGACGGTCGTTGGCAGCAGCAACCACTTGGCGCAGTCGTTGGGCTAGGACATAGGCCGAAAGACTGATCCGTAGGTCGTTGTTTGGGCCTTTGCCGTCGACCAGGGTGGCCAATTCGCGGGTGAGGTCGGCTTGTTCTCGTAGCGGTGCGATCCCACGCAGTTGACGGCTCAGCGTGTCAGCCAGATCTGTGCCACGGATCAATTGGCCGTTGGCGTGTGACAACGCCACGTGGAGGTCGCCGAGTTCGGTAGCGGTTTGTTGCTCGGCGGCGGCCAACACGTCGAGATCGGGAGCGGCTTGGCGCAACGCTGCGGCGATCTCAGGCTGGTTGAGCACCGCAAGGCAGCTCGCAACATCCTCGTCGTGACGCACAACCCGGTGGGAGAGCTCGGCTGTGCTCTCTTGATCTAGGAGCGCCTCGCGCACCTGGTCGATGGTGTCGAATCCGTGGCTCGCCGCGGCGTCGAGCAGCGCCCGGAGCTGGTCTTGAGCTGCCTGGGCGGCGCGATTGTGTTCGGCAAAGGCACTGAGAGCGTCATGCAACAACTCTCGGCGCGCTCGCAGGTCGTCGGCGAGACGCTCCACATCATCGGTGTCGTGCTGACTCAGAAGCGTGTGGAGTCGAAGCCGGAGTTCGGCAATCGACACTTCGGTCTCGGCCATGGTCTGCTCAAGCCCGCTTATCTCAGCATCTATCTGCTCGACCTCAGATTGGCGGGATCGAGCAGTCTCTTGGAGACCCTCTAGTCGCGTGTTTGCGAGCACGAGTCGACCACGCGCCTGCTCGGCACGATCGACGTGGAGCTGCGCCTCGTGCTGCCGAGCTATCACTTCGGAGAGTGAGTCACCGCGATGGCGAGCAGCGTGAGCGGACAACTTCGCCGTGAGTGCGCTGTGCTCTTCGCGCAACGTCTGCAACGTGCTCGCCGCGGTCTCGTAGCGCCGCCTGGCTGCGGTTTCGGTGGCGTCGTCGACATGGGTGGGGGTTCGGGTGGCCCGGTGTGGGTGCTCACAGGAGCCACAGACCGGACACTCGCCACCCACCGCGAGTTGGGTCGCCAACTCTGCAGCCATTCCGGCGACGCGGGCCTCACGGGCCCGTAGCCATTCCTCGCGCTGGAGTTGCTCATCGGCCTTGGCTAGCTGAAGGTGTTGGGCAAGCAAGCTGCGATGGGATTGCAGTTCTTCTCCCAAACGCAGATGCGCCACCAAGTCATCGCACTCAGCGACTACCTGGGCAGCGGCGATGCCAGCCTCAATGTCAGCCGTATGCGCGGACATGGTCGTGTGCAACTGCTCGATGTCCTGGTGGGCTGCGGCTAACTCCCCCTCTAGGCGTGCCCGTCTCAGCCGTGCCGAGTGCAGAGCCCCCTCCGAAGCTTCCAACGACACACAAAGTCGAGTGAGTCGTCGCTGATCGGGGATGAAAGCCTCAGCCAGCACCGCTTGCCGCGACACCTCTTTGGCCGATTCGTCGAGATGGCTCAGGTGAGCCGCAGATGGCAGCGCCTCGAGTTCGTCACCACAGTGCGCCAGCGCCTCGGCGAGCACCTCGGCGGCGTGATCACGGTGGTGCTCAGCCTCGTCAGCCAAGCGCAGCAGTGTGGCGAGTTGTGCGGCCTTGGTGGCAACGGCGAGACGGTCGCGATCACGACGGATCTGCTGATCCAGGTCCTGGAGCTGCTCCAACCTGGTTTGCGAGTCCAGCGCCATCGCCTGTCGCTCTGCGATCTGGGCAGCCTTGCTCAGGGCCGCTTCGGCCTCGGCATAGGCGACCCGCGCTTGCGCCTCCAAAGTGGAGAGTTGGTGAACTTCTGATCGTAGGGAACTCAAGACAGAACCGACCCAGGTGCCGATCTGGTCAATCTCATCAGCGCCCAACAACGTGTCGCCGGTCTGGGCTTGGGTAGCTTCACCGAAGCGCGCTGCAGTCTCCCTCACGTTGGTGCGCGCCCCCTCGAGCGCAGTAGCAGCCTGTCGGCGACGCTCATTTAACCCTTGCTCGATGCGCACGTAGCTCTCGGTGCGAAAGAGCCGCTCGAGGAGCCGCTTGCGATCATCGGCGCTCGCAGTTAAGAAGGCGTGAAAGCCGCCCTGCGGCAACATGGCGACTTGGAGAAACTGGTCGAGCCGGAGCCCGAGCCAGGCCCCGATCTGATCGCCGATCTCGTCGAGTCGTGTCGACAAGGTGTGCCATTGCCCGTCGCGTTGGACTTGGAGGACGGCGCTGGCCTGCTGCTTGGTCACCCCGTCGCCACGCTTCTTGGGCCGCAACCACTGCGGCGTACGACGGATGCGGATGCGTCGTTGCCCCAGGGTGCATTCGAGTTGCACCGACGAGGGCTGATCGGCACCGGCATGATCAGAGCGGTGATGCCCGGCCCGCTCTCGTTCACCTGCCACCCGGCCATAGAGGGCGAAGCAGATCGCATCCAAAATGCTGCTCTTGCCCGACCCGGTCGGGCCTGAAAGCAGGAACAGCCCTGCCTCGCCCACATCGTCGAAGTCGATCGCCACCGAGTCAGCGAAGGGGCCGAACCCGCAGATCTCAAGGTGATGTAGGCGCATCAGGAGGCCTCATGCTCGACACAGCAGTCGGCCACGACTTCGGTGAGGAGAGCCCGCTCTGCAGCAGTGCACTCCACGCCACGCACGGCGCCGACGAACTCTTCGACAACTGCCAGCGGAGACAGACCAGTGATCGGCTCGCTCCGGGTCACTCCGGAGGCACCTGAGGTTGCCGTGAAGCGCAGTTGCATCAGGTGTGGAAAGCGGCGTCGCAACCGCTCGTAGGCGTCAGCCGGGCGAATCGGGTCGGTCACGGTTGCCTCGACCCAGGCCTGCTCAGCTTGCTCGAACTGGGCCGACGTCAGCAGCTCGCCGATGGAGGCTTGGATCCGCTGCATCCGTCGTGGCACGGGCGCGGTGACGAACTCTGCATTGGCGAGCCCTCGATCGTCGAGATCGAGCAGCCATGAGCCTTTGATGTGCGAGGCCTCGGAGAACGAATAAGCCAGCGGAGAGCCGCTGTATCGCACCGCGTCGTTGAGCACCTGGCTGCCGTGCAGATGACCAAGGGCGGCATAGCTGACCCCGGCGAATGACTCCACCCCAACTCGGTCGACGCCGCCGACGCTGATGTCGCGTTCGCTATCGCTGGGGGTAGCCCCGGCCGCGAAGACGTGGGCTAGGACTACCGACCGTTGATGGGCGACTGAGTCACGGCGAATCCGTCCCATGGCGTGGTCGAGAGCAGCTTGGTGGCTACGGGCGGGAAGGGACCAGCGCTGCCGAGCCGTCTCCGGTTCGAGATAGGGGATGGCATAAAGCGCGACCTGACCGTGCCGGTCTTCGATCACGACCGGGGTGTCACAGCCGTCGGGGGCCGTGCGGAAATGCACGCCAGCAGCGTCGATCAGCCCGGCATTGGCACCGAGTCGATGCGTGGAGTCATGGTTGCCACTGATCGCGATCACTCGGACCCGGGCCGCGGCCAGTCGGGAGAAGATCTCAGTCGCCAACTCGACGGCATCCACAGGGGGGAGTGCGCGGTCAAAGATGTCGCCGGACACAAGCACGACTTCCACTGCCTCTGCGGTGACGACGTCAATCAAATGGTCGGCAAACACACCCTGGTGGCCAAGCAGGTCTTCGCGGTGGAAGGACCTCCCCAGATGCCAGTCGGAGGTGTGCAGGATGCGCATGAGTTGAACCTAGAAGAGGCCACCGACAGATTCGGTGACCCACGCCGTCGAGGGGCCAGCTAGGCAGTCACACGCTCATCGCCGGCGTACACCACGAAGCGATTGGACCTGGTGAACCCAGCGAGAACCAAGCCCGCTTCGCGGGCCAGTCTTACGGCGAGAGAAGTCGGTGCACCGACCCCGACGACAGCGGTTCGATGAGACACGACCGCCTTCTGCACGATCTCGAAGCCGATCCGGCCGCTGGTGCCCAAGATCTCGCCGCCGTAGTCGGCACGGCTCAGGGCTTGTGCTCCGGTGAGTTTGTCGACCGCGTTGTGCCGACCGACGTCCTCGCGCAGCAGGAGCAGTTGGCCGTCGGTGGCGATCAACGCAGCTGCGTGAATTCCGCCGGTGTGGTCGAAGAGGGCTTGATGCGGGCGCATGGCGTCGGGGATGTGAGCGATCACCTCGGCCGCGATCGTGGTCGGCCTCGCCACCGCATCTGAGAGCGTGTTGAAGACGCCCTCGATCGAATCCGAACCGCAGACCCCGCAGGCCGAGGTGGCTGCGGCACGTTGGGCTGGTGTCCGCAGCATCCGTGTGACGGTCACCGTGACGACATTGAACTGCTCTTCTGGACTGAGTTCTCGGTCGGTGCAGTAGGCCACCCGTCGTACGTCGCTGGCGGTGATCAGGCCGTCGTGAATCGCCCAACCAGCGGCTAGTTCGAAGTCGTGGCCCGGCGTTCGCATCGTGATCATCGCCCGCCGGGGATTGGCACCCTCAACCCCGATTCGGATCTCCAGCGGTTCCTCGGTGACGACTCGGTCCTCGCGTCTGGTCACCACCTCTCCGCGGCGTTCGGTGACGCGCACACGCACGCTGCCGCCAGGACGACGGGGGAGTGGCTCGGTCACGAGGAGGACTCTAGTTCCACCACGTGTGGGGCGACCCCGCACAATGAACCTGTGCGCCTTCCCTTAGTTGCAGCTTCTGTCATGTTGATCGCAGTCACAGGCTGCGGAGAGAGTCCTTCATCGAGTCCTGCGGCCACCGCACCGGATGTGGCCGGTTGCCCGGCTGATAGTGAGGCGGTTCTGAATGCTTCCGCGCTCGCCGACGTCGATCTGGATGGCGACGGCAAGGCCGAGACTGTTCGACAGATTGCCGCCGATGCCGGACCCTGCGCCAACACCTTGGTGACCACGGTGGCCAACAAGCAAGTCTGGGCGAAGGGTGACGCTCTGCCGACCACCAAAGCACGCGCTGTGACGATCGGCGACCTCGACTACCTGCTGACCCAGAGCACCCATCCCCGTGGGGGCTTCCAGACGCGCCTGTTGGGGTACGCCGAGGGCAAGTTCACCGAACTGACTCTCGATGGCCAACCGGTCTTTCCGTTTGTCGCCACCGACACCAACACCGGCTTCCTGAGCGCCGCCTGCGATGGCCCCGACTTGCAGGTCACGACGGCGCTGGTCACAAATCACATGAGATGGGATGTCTGGCGCGAGACGCTGGCGATCAACGGGACCGCTGTGGCCAGCAAGGAGCGCGAGAAGTTGGCTAGCGGACTTCGCGCCGGACAGGTCGCCAAGCGCTACCCAGACCTGGGCAAACACACGATCTTGACCAACTGCGGCTGAGATCGCTGGTTTCGTCACGCCGCTTCGCGGCTGCTCAACCAGCGGGTGCGGGTCTCAGGGATCACCCAGCGGGCTGACTTAGCGGCGTCATTTCACCGAGGTGATGGTCACCGGCTTCTTCGGGTTGCCGCCACCTGCAGCCATGGCGTTCTTGATGCCGTTCTTGGCGATCTTCTTCAACACCTCGATGCCGGGCTTGGCGATGGTGCCGAAGACGGTGTAGTCGGGGGAGAGTTGGGTGTCTCCGAAGACCAAGAAGAACTGCGAGCCTTCGCTGTTGGGCTGTCCGGTATTGGCCATCGCAATGGTGCCGGCTGGGTAGGTCAGCTCCGGGCTGGTCTGCTGGTTGAAGACATAGCCGGGGCCCCCGGTGCCAGTGCCGGTCGGGTCGCCGCACTGAAGCATCTGGAAGCCCTTGTTGACCGCGATGCGGTGGCAGGGAGTGTTGTCGAAGTACTTCTGCTTGGTCAGCGACAAGAACGAGTTCACCGCACACGGACCGGTCTTCGGCGTCAACGTGATCGGAACCGCGCCGAAGTTGGTGGTGATGGTGAGCTTGACCGGCTTTGTGGCCGACGGCTTGGCGGGCGGGAAGTCGACCTTCTTTGCTGCCTTGCCCGCAGGGTCCTTGGTGTAGAGGCACTCGCCAGCGGCGGCGCTAGCCGAGGGGCTGCCCGAAGCGGCTGAAGGGGCGTCGTACTTGCCGTCGCGTTGGGTGTCATCGGTGCTCCCGCATGCGCTCAGGAGGACCAGGCTGGCAGTAGAAATGAGGGCCGTCAGTCGCTTCACAGTCCGTAACCCTACGTTAGGGATCCATCTGAGAGAGCACGGTCATCACGTCGGCCGCCTTGGTGACCGGGTTGACGAACGCCAGGCGCAGCATGGTGCGGCCCTCGTGCTTGGTCGGCAGGCAGAGGATGTCGCCCTCCAGCGCCGTACGACGAGACCACGAGGCATAGTCGGCAGGGGTCCAACCGCGATGCTCGAAGAGCAGCACAGTGAGGTCCGGATCGCGCAGCAACACCAGATGCTGCGAACCTCGGATCCAGGCGGCCACGTCACGAGCAGTCTTGATCGTCTGCTCCACGGCAGCCACATAGGCGTCGGTGCCGTGGGTGGCCAGGCTGAACCAGAACGGTAGCCCGCGGGCGCGGCGAGACAGGTGGATCGCCAAGTCCGAAGGGTTTGGCGCCTCCCGATCAATCGTGTCCAAGTAGGAGGCCACCTGGGTGTGGGCAGCGCGCGCGTTGCGCACGTCGCGATAGATCAGCGCGCAGCAGTCATAGGGGGCAAAGAGCCACTTGTGCGGGTCGACAATCATCGAATCCGCCCGTTCAATGCCGTCATAGCGAGGCCGCACCGAGGGTGCACAAAGCCCGGCACCGCCGTAGGCCCCATCGACGTGCATCCAGATCCCGTGCTCACCGCAGTAGTCCGCGATCGAGGCCAGATCGTCGATCGTGCCTGCATTGGTCGAGCCTGCTGTTGCCGACACCGCAAACACCCGCTCGGCCTGATCGCCGACTGCGGCGCGCAATCCGGCGCCATCGAGCCGACCATCGGCATTCTCCGCGACCCAGATCACGTCGACATCGAGCACATCGGCGGCCGAGGAGATGCTGGAGTGTGAACTCGACGCGCAGGCGATTGCCCAGCCGCCCTCTGGCTTCGGCGACAAACCGGCCTCGATGCGGCGGTGGCGGGCCGCTGATCGGGCCGCATGCAAGGCCGACAGATTGCCCATCGTGCCGCCAGCGGCGAACACACCCGCGGCAGTTTCGGGCCAGTCGAGGAGACTGATCAACCAGGCCATTGCTTCGTTCTCGGCGAAGATCGCCCCGGCACCGGCTTCCCACAAGCCGCCGAAGATGTTGGCAGCGCTTGTAGCCATGTCGAAGGCGATCGCACTTCGAGTCGGCGCGGCGGGAATGTAGGAGAGGTTCATCGGGTCGTCTTGAGCCCGGGTGGCGGGGGCTAAGACGTCGCGGAAGACCCGCATGGCTTCAGTGCCGCCAATGCCGTCGGGGGTGATCGTTCGGCCTGCGGCGTGGGCTAACTCGCTAGCGGTGCGCGCGGTGGTCTTGGGGTCGGTGTCGAGCACAACGCGGTTGGCCGCCCACTCAAACACCTCACGAACCACGTGGCTTTCGTCGCCCCAGAAACGGGCAGGACGAACCGGCAAAGACTCATGGGCCATATCGTCATCATGCCCAGAATCAAGGCAGCGACAAAAGTCGTATGGCCCGAAACGATCGAGACATCAGCGGCAGGGATGGCCCTTATGCCACGCCCACGGCCGCTTCACGGCGCGAATCGCCAGCAGCGTGCACCTGACCGTCGTGGCCCAGCCCGGCGGCGCCGACGCCACCGAAATACATGTGCGGTCCGTCGTACTCATGGGTGGGTAGGCCGAGTTCGCCAGCGGCGGCAGCGATTGCGGCGTCAGGCTCGTGCTCAACGCGGAACCCGCCTTCGCGGGAGCGCACGTGGAGTCGGGGGAGGGTGATCGCCTCGGTGACGGGCAGGTCCTCCAAGCACGCGTGGCCGAGCACCAACATCAGCGCGGTCGTGATCCGGTCTGCGCCGGGTGAGCCGATCGCGAGCGTTGGCCCGTCGCTTCGGCGCGCCGTCGTCGGTGCCATGTTGGAGGCCAGCCGAGTGCCGGGGGACAGCGCATGCAGGCCGCGCCGGTTCAACTCCACCTCGCCGAGACAGTTGTTCAACAAAATCCCGGTTCCCGGGATGCACATCCCGGCGCCATAGCCGCTGCTCATCGTGACCGCGCAGACATTGCCCTCGCTATCGGCGGACGAGACGTGAACAGTGGCTGACGAACTCCGCAGCGGATCCAGTCCATACTCTGCCACGGCAGCCAACAGGCGTTCGCCGTCGCCGAGCAAGTCGGCAGAGAAGTCATGCACACCGAGGCGATAGGCCAGAGTGGTCTGCTGGACTTCGATCACGTCACGCCAGTCCCAGGCACCGCGCCGCTGCAGTTCGCCGAGCATGATCGCCAGCATGGGGCCACCGATTGCCGGTGGCGGATTGATCGCCACCTGCCATTCACCGGCTGTCATCACGTGCGGCCGTCGTACGACGGTTTGGTATTCGGCGAGGTCGGCCGCCGTGATCAGTCCACTTTCGTGCTCCATCTGTTCGGCGAGGCGACGGGCGACCTCACCAACTGTGAAGAGAGAAGGCCCTTCATTGGCGAGCGCGATCAGCGTGTCGGCGAGCAGTGGGTTGGCAGTGATCTCCCCGGGTTCGATCAGGCTTCCGTCACCGCGTGTGACCAGTCGGTGCGCTTCCGGGTCGTCGCCAAAGAGTGAGTCGGCTACGAAGTTCAGGTAGCGGGCTCCTGCGGCCCCCATCGGATAGCCGTCGCGGGCGGCGAAGATCGCGGGCTCGAGCAGCCTTGGCCACGACAACTTCGCATAGTCCGCATGGGCTCTGGCTAGAGCGGGAACACAGCCCGGGGTGGCCGCCGTGCCATGCCCAGCGTGCATCAACACCCCGCCGCCATAGTCGGTCCAGATCTCGCGCACTCCAGCGCCGAACCGGTCACGCGGAAGCCCGCGGCCGGGCATTTCGACGTTGCCGTCGATCACCACGGGCTCACTCTCAGCAGGCCAGATGTTGATGAAGGCCCCACCGCCGAAACTGACCAGCCCAGGTTCGGTAGCGAGCGCGACGAAGGCCGCTGCGAGCGCAGCGTCGATGGCGTTGCCACCCTCGTCGGCGACTCCGAGTCCGGCCGCCAGGGACTGAGCGCCAGTGGCTGCCACGGCTACGCGCGCACTCATCGGGCCCGCTCCAGCAACACCATGACCTCCAGATGCTCGGTTTGCGGGAACATGTCGAAGACCCGCCCCTCGCGGGCAACGTACGACGGTAGCGCGGCCAGGTCCTTGGCGAGTGAATCCGGATTGCAGCTGGAGTAGATGACGTGCGGGGTGCCAGAGTGCTGCACCCAGGTGGCCAGGTCGCCGATTCCGCGCCGTGGTGGATTGACCACCAGAAGGTCGGGGGCCGGATGGTTCTGGGCGTAGTTCAAAGCGTCGGCCCGGACAAACTCCACTCCTTCTGCATCGCCCGGCTCCAAGTCCACTCCCACGACGTGTCGTCCCGGGTGCGTCAAGTGCTGAGCAAACCCACCGACCCCGCAATAGGCATCCAAAACGTGAGTAGGCGAGAGCGGCTGGGCCCAGGCAACGGCTTGCCGATAGAGCTCCTGGGCGACAGGTGTATTGGTCTGGAAAAAGCTCCGTGGCCGCAACTGCAGGGTGTGATCGAGCCGCATCGGCAGCGTGGCCTGCTCCGTCATGAGCCACTCCTCGGGCCCTTCCAGCACTGCTTTGTGCTCAGGCTGAAGGTTGATCGTGAGCACTCGCGCGTTGGGCAGCGCCTCGCGGACGCGGAGCAGGGTGATCCGGTCCGCTTGTTGTCGCGAACGCAGCACCCAACGCACCATCAACTCCCCGTCGGGGGAGTGGGTGAGGAGCAGGTGTTTGAGCTCTCCGCGTGCTTTCACCACGTCATAGGGCAGCAGTCGCAGGTCGTCGACAAGGTCCGCCAAGCGCGGGATCGCCTCCGCCAGACCGGGTTCGTAGAGCCCGCATTGACGCAGATCCACACCTCGACGCCCCAGATCGAGGATGCCCAGGGTGACCGCCCCAGGTCGTCCGCCCACCACGAGTTTGGCTTTGTTGCGAAAGCCGGATTCGCGGCTGCGGTGCGGTTCTAACCACTGTTGAACAGGCAGAAGTCGCTCACATCTGCTCTGCTTGGTGGCTAGCTGTTCGTCGTACGCCAGAGGGAGGAGGGTGCACGAACCGCAGACGCCAGCGGCGAAGTAGTCGCATTGCACCTTGCCATCCTCCCGCACAAAGACGTGCGGGGAGGACTCAGACGGGTCAGCCCAATTGATCCAACGCGGTGCCGCGCTCTGCGACCGGCTCACCCTTGGCCTCCAGTCGACGCACGACCTCGGCCGCGATGGCCTCTTGGATACCTTCGTCGAGGTGGCTGGTGAAGCCGACGCAGGAGCAGTTGAACTCGCCAAGCACATAGGCATCCGAACCGTCTGGAAGCGTGTCGAGCATAAAGTCGGCCGTCCAGATCAGTGGGGCGTCGAAGTCGCCGAGCCGACGCTTGACCTCCGGGAATTCCGCTTCGAACTGGTCAATCAGCGGGCGCCAGTTGTCGGGGGAGTCGTAGGTGTATTTGGCTCCGGAGAAGAGTGTGGCCGAGAACGCTCCTTCGGTCTCAGCTGGCTTCTTGTGTACGACGAAGATCGGGGTTTCGCCGACCATCAGGATCCGGATCTCACCTTCGACGATGCGGGGCATGAACCGCATGTCGACGATCATGCCGGTGTCGCCGATGACGTACTGCACGCAGAACATCAAGAAGTCCTTGAGGGTGAACTCCTCAACGTGGTTGTCCACCGCTTCGGTGCACTTCAGCACGGTATCCATCGGCAGGGGCTCACCGGGAGTGAACGTGCGAGGGTCATTGACCTCGACGTGCCAGATGCCCTCACCGGTGGAGCCGCGATTCTGTTTCAACACCCGCTCGCCGCGGGAGAGGGTGATCGGAAAGTTTGTATAGAGCGACTCGAAGTCGTAGTAGGCGAACGTGTCGTCAGGGACCAGATCCGTGTCGGCCAACTTGGCCAGCACGTCTTTGGCACCGAAGGTGAGCATCTGGTCGGGGTGGGGGAGGCCGACCATGCCCTCGTCGGAGAGTCCGCGCAGGAAGCCGAAGTATTCCGCTTCTCCGCCGGGGACATTGCCGGGGTTCACACGGCTGATGTAGGCGTCGAATTGACCGTACATATGCGCGTGCAGGTCGTTGACCCACTCTGGCCGGAAGCACAAGATTTCGGCTTCGACGCCTTGCGCACGCAGGGCTTCCACGATCGGCACCGAGTCCTTGCGCCGGCCGTCGAGCCACTTGTCCGAACCGCCTTCGACCTCGATGACAGCGACTCGATAGACCATGTGGATTCCTCCCGGGATGTGTGAGTATTCAAAGCTCATCTCGAACTTTAGTGAGCTACTCAGGGGTCGGATTTGTGACCCCGGTCACGCCGCGCGTCCGAGCCGCTAGGAGCGGCGGGGGAGCAGCCGATCAAGCCAGCCGTAGCGGGCTTCGAAGTGGTCGAGAGCCGCGCGTTCGGCGCGGACCCGCCCCAAGAAACCGTCGGCGTGGGTGGCGAAGATGTCGTAGTTCTTGCAGAAGATCTGGGCGCGTGATGGAACCTCACGCACGTCAGACTGCGATGTCATCTGACCCGGCCGCATTCGGTAGTAGAAGAGCACCTCGCGCAGGAACACTCGTTCGGGGTAGCGGTGCATCAGTCGGACCCAGAGCTCGGCGTCTTCTCCGTAGCTGATCGCGGGGTCGTAGCCGCCCACCGCGTCGAAGGCCGAACGGCGTACGAACATCGCCGAAGGCATGCTGGAATCTCGTAGCGCGGCACCGACGGGCAGAGGTTCGGCGATGGCGATGCGATCTTGATCTCCGAAATATCGAATGTCGGGCACTGCGATAGCTGCATCAGGGTGTTTCTCGAAGGCGGCCACGGCACGGGCGGAGTACTCAGGGTGGATCAGGTCGTCGCAGTCGAGGGGGAGGAAGAACTCACCGGTCGACTGGGCGATCCCGGCGTTGCGTGCGGCGGGCAGGCCCGCGTGTGCGAGACGAAGCACGGTGACCCCTTGAGCGGACAATGAGTCGAGCACGTCGATGGTGTGCGGATCGGTAGACCCATCATCGATCACGATGTGTTCCACGTCTGGGTGAGTCTGAGCCTTCACGCTCGCCACGGTCTCTGGGAGCCACTGTCCGTCGTTGAGGCAAGCGGTGATCACCGATACCCGTCCGGGGACAATGGGGAGTTCGGGACTCATGCGCGTGCTCGGCGAACGCGACGCGCCAGGGCGTGTAGGCCATCTTCAATCCGACCGAATCTGCTCTTCAAATGCCACACTCTGGGCCGCTGAGCCAGAACCTCTGCCCAGAACGGCTCCGCATGTCGCGAGTACAGGTCACGGTTTCGCTGCATCAACTCAGTCAGGGCGCTGGGTGCCTCTGGCCCTAGCTCAAGGCGTGCGGGACCTCGGTAGTTGAATCTGCCGAGCACTTGGACGCCAGCGCCCTGTCCGAGAATTCCCAACCACAGATCCCACAGGGCGTACGACCCGAGTTCGGAGTCCAACGGCCGTGCCAGTCGGGTGCGGAAGACGGTGGCCACTGGGAGTTCGTCACGAACCAGTTGCCGAGTGATCTGGAAGTCGCGAACTCCGCCTGGGCGCGGCTTCCCCGGAGCGACCAACCCAACATTCGGTTGCGCGGTGAGCACGTCGACGGCCCGCAGCAGGAAGCCTCGTGAGATTCTGGCCCCAGCGGGCAGGAAAACCGCGAAGTCGGCCGCCACTTGGGAGAGTCCGGAATTCCATTGTCGGCCGGGGGAGCCGGACGCAGTGTGGGTTCGCACTCCGGAGCCGTGGAGGTGCTCGGGGATCTCGGGCAGCGACTCAGGGCTGCCTACGATCAGATGTTCAAGACCGGGGAGCTGCTGCTTGCGGACGTTCTGGACCGTCAGACCCAAACCGGGCCCGGCCACAGTGATCACGGCAAGATGCGCCAAGACGGTCCCCTCTGCTCGCCCCTCGGTGGGGCACGCTACGTCGGGCGCTGTCGTCAAGGTAAGCGTTCAAAAGAGGGACAGGCAGGCTATGGTCGCGCGCTATGAGTCGGATCTTTGAGTCGTCGTTTGGTTCGGTCTATCCGCTGTATCTGGCCAAAGTGGCGCGCAAGGGCCGCAGCCAAGCTGAGCTCGATCAGGTGATCGAGTGGCTCACCGGCTACGGCCAGGCAGAACTCGCCCAACATCTGGAGCGCGGCACGACGTTTCGCGAGTTCTTCGCACAAGCCTCGATTCATCCGAATGTGGACCTGATCACCGGTTCCATTTGTGGAGTCAAGATCCAAGAGATCGAAGACCCCTTGATGAAGCAGATCCGCTACCTCGACAAGTTGGTCGATGAATTGGCGAGGGGGAGAGCCATGGAGAAGGTGCTGCGGGGCACCTCGGTCGGTGTCACCAGCGAATCGTGAAGAGGCGGCCAAGTTGCGGCAGACTTGTGCAAGACGGGTGGTCGCGATCCTCCCTTAACCCGCAAGGAACCCTGCTGCCATGCCAGTGTGAACCGCCCCGGTGTGTCCGGAGACTTTCTAGTTTGAGACTCCAGCGGGTGCTGGGGTCTGGTGGTGAGCGTAGTGAGCGGTCTCTGCTTCGACGGGGG
>WBZP01001227.1_pt1 | contig 32454 bp, 29 predicted proteins | sample 5204301 | NCBI WGS metagenome assembly WBZP01 (sample SAMN12412401, study PRJNA552823) | activated sludge metagenome | isolation source: activated sludge from nitrification reactor of wastewater treatment plant... | place: USA: Pennsylvania | collected 2017 | reverse complement strand
TCGGGTGCGATCGGTCAGCGCGGGCTCGGGGATCGAGACGGCAACCTGCGGGTGCGCGCATTCGACGTCATAGGAGAAGGCGTCCGGATGCGTCGCCGCCTCGCCCGCCGCCGCGGCGCGGTGCAGACTCTTCCCCGCCAGCAAGCTGGTCCACGCCTTGGCGTCCTTGGCCGGCAGGTCCTGCAGGGCCACAGTCCGCTCGCGCGTGACCCCCGCGAAGCCACCCGTGCGGCGCACCGTGACCGAGGTCGCCGATCCCGGCGAGGCCGGCGCGAGCACGCCGACCTCCCGCCAGCCGACCAGCACGGCCTGCGTCTGCGGTGACTCCAGGCCGAACCGGGCGGTGGCAGCCGCCACGGTCAGCTGAGCGAAGGTGGCGAAGTCACAGTCGGCCGCGATATCCCCCAGGATCGCGTCCACCCAGATCTGGCCGGCGCTCTCCCAAGCGTTGCCACCCATCGCGAGCGCCGCCAACGCGAAAGCCCGGTTGGGGATGCCGGAGTTGATGTGCACTCCGCCGTGGTCCGAGCTGGTCTCGACGTAGTCCCGCATGTGCGCCGGCTGCGGATCCTTGCCCAGCCGCGGGTCGTCGTAGGCCGTCCCCGGCTCGATCATCGAGCGCAGCGCTCGCCCCTGCACGCCCGGAGCCAGCAGCTCGGCGCCGATCAGCCAGTCGGCATCGGCGGCAGCCTGGCCAAGGGACCGCTGCTTGACCAGGACACCGAAGACATCGGAGATGTGCTCATTCAGCGCGCCCGGCTGGTCCCGGTACGCCAACCCGCTGGTGTACTGCGTCACCCCGTGCGCGAGCTCGTGCCCGATGACATCCAGGCTCGCCGTGAACCGCTGAAAGATCACGCCGTCACCATCGCCGAAGACCATCTGATCCCCATCCCAGAAGGCGTTGTCGTACTCCTTGGCGTAGTGCACCGAGGCGACCAGCGGCAGCCCCTTGGCGTCCAGACTGTCGCGGCCATAGACCGCGTGCCACAGATCCCAGGTCGCCCCAAGCCCGTCATACGCTTCGTCAACGGCCACATCGCCCGTGGGGTCCGCGCCCTCTGCGCGCACCAGCGCTCCCGGCAGGGTGGTCCCCGACTCCGCGTCGTGAATGGACCGGTGCGCCACCGGCTCGGCGGTGGCACCCTTACGGCGACGAGGACGCACTGCCGTCGGACCGGCCGCGTCCGTCCCGAGTCGGGTGCGCCGCAAGAGCGCATCGTGCTCCATGGTCAGCCGGGCGGCGTCCTCGAGGAGAGGGTCGCCGGATCGGGACAAGGCCCGCAGGATGTGGGGTGGGATGATCGAGCACGACATGGCTCCACCATGCCGAATGCCACCGACAGTTGACTAGGCCTGGACCGACACCGGCTCGGCCGGCGCCCATCCCGGGGGACCCAGGACGTAGCCCGCGGCCTCGCGCGCGCTGCGCGCGGTGCGGAGGTCCCGCCAGATCGAGGCGTACTCGTGGAAGGCGATGACTACGGGGTTGAAGGAGTCGATATTCGTGGTCAAGCCGTAGCGGATCCGCTCGCCCTCGGGCGTGAAGGTCTTGAAGATCCGGTCCCACAGGATGACGATGCCGCCGTAGTTGCGATCGAGGTACTCGTCATTGCTGCCATGGTGGACCCGGTGGTGGGAGGGGGTGTTGAAGACGTACTCCGCCCAACCCGGGAGCCGGTCGACGATCTCGGTGTGGACCCAGTACTGGTAGAGCAGGTTCAGCTGGCCGGCTCGTGCGACCTGCTGCGGTGAGTAACCGAGAAGGAACATCGGCCAGTGCACCCAGTCCGTCAGCGCGCCGGTCCAGGTCTGTCGCAGCGCGGTTGAGAGGTTGTATCGCTCGCTGCTGTGGTGGTTGACGTGACTGGCCCAGAAGAGCCGGACCTCATGGCCCCACCGATGCTGCCAGTAATACAGCAGGTCCCAGGCCACGATGGCGCCGACCACCGAGCCGCGGCGGGTGCCCAGGCGAGCCAATCGCGCAGGCAGGGCTTGGCCCAGACGCTCGTGCAACGGGGTCAGCGCCCGATCCGCGACCAGCCCGATCGAGAGCATCCCGACACCCATGGCGAGGCTGGCCAGGGTGTCCTTGACCTCGTATCCCGCCGGACGGTCCACATTGCTGACCTGCGGTCCGAGGTCAGCGCGCGGGTCCACCGTGGGTCGGCGCCGCAAGGCGAGCATCTCGATGGCCATGGTCACCGTGAATGCCGGGATGGCCGCCTTGGTGAGGTCGAGTTCACCGCCGCTGCCCCGCAGCAGGCGGGGAACGGCAAGGCGGGGCAACTTTCGACGCGGGCGCGGCATACCCGCCAGGCTATGCCGCGCAGGTCACCCCTGGCGGTTGATCTGCATCACAACGGCCTTGGGCTCGGTGAAGAACTCGCGGGAGAAGTTGCCGCCCTCGCGCAGCTCGATCTGCACGAGTTCCTCCTGGGAGTGTGCGAACTGGCGCTCCCTTGCGTGCAGCGACGCGGCACGCGGTGTGCCGCTCACGCTCCAACGGTGCGACCCCGCGACGCCACCGGCCATCGACGTTCCTCGTGACGGAACGATCCGCTGTCCCCTCAGCGGGCCCGAGGCGCCGCCCTTAGCGGGCCCGAAGCGCCGCCGCCATCGCCGACTGGGCCGCTGTCGAGTGGAAGAGCCGACCGCTCAACTCAGCCATGGCGGCCCCCTGCTCGTCGAAGGTGGCCAGCAACTCGCCAGTGAGTAGTGCCTTGGCCTGGACCAGCCCTTGGCGTATGCCGCTGCGCAGGTCCGCAAGCACGGCCGCCACCTGCGCATCCATGCTCTGCGCGCTCGCCAGCTGGGTGACCAAACCGCCGGTGAGGGCCTCGTCCGCGCTGAACTGGCGTCCCGTGAGGAACCAGTCGCTGGCGGCGCGGGCGGTCAATCGGTGCTTCAGAGCGATCGAGATCGAGGCGGCCGCTAGTCCGAGCCGAACTTCGGTCAAGGCAAAGGTGACCTCGTCACGGCATACGACGATGTCGGCACTCGCGACCAGACCAAGGCCACCGGCGCGCACCGGGCCGTCCAGGCGGATCACCACGGGCACCGGGCAGGCCACGATGGCCCGCTGGAGGGCCACGATGCCGGCCGTCGATACCCGCATGTCCACGGTCGCGGCCTCGCGCAGGTCGGCCCCGGCGCAAAACACCGGCTGGCTGGAGCGCAGCAGCACACCATGCAGGCGGTCATCGGCCGCGCAGGAGTCCAGAGCCGCGGTCAGCTCGGCGACCAGCCGACGGGAGAGCGCGTTGCGGTTGGCCGGGGAGTCCAGGGTGATCACGGCGATCCGGTCATCGACCTCGTAGGTCACCAGCGGCGGCTCGCTCATGCCGCCCATTGTGCCGTGCCTGGAGGTCGCAGTGCTTCGCTCGGGAAAGCTTGCCAGGCTCCCGACCCCACGCGTCCCACTTTTCCTCTGCTTGGTGCCCAAAGCACGTGGCGGCATACGCAATTGCGTATGCCGCGGCCCGGAAAGGTCACCAAGCAGAGGAAAAGTGGGACCAGTCGGAGTTATCCACAGAAGTTGTCCCCATTGGGGATAGTTACACAGGTGTGATTATCCAGATCAGGTGGACAACTCGGTGGATAACTCGTCGCCGCGCACCGAAGTCCGCCGTGGACAACGCGCACCCATCACTGCACCTGAGTCAGGTGTGCCCGGACCACCCGCGCGATCAGCGCCTCGGGCAACTCGCCGTAGTCGAAGTGCAGGGTCCCCTTCCCCTTCACGTATGCCGCGAGCTCCGTCGGCAGGTCGGGGTCCTGCGCCGAGGCCGGCGGCACCGGATAGAGAGCCAGGTGCGTGGCCCAGGCAGCCATGTGAACCACCCGTTTGCCGCCCACGAAGAAGGTCGGCATGCCATAGGACAAGCGCTCGATCGCCTCGGGGGCCTGCGCCAGTACCTCCCGGCGGACCACCTCCAGGGCCGCCCGGCCCTGCGGCGAGGTCGCGGCGAGATACTCGCCCAGGGAAGCGAACGTCGGCGCAGCCATGGGGCAGTCTCCCTCAGCTCACCCGTAGGTGTCACGGGGCCCGCGGCTATCCGGCGAGCGCAAACCACCGTGCCGCCAGGAGGGGGCCGACGGGCCGAGCACCCGCACCTCCACCACCGTGCCCTCGCCGACCTCGAGGTTCACGCGAGCCGCCAGGCTCGAGGCCAGCATCCGCAACTGCGTCGCCCAGGCGGTCGAGTCGGCGCGCAGCGTCAGAATGCCGGCCTCGAAACCCTCCGGGGTGCAATGGCTGGCCACCTCAGGCCCAACGATGCCGGCCCACCGTCCCAGCACGGCCCCCACGGCCACATCGACCTGCCAACCCCGCGCGGAGACGAAGGCGCTGACTTCATCGCCGATGAGTTGGGGATCCCGGCCCGAGTCTCGCCGGGCATCCACCGGCACATCCCGCACGCGGCGTTTGCCCACCTTGCCCGGACGCAGGCCTTTGGCGCGAGCGGCCGCACGTGCCTGGGCCAAGGCCTGCCCTGCCGCAGCGAGGTCCGCATCCGCGAGAACCTCGGCCCCCGGGCGAGCCTCAGCTTCCCCGCGCCCCTCTTCCGGCTCGCGGCCCTCCGCCCCCGCGCGATCTTTGGGGCTCACGGACTCTCCTGAACGCAACCCAGGCTCACGGCATACGTCCGCCCCACCAAGGCCGTCGGCACATCCTCGGGCACCGCGGCCGTGATGATCACCTGTTCACAGTCACCCACCAGCGCCGCCAGCCGCTCCCGCCGGCCAGCGTCGAGCTCGGCAAAGACGTCATCGAGGATCAACACCGGGTCCTCACCCAGGTCGTGACGCAGGAGGTGGTATGCCGCAAGCTTGAGTCCCAGCGCGAAGGACCAAGACTCCCCATGGCTGGCGTAGCCCTTCGCTGGCAGATCACCGAGCGTCAGCAACAGGTCGTCGCGGTGCGGCCCCACCAGGTTGACCGCCCGCTCGATCTCCTGATCACGGACCTCGGCCATGGTCTGCACCATGGCCGCATGCAAATCCGCCACCTCGGGGACCTCACCGGCGGCGATGGCCTGCGCAAGTTCGGCATGCACCGTGGAGCGGTAGGACACAGATGCTTGCCCTTGGCCGCCGCTCACCTCGGCATACGCCTGGGTCAAGTGCGGAGTGAGGTCGCGCAGCAGTCGCAGTCGGGCATAGAGCAGCTGCGAGCCGACCATTGCGAGCTGGCTGTTCCAGACATCCAAGGTCACCAGGGCGGCCTCACGGTCCGCGGACAGGGCGCCATCATCGACTCGCGGCGCGGATCGCCGACCGGAGCGGCGCAGCTGCGGGGCAGCACTCTTCAGCAGCGCGGAACGTTGCTTCAGGATTCGATCCAGGTCGGCGCGCACCCCGGACCATCGGGGCTGCCGAGCCACCAGCAGATCGTCCAGGAATCGTCGCCGTTCCCCAGGGTCGCCCTTGACCAGCGCCAGGTCCTCGGGGGCAAAGAGCACCGTGCGCAGCGTGCCCAGCAGATCCCTCGGCCGACTCACTGCGGCGCGCGCCAGGCGGGCCCGGTTCGTCCGCCCTGGGTGGATCTCGATCTCTACCATGGTCTCGCGATCCTGCCGAATCACGGCAGCGCGGATGATCGCGCGCTCAGCCCCCGCCCGCACCAGTGGGGCATCGGTGGACACCCGATGGGAGCCCAGCGACGAGAGGTACCCGACGGCCTCGACGAGATTGGTCTTGCCCTGCCCGTTGAGCCCGACCAGAGTGGTCACTCCCGGGCCAAGCGCGAGATCGGCGCTCTCATAGCTGCGGAAGTCGGCGACCGAGACATGCCGCAGATGCACGACCTGGGGTCAGTCCTTCGGAGCTGGGTTCCGCAGGGCGACACCCTCGGCAATGGTCATCACCTGGTGCCCACCGAACTCCCCCCGCAGAGCGGCGACCGCTTGCATGGTGGGGGAGACGTCCTGGCGGGAGGCAAAGCGGGCGAATAGCGACGCCGAGATCACCGGCATCGGGACCGAGAGCGCAATGGCTTCCTCTACCGTCCAACGCCCCTCGCCGGAGTCCACGGTGTAATCCGAGACGTCATCCAGGTTGGGGTTCGCCTCGAGGGCATCGACCATGAGGTCCAGCAGCCAGGAGCGCACGACCGTGCCCCGGGACCACGCCTTGAAGGCGCCTGGCACGTCGGTGACCAGGTCCTTGCGCTGGAGAAGCTCGAAACCCTCGGCATAGGCCTGCATCAGGCCGTACTCGATGCCGTTGTGGACCATCTTGCAGTAGTGACCCGCGCCCACCTTGCCTGCGTGCACGAAGCCCTCATCGCGAGGTCCCTCCGGGCGCAGCGCGTCGAAGATCGGCATGGCCTTGCGGACATTGGTGGCGGTGCCGCCGACCATCAGACCGTAGCCATTCTCCAGGCCCCAGATGCCGCCGGAGACGCCACAGTCCAGATAGCCGATGCCCTTGGCCTTCAGGAGCTTCTCGTGCTCGATGTCGTCGGTGTAGCGCGAGTTGCCGCCGTCGATAACCATGTCACCCTTGTCGAGTACCTGGGACAGCGCGGTCACGGTGTCGCGGGTGGGGCCACCGGACGGAACCATGACCCACACCACGCGCGGCGCCTCCAGGCGAGCGACCAGGGCCTTGAGGGTCTTGACGTCGGACACCTCGGGGTTGCGGTCGAAGCCCACCACCTCATGGCCCGCGCGGCGCAGCCGCTCGCGCATATTGCCGCCCATCTTCCCCAGACCGATCAGGCCGAGCTGCATGTGACTTCTCCTTCGTCCGGTGTGGCGTTGATGGGTGTCAGCTGGCGAAACGGACGGGCATCAGCACATAGCGGTAGCTGAGGTCGGCCTCGCCATCCGCCGACTCCTGACCCGAGAGGACCGCCGGTCGGCTGGCCTGGGTAAACGAAATCCGGGTGTATGCCGTCCCGACCGCGCCGAGTCCGTCCAAAAGGTAGTGCGGGTTGAAGGCGATTTCGATGTCCGGACCGGTGACCGTGGACTCCACGGCTTCCGAGGCCTGGGCATCGTCACCGGTGCCGGCCTCGATGGCGACCTGGTCATCACCGAAACGCAGGCGCACCGGAGTGTTGCGCTCGGCGACCAAGGCCACGCGCTTGACCGCTTCCACCAGGTCGGCTGTCTTGACGACAGCTTCTGTGTCGGTGCTGGTGGGGAAGATCGAGGACACCTTCGGGTACTCGCCATCGAGCAGCCGGGTGGTGGTCCGGCGCGAGCCGGCCTCGAAACCCACGAGCCCGTCGCCGCCGGCCGCGCTGCCGACAGCCAGATCGACCGAACCCGCCGCGCCCAGCGAGCGCGCCGTGTCCGAGAGCGTCTTGGCCGGGATCAGCACGACATGGCTGGCGTCGCTCTGGGTGGGATTCCAGGTGAGCTCGCGCATCGCCAAGCGGTACCGGTCGGTGGCAAGCAAGGTCATCCGGTCACCGTCGATCTCAACCCGGACCCCGGTGAGGATGGGCAGGGTGTCGCCCTTGTCGGCGGCCACGGAGACCTGGGCCACGGCGTGGGTGAAGGCCTGACCATCGATCGAGCCACTGGCCTGCGGACTTGCCGGCAGGGTGGGGTAGTCATCGGCCGGCATCTGCAGCAGCGAAAAGCGCGAAGACCCGCAGGTGACCTGGACCTTATTGCCGTCAACGGCGACGTCAACCGGTCGAGCCGGCAGATTACGAGAGATATCGGCGAGCAGTCGGCCCAGCACCAGCACCGTGCCCGGCTCAGCCACATCGGCCGCGATGGTGATCTTGGCCGAGACCTCGTAGTCGAAGGCCGACAAGGTGACCGTGCCCTCGGCGTCCGCGACCAGCAGGATCCCCGAGAGAACCGGCACCGGCGGGCGGGCGGGCAACCCGCGGGCTACCCACGAGACCGCTTCGGCCAGGACATCGCGCTCGACCCGAAACTTCACGGCATACATCCTTCGTGTAGTGCACTGGTGGTGTCCATGCTCGGGATCCAAGCAGGAGAAACCGCAGCCCGGGTCAGTCCCGGGACATCCGAGACTAGTCCACCCACGTGGTCAGCGATAGCAGGAGCCGGGGCGGTATGCCGTCGTCCGGGTCGTGGGTGGGGTCGATTCATGACCTTGAGATGTTTCGTCATCATCATCGGTGCGGTGGATGGTGTGGACGAATGGCATTCTCGCTGGTCAGCAGGCGTGGCGCGCAGTGGATGCGGATGCGGACACGATGGGGTGATCGAGGGCACGCGGTGGATGATCTTCGGCTATTCACCGCGGACCCACGCTGACCTTCTGGTTCTCCACGCCTGGTCGGCACTTGTCCACAGTTATCCACAGGTCAGTGTGGATGTCGTGGATACGACAGCGCTGAACTGCGTCAGAAATGGCGGATTTCCACATACTTCTCCACACGCCGTGGAGAAGGGGACCCTGAGTAAACGCTTCCACCTGGCTATTTGGCTGGAGCGAATGTGGATAAACGACGTCAGCGGTCTTGGGACTTGATCCGGTTGGTCAACTCGGTGACCTGGTTATAGATCGCCCGGCGCTCGGCCATGAGCTGGCGGATCTTCTTGTCCGCATGCATGACGGTGGTGTGATCGCGTCCGCCGAAGTGCTTGCCGATCTTGGTCAGCGGATCGTCGGTTAGCTCGCGGCAGAGGTACATCGCGATCTGCCGAGCGGTGACCAGGACCCGTGAGCGGGATGCCCCCTGAAGGTCCTCCAGGGTGAGCCCAAAATACGCGGCCGTCTGGGCCATGATCGTGGCGGCCGAGATCTGGTTGCTGGCGTCATCGGGGATCAGATCCTTGAGCACGATTTCGGCCAGGGCCATATCGACCGGCTGACGGTTGAGGCTGGCGAATGCCGTCACCCGGATCAGGGCACCCTCAAGTTCCCGGATATTGGTCGAGATGCGCGAGGCAATGAACTCCAGGACGTCATCGGGAACCGAGAGCTTCTCCTGGATGGCCTTCTTCCGCAGGATGGCGATCCGGGTCTCGAGGTCGGGGGGTTGGACGTCGGTGAGCAGGCCCATCTCGAACCGGCTGCGCATGCGCTCCTCGAAGCCCGAGAGCAGTTTGGGGGGCACATCGCTGGTGATGACGACCTGTTTGTTGGCGTTGTGCAGGGTGTTGAAGGTGTGGAAGAACTCCTCCTGCGTCTGCACCTTGCCTTGCAGGAACTGAATGTCATCGATGAGCAGCACGTCGACGTCGCGGTAGCGGCGCTGAAAGTTGGCCGCCTTGTCGTCGCGGATCGAGTTGATGAAGTCATTGGTGAACTCTTCGGAGTTCACGTATCGCACCTTGACGTGCGGATACAGGCTGCGCGAGTAGTGGCCGATGGCGTGCAGCAAGTGGGTCTTGCCCAGGCCAGAGTCGCCATAGATGAACAGGGGGTTGTAGGCCTTGGCCGGGGTTTCGGAGACCGCGACGGCGGCGGCGTGCGCAAAGCGATTGCTCGCGCCGATGACGAAGGTGTCGAAGGTGTACTTGCCATTGAGTCGGGTCACCTCCACCAACTCAGGCACGACCGATCCCCTGGCCTGCCGCGGTCGGGTATCCGGAACCACGGCGAGCGTCGGTCGGGGGGCCGACTCGACGACCGGCATTCCGGCAGCGTGCTCGACCAGGTCATCTTCGGAGGAATCGATCCCATCGATGGCGGCACGTCGTTGCGCGAAGGTGGCCTCGGCCTCGTCCAGGGTCGGATCGACGGTGACCGCGATGCGCACCTCACGGCCCAGGCCATCAGCGAGGGCCGCGGTGACCAACTCGCGGACCTTGGTCTCGAGAACGTCCTTGGTGTAGTCATTGGGAACCGAGATCAACGCGGTGTCATTGAGGATCCCGTCGAGGCGAGCCTGATTGAGGAATCCACGCTGCGGCCCGGAGAGCGCGTCGCCGAGAGACTGCAGTGTGGTGGCCCACACCGTGCTCATGTCGAGATCCGACACCTATCCCCGTCCTCAAGTCCGTGCGTCCGGTCGACCCGCTGCCGGAACGCGCACCAGTCATCCACATATTTATCCACAGGTGTGGGTATGTGAGGAGCGTCGAGGATCGACGCTACTGCGCCGATAGTGCCCTTACAACTCGAAGTCACAAAATTGCCTGGCGCGTCGCTTCCATGGCGTGTCGTTGTCGCGTGGCATCATATGCCGCTCACGGGCTGGGCTGGCGCGAGTTTGACCGAATCCGTGGTGCTCGCGTACCGTTGAACGGCTAGTAGGCGGCCGTTTTCGCATGCCCGTGACCCTCCAGCGCGGGTTTCCGATTGCGGCCGACGATGGGCCGCCCGACCTCATCACGAGCATTCGTTCGTGACTGACCGACAAGAAGAGACTCTCGTGAGCAAGCGCACCTTCCAGCCGAACAACCGTCGCCGCGCCAAGACGCATGGCTTCCGCCTGCGGATGCGCACCCGCGCCGGCCGAGCGATCCTCGCTGCCCGTCGCCGCAAGGGCCGCGCCGAGCTCTCCGCCTGAGGCCGACCTCGGTGCTGCCGACTCGGCACCGGCTGCGCACACAGTTGGAATTCGCGTCGGCAGTCCGTGGCTCAGGGCGAGCCAGAGCAGGCTCGAGGCTCCTCGTGGTGCATGCCAACCGGACCGATTCGCGAGCGGAGAACCCGCCGCGGGTCGGTTTCGTCGTGTCCAAGGCGGTGGGAGGAGCGGTCGTGCGCAATCGCGTCAAGCGGCAGCTGCGGGCCGCCTCTCGGCCGCTCGTGGCCGAGCTCCCGACCGGGGTTGACCTGGTGGTTCGAGCGCAGCCGGCAGCCTCCGAGGCCAGCTACCAGACCCTGGCTCACGAGCTGATGTCGTTGTCGCACAAGGCTGTTCGCCAACTCCGGATGTCGGCATGAGCGTCCTGCGCCAGGTGCTGCGGTGGCCAGCTCGCGGGTTGATCGGGCTCATTCGGGCCTACCAAATGCTGATCTCACCGATGCGACCGCCGGTATGCCGCTTCTATCCGTCGTGCTCCTCATATGCCGTCACGGCGATCGAACGGTTCGGACTCGTCAAGGGCTCCTGGCTAGCGCTGCGCCGGCTGGTCCGGTGCCATCCATGGAACCCCGGCGGCGTTGACCACGTTCCTCCGGCGCCGTCTGGTCACGACGGCCACCCCCACCCGGCCTAACCTCACGGCATACCGGACCTCCGACTTTCATCCCTACCGAACGAGCGAGAGATACAGAACCCTATGGGCGACTTCTTCACCACGATCATGATGCCCTTCGAGTTGCTCGTGGCCTGGATCATGTACGGCTTCCACCAACTGTGGAGTGCCGTCGGGATCGACCCGGCCTCCGGGGTCAACTGGGCGCTCTCCATCGTGGGACTCGTGCTCGTCATGCGGTCTGCGATGATCCCGCTCTTCGTCAAGCAGATCAAGGCACAACGCAAGTTGATGCTCCTGCAGCCGCAGCTCTCCAAGATTCAGGCCAAGTACAAGGGCAAGAGCGATCCGGAGTCTCGCCAGGCGATGACCCAGGAGACGATGGAGCTCTACCGCACGGAGGGCACCAACCCGTTGGCCTCGTGCATGCCGATCCTGGTGCAGAGCCCGTTCTTCTTCGGCCTCTTCCAGGTGCTCAACGGACTCAAGGGGATCGCTGAGGGCACGCGTGACCCGGTCGGCCCGATCAGCCAGGCCGTCGCACGTCAGGCCGAGTCGGCCACATTGTTCGGCGCGCAGCTCTCGGACACCTTCATGAGTGCGCACACGACGAACACGCGGATTCTGACCATCTTGTTGATCCTGTGGATGTCGGGGACGACCTTCATCATGCAGCGCCAGATGATGGCCAAGAACACCTCTGCTGCGTCCATGGAGAACAACCCCATGATGAACATGCAGAAGACCATGCTGTATGTCATCCCGGTGATCTTCGCCATCTCGGGTATCAACTTCCCGGTCGGCGTGCTGATCTACTGGTTCACCACCAACTTGTGGACCATCGGGCAGCAGACCTACATCCTGCGCAATATGCCCTCCCCAGGGTCTGCGGCCGAGAAGGCCTACCACGAGCGCTTGGCCCGCAAGGGCAAGCCGATTCCGGGCGCCAGCACCACCACCACGGCGGTGGGTAGCGATGTCGTCGACGGCGGAGCATCCGGACGCCAGAGCGGTCAGCGCCAACAGCCCAAGGGCAAATCACGCGCAAAGAAGCAGGGGCCAAAGACTGACGGCGGCACCCCTCCCGCGCCTCCCACGACCTGATCCCGCGCACGGCAATTGTTAGGAGTGGCCATGACCAAGACCGAACACGACGACCTCCCCCTGGTGACTGACCCTGTGGAGGAGAGCCCCGAGAGCCCCGAGAGCCCCGAGATCTCTGAGAACACCGAGAGCACCGAGGAGGCGCCCCGCGCTTCCCGCCGCGCCCAGCTCGAGCGCGAAGGTGAGGTAGCCGCGGACTTCCTCGAGACCTTGCTGGACATTTGCGACCTCGATGGCGATCTTGACGTCGATGTCGACGGCGATCGCGCGATTGTGTCGCTCGTGGACTCGGACGAGGGCCGGGTCCCGCGGCGCCTCGTGGGCAATGCCGGATCTGTGCTCGATGCCATGCAGGAGTTGACCAGGCTTGCCGTGCAATCGGCCACGGGAGAGCGCAGTCGGCTCATGCTCGACATCGCCGGACACCGCGCCGACCGCCGCTCAGCGGTGGTGGCCCAGGCCCAGGAGGCGATCGACCTGGTCAAGACCTCGGGACAGAAGCAGGCGATGGTGCCCATGACGGCCTACGAGCGCAAGATCGTGCACGACGAGGTGCTTGCAGCCGGGCTGGGCTCCGAGTCCGAAGGCGTGGAGCCGAAGCGCTTCGTCGTCATCCTTCCGGCGTGATGTTTCACGTGAAACAGTGACCGACGCCGATCGAGTCTCCGCGCCAGCCGCACCCGAGGGTGCGGCTGGCGTGTTCGGTACGGGTATGGCGCTAGCCCAGCGTTTCGCGGAGATCCTCGCGGACACTGGCGTGAGTCACGGGCTGATCGGGCCACGCGAAGTGCCCCGGCTCTGGGAACGGCATCTCCTCAACTGCGCGGTGATTGCACCGGCTTTCAGAGCCGGCCCGGTGATCGATGTCGGTTCCGGTGGGGGACTGCCCGGAGTTGTGCTCGCCATCGTTCGCCCCGACCTCGACCTCCATCTGGTCGAGCCGATGCTGCGGCGGACCACCTGGCTGCAGTCGGTGGTTGACGAGCTCGCGCTGACCAATGTGACCATTCATCGGGGTCGGGCCGAGGAGTATGCCGGTCGGCTGGCTGCGCCCGCCGTGACTGCTCGGGCCGTGGCTCGGCTCGACCAACTGGCTCGGTGGTGTGCGCCGCTACTGGAGCGCGATGGCGTGCTCATCGCCATGAAGGGTCGCTCGGCTTCGCAAGAGTTGGAGAGCGACCGACCTGCGTTGATCGCCATGGGCTTACGCAGCGCGGTCGTGGTCGAACATGGTGGCGATGCGGTCACAGCTGGGCTCCTGGAAGAGCCGGTATTGACCGTCGACCTGACCTTCGAGCAGCGGCCGGCGCGCGCGTCGAGCCCCCAGGGAGAGCGCGGCGGCAATCGCGCCTCCGGGCGCGCTCGTGACGGGGCGCGCGGGCAGGCGCGCAGGCGGGCCAAAGGGTAGCCCCGACCGCTTTGGCGTGTCGTGGGGTGTTGAGGTTGGATAGGGGAGTTGTCCACCCCCCGTTGAGAGGACGTAGCGTGGCACCTTCCACGAGCGCGACCGACGGTGGCGCCCCGAATCCTTCGATCGCGATTGGCGGCCTGGGATTCCCACTGAGCCCGTCACGGCTCACTGAACCTTTGGGTTGGCGGCAGTTGTCGACGCCTGCGCCGTTCGCTGATGTTTCACGTGAAACATCGCCAGAGCAACGTGACCCCGACGCAGATGTTTCACGTGAAACAGCGCCACCGGTGGAGCACGAGGCCACCGCCCCTGAGGATGAGCTTCGCGCAGCCGTGGCTGCCGCCCTCCCACATCCCGACGAGGACACTCCCTTGGCTCAAGCGGTCGCTGAAGACGCCGTCCGCCGTATCACCTTGACCGGCCGGGAGCTGCCTCGACCGGCCGCGACCCGGGTCATGACCGTAGCCAACCAGAAGGGCGGCGTGGGCAAGACCACGACCACTGTCAATGTCGCGGCCGCCTTGGCACAAGCCGGCAGCACCGTCCTCGTGGTGGATCTCGATCCGCAAGGCAACGCCAGCACAGCCCTTGGCATCCCGCACCACGCCGAGGTGCCCAGCGTCTACGACGTCATCGTCGACGCCACCCCGGTCGCCGAAGTGGTGCAGCCATGCCCGGACATCGACAACTTGCTGTGCGTCCCGGCGACCATCGACCTGGCCGGGGCCGAAATCGAGTTGGTATCGCTGGTGGCCCGCGAGTCCCGCCTGAGCCGGGCGCTGGCGGCATATATCCAGCAGCGCACCGCAGCCGGCGACCCACTGGACTATGTGCTCATCGACTGCCCGCCCAGCCTCGGGCTGCTGACCGTCAATGCCTTCGTCGCGGCGCAGGAAGTCTTCATTCCCATCCAGTGCGAGTATTACGCGCTCGAGGGTCTCTCCCAGCTGCTCAAGAACATCGACCTCATCAAGACTCACCTCAACCCAGATCTGGCCGTATCCACGATCTTGCTGACGATGTATGACGCGCGTACGCGGTTGTCGGCCCAGGTCGCCGAAGAGGTGCGTACCCACTTCCCGACTGAGACGCTGCGAGCCACCGTGCCGCGCTCGGTGCGCATTAGCGAGGCGCCGAGCCATGCTCAGACCGTGATGACCTACGACCCGAACAGTTCAGGAGCCCTGTCCTATCTCGAAGCGGCCAATGAGATGGCCCGCCGATGGGCAGCGCGCAGCGAAGGAGATCAAGCATGAGCGAGAAGCGCCGAGCCCTGGGTCGGGGACTGGGTGCCCTCATTCCGGCGAGCGCGGGGCCGGGAGCCGCTGACCGGCCGGTTGACGTCTTCTTCCAGGGGGGCGCGGAGGCCCCCACAGCCCCAGCGACAGCCCCGGACGCCGAAGGCGCCCTACAGCCGGTCCCAGGGGCCGATTTCGCCGAGATCCCACTCGACGAGATTCGGCCCAACCCGCGGCAGCCGCGCACGGTCTTTGATGAGTCGGAGCTTGCCGAGCTCACCCACTCCATCCGTGAGATCGGCGTGCTGCAACCGGTCGTCGTCCGACCGATCCCCGAGAGTGAGCTCGCCGAAGACGATGCCGACGATCGGGTTCGCTACGAACTCATCATGGGTGAGCGCAGGTGGCGTGCCTCGCGGGCGGCCGGGAAGGAGACCGTCCCCGCGATCATCAAGATGACGCAGGATGACGACCTGCTTCGCGACGCCCTACTGGAGAACCTTCACCGCAGCCAACTCAATGCGCTGGAGGAGGCCGCGGCCTATCAGCAGCTTCTCGATGACTTCGGGTGCACCCAGGAGGAGCTTGCCGATCGCATTGGCCGATCCCGGCCGACGATCAGCAATACCCTCCGCTTGCTCAAGCTGCCCCCTCTGGTGGCCCGTCGGGTGGCTGCCGGCGTGCTGTCGGCCGGACACGCTCGCGCCATCCTGGCCCTGCCTGACGGCGCCGCAATGGAGCGGATGGCGCAGCGCGCGGTAGCTGAGGGCCTCTCGGTGCGCACGGTCGAGGAGCTGGTCACCCTCGGTGAGGACGGTGGCGGGGCGACTCGCCGTAATGCGCCTCGTCCTGGCGCTCGCCGGCCGCAACTCGACGAGCTGGCGGCGGATCTTTCAGACCGGCTAGACACCCGCGTGCGGATCGCCCTGGGGCAACGTAAGGGGCGTCTCACCGTCGAGTTCGCCTCGCTTGAAGACCTCAATCGAATCCTCGACGCTATGCACCTGCGGTAGTCCAGCAGACTCGAATAGTATTGCGCCACAACGACATTCGCCGCACTCGAGGAGTGCGGTGAATGTCGTATCAGGTGCAATCAGCCCTGGCTGAGGAAGGGCTCCAGCTCGCGCAGCAACTTCGGCTTGGGCATGGCGCCGACGATCGTCTTGACGATCTCGCCGCCGACGTAGACGTGCATGGTGGGGATTGAGGTGATGCCGAGGCGGCCGGTCACCGCGGGGTTCTCGTCGGTGTTGAACTTCACGACGCGGATCTCCGCGTGGTCGCGCGCAATCTCCTCGAGCACGGGCGCCACTGCGCGGCAGGGACCGCACCACGGCGCCCAGAAGTCCACGATGGTGGGCTTGTCGCTCTGCAGCACCTCGGTGTCGTAGGTGGCGTCGGTGACTTCGGTCAGTGCACCCATGGTTGATGTCCTTTCAGGATCTCGTTATGCCGTCTAGTGTCGCCCAACGGACTGACAACGCGGCGAGGTTGAGTTGGGGGAGGCTCACACTCAGTGAGCGAGGAAGCGTTCAGCATCCAGGGCCGCGGCGCAGCCGGAGCCGGCCGCCGTGATTGCCTGGCGGTACCGGTGGTCGACGAGGTCCCCGCACGCAAAGACACCGTCGAGAGAGGTCAGTGACGTCCGGTCCTGGCACACGACATAGCCATCGGCATCCAGCTCGACGAGTCCCTTGACCAGGTCATTGCGTGGATCGTGACCGATCGCGATGAATAGCCCAGTGACGGCGAGCTCCCGCGTGTCCCCAGTCGTGGTGTCCCGCAAGGTGACTCCGGACAACTTGGGGTCACCGTGGATCCCGACGACCTCGCTATTCCAGGCGAACTTGATCTTCTCGTTGGCGAACGCGCGATCGGCCATGATCTTGCTCGCTCGCAACTCCTCCCGGCGATGAATCAGGGTGACCGAGCGGGCGAACTTGGTGAGGAAGGTGGCCTCCTCGATCGCCGAGTCCCCGCCGCCGACCACGGCAATGTCCTGCTCCCGGAAGAAGAAGCCGTCGCAGGTGGCACACCACGACACCCCATGACCGGAGAGGCGCTTCTCGTCGGGCAGCCCCAACTCCCGGTAGGCCGAGCCCATGGCCAGGATGATGGCGCGCGCGGAGTACACCCGACCCTCGCCGTCAGTGACGGTCTTGACCTCGCCATCAAGGGAAACCGCGGTCACATCGTCGGTGATGAACTCGGTGCCGAATCGCTCGGCCTGCGCGCGCATGTTCTCCATCAGCTCGGGGCCCATGATGCCGTCCCGGAAACCGGGGAAGTTCTCGACCTCGGTGGTCGTCATGAGGGCGCCACCAGCGGTGACCGCACCTTCGAAGAGCAGCGGCTGGAGGTTGGCGCGAGCCGCATAGACCGCGGCGGTGTAGCCGGCCGGCCCAGAGCCGATGATGATGACATTGCGGAGGTCAGCGCTGTGCTCGGACACGACGGAGGACTTCTTTCGGTGGTTGCGCGGGAATCGGGTCTGCCGGGGTGAACCGATCCTAACCGCCGCGGCATTCCCGCACGCCGCCGCCACTCACGAGGCAGCGAGCGCAACCGGTCCCGCGATGATGCCAGGGTGACCGGAGTGACAGGAGCGTTTGACGAGGTATGCCGTGCGTGCGCCGCCCTCATCGGTGGCCACGATGAGGGCCACCGCCTCGCCCTCGGCGGTGCCAAGATCGGCGACCACTGCGGATGAGGTGGGTACTCCGAGCGCCGAGGCACAGTCGCGGGCGCCGATCGGGGTGGCGATCGGACCGACCGAGGGCGATTCCCCAACCAACGGAAGGGTGGTCGGCCCCGGGTTCGCGACCGTGGCGGCCGCCTGGAGCGCCAGCGTCTGGGCGGCATACGAGCGATTGCTCATGTGGACCGAGGTCTGTGCGGCTGCGGAGTAGGCGGTATCCCTAGTCGCATTGGATCCACTGGCCACCGGGGCCTTTGGGCTCGACGCGGCCTGATCCTGCTGGCCCCCGGTCGTGGACTCGGCCTGGATAGTCGCACCGGCGGTCATCGAATCGGCGGATCCGTGCTGAAGGACGTTGATGACGGCCACGCCACCGGCCAGGGCAACGCTTGCCACCGCGGCCGCAGCGGCATACCGCGGCCACACTCGGCGGGGGCGCTGGATCAGCGGGATGACGACGGTGTCGCGGCGCTCGGCTTCCAAGGCTGCCGTGATGCGCGCAACCAAATCCGGCGGCATCGGTCCCGGATCGGGGAGCGAGTGCAACACCTGACGCATGCCGGTCGGATCATCCTCGTCGTGCGGTGCCTGTGGCGGCGTGGTCATCTTTCCCTCCTCTCGGGCGCGTGGGGACTGGGCAGCGGGTGTGGGTGGTCATGCATATGACGAGTTGGCGGCTCATCCGGTTCCCTCCTGCCGGTCCGATGGCGGGTAACCCCTGCGGGCGAGTTCGGCGGCTAGCGCTTCCCGCCCTCGGGAGCAGCGAGACTTGATGGTGCCCGCGGCGACGCCGAGCACCTCGGCGGCCTCGACCACGGACAATCCGTGCATGTCGACCAGGATCAGGGCCATGCGCTGCCCCTCCGGGAGGCTCTCGAGGGCGCTGCGAACGAGAAGCCGCAGATCGGTGCCGTGATGATCGTCGCGCCGATCAGGCAGATCCAGTTCGCCGAGATCTGCCGAGCGACGCAGCACCGTGCGCTCGCGACGGAGTCGGTCGAGGCAGGCGTTGACCACGATGCGGTGTAGCCAGGTCGTGACCGCAGCCTCTCCGCGATAGGACGAGGCCCGCCGAAAGGCCGAGACGAAAGCGTCTTGAACACAGTCGGCAGCCAACTCGGTATTGCCGGTGGTTCGGATCGCCACGGCATACATCCGATCGCGATGCCGGCGGAAGATCTCGCCGAAAGCGCTCCCGTCATCGCCCGCCAGATGCCGCTCGATGAGCTCCCGATCAGAGAGCTCGCTCAGGCTGGCAGGCAGGGCCATCACCCCGAGACAGTGATCTCACCGACGCGGGCGCGGTAGTCATTGCGTCCGGTGCTGTCCTTGCTCAACTGGGTGAACCAGACGATGACGTATTGGCCCTTCACCGGCGTGGCCGCGAGCACGGTCTGAGTTCCCGAGACCATGGTCTTGCTGCCGATCTTGGTAGCTCCATCCAAGCTTCGTTCGCTAGCGACATAGATGTCGAAACTGGCTGGGATGGCGAGCGTGACGGTGACCTTCTTGGGCGTCTTATTCGGTCCGAGGTCCACCAGGATCCCGACGCCGCTCTTGACGCCGCCGAAGGCCGCGGTCCAATACCGTTCCGACTGCCACTCGGTCTTGGGGTCGTCGTCATAGACCCGGGCTGCGAGTTGCGGGTTCTCACCGTCTCCGCCCAGGGGATCGAAGTCAGCGGCCGCGACGATCTGGAACTCCTCAAGCCCATCCGACGGGGTGGCCGAGCCTGCCGGGCTGGCCTTGGCGGTCGGCCGGGCCGATGCCGGGGCGGGACCGAAGGGCTCTTGGCCGATGCGAAGCACGCCCTGAATGCCGATGACCAGCCCCACGAGCAGGAATGCCGCCACGATGGCCAGGGCGATCCGGCTCTCCTTGCGGTTGAGGACCTCATTGGACACCAACGGTGCTGGGGCCTCGAGTTCATGCGGGTCGTCAGAGATCGTCTCGGGGGCGAGCTCGCTGACCTTGTCCACGGCCTTGCGGGCCAGGTCGGCGACCTTGCCACCCACCGAGGTCATTGCGGTACTCACTGCGGCCACCACGGCGGCTGCGGGTCTCGGCTCGTCGTCGCCTGGTGGGTCGGTGTCGTGCGCGGCCAGGTCTGTTTCGCTTGTCGGCCCGACCTGGACTACCTGCGCCGCAGAGGCCTGCCCGGAGGCCACCCCAGCTGCCGCCCCGGCGGCCACACCGACCATGGCGGCAGCAGCAGCGGGCGCTTGAGCGTTGCGGGGGGTAAGGCGGGCCACAGCCGCCGGCGGTACATCCTCAACCGGGGCCGCCGCGGGCACGTGACCCCGCTCGTCGGTGTCCTCCGGGTCGACGAGCGGTGCCTTCGAGTCCTCGACCTGGTCCTCGACCTCGGAAACCGTCGGCGGTTCGGTCGGCTGCACCGGTTGGGTCGGCGCCTCGACCTCCTCGCTCACCCCAGGCAGATCGCCCGACACTCGGCGCGCTGGGGCCTTGCCGACCACCTGGCGGGAGGACCATGGTGCGATCTGACGCGCGTAATCCCCCGGAGAGGTGGGGCCGGCATTCTCTGCCAGGGTCAACTGGCACAGCGTGTCCAGATCGCGGGGCACGCCCATAACGATCTCGGAAGGGGCCACGACGGCCGCTCCAGCCGAGCCAGCTGCGCTGCGCGGAGCCGGTGGCAGACCGCCGGCGCTCCCACGCACTTTGGAGAGCAGGGGCCAGGCACCGGTCAGACCTGCGTAGGTCAGCGCGATGGTGCCCACAGCGTCGGCGCGCAAGGCGTCCTCACCGCTGAGCGATGGCCGACCACTGCGGGCGGCTGCGACCTCGAGGCCGCGAATGCGAATATCCCCATCGGTGGTGCGGAAGATCTCGCCGGGACCGAGCTCGACGTGATGCAGGCCCCGCCGCGAGGCGGCATCCAGGGCCACGCTGACCTCGCCGACGATCCGGCGTACCTCCTCGGCGGGCACTCCGCCCTCGAGGACGATGGCCGCCAAAGATGAGTGGGCGCTGAAGTCCTCTTCGACGACGTAAGCACGCTCTTCCTCGGTGCCCACATCGAGAACCCGCACGAAAGACGGCAGATCCACGGCCGCCGCACGCCGGGCAGCGTCCAGGATGGCTGCCGAACGGGTGTCGTCTGCCTCAACCAACAAGAGCACCACGGTTCGGGCGAGCACCCCGTCCTCGGCAGTCCAACGCTCGGTGCTCCGGACGGCCTCAATGCGCCGTCGCAGGGTGTAGCGCCCGGCGATGACCAGTCCAGGTCCGACGCCCTCCACGCGTGCTCCTTCTGAGGGTGGGGCAGGGTTATGTGCCCGGCCGGTGATGACCGGGCGCCTTCATCCTAGGCTCCCGCGCGGTCGCGGCGAGGGAGGCGGGAGAGTAGGGCCTGCTTCGCCTGCCCAATCTCGGTCACGCCGAGCAGGTGGGCGGTAACCCAGGTTGCCGTCAAGTGCAGCACGCCCACTATGGCTAGCACGAGGCCACCGGTGATCAGGGCCGTCACACCACGGGTGTGCCCCAAGTCGGGCAGCAGCCGGGCCACCAACCACGCGAGCACCGCGGCATAGCCAGCGGCCGGCAGGGCGATCCGCGCGTACGTGCCCAACACCCCGGCCATCCCCAATGAACCCAGCCGTCGGTGGACCAGGATGGTCCCCACGGCCGCCCCGACCAGGTATGCCGTGCTCTGGCCGACGCCGATGAGCAGGCCGGTGAGCTGCGGATCCCCCTGCCAGGCCACGAAGGCAAAGAGTGCGGCGATCGAGGTCACCACGACCTGGGTGATGAACGGGGTCCGACCATCGTCATGGGCGAAGAAGGTGCGGTCGTTGAGGTAAAGCCAGCCGTAGGGCAGCACGCCCAGAACCATCCAGCTCACCAACTGGGCGACGGCATTGGTCTGCGAGGTGGGGTTGCCGATGAACAGCGAGGAGGTCACCACCGGCGCGAAGGCGGCCAGGAGCGCCACCACGGGGATCAGGATGGGCGCGATCGTCCGCAGACCCCGCCGGTAGTCGGCCCGGACTGCCGCGGCATCGTCGTGGGCCACCGCCGTGGAGATCCGGTTGAAGAGGGCGGTCACCAAGGAAACGGTGACCAGAGAGTGCGGGAGCATGACGATGAGAAAGGCGTTGTCGAAGGCGCTCCGCGACGCCAGGCTCTCGCCGGTGGTCTTGCCCACGTCAGCGGCGCGGGTCAGCGCCTGCGAGGTGACCATGAAGCCCAGTTGACTGACCGCCACTGCGGCGAAGGTCCACATCGCCACCCGCGATGACGTGCCCAGACCCACGCCGCGCAGGCCCCATACCGGCCGGAAATGGAAACCCAATCGGCGCAAGGGGATGATCAAGGCGACCGCCTGAATCGCGATCGACAGGGTGGCCGTGCCGCCGAGGATGGCGATCATCGCGGGCGTCCACTGCGAGATCGGTGCACCCAGGGGATAGCCCGCCAGCCGGAACCAGATCAGGCCGACGATGGCCACGAGATTGGCGACGACCGGGGCCCAGAGGTAAGGCCAGAAAAGGCCTCGAGCGTTGAGAATCTGCCCGAGCAGGGTGTACATGCCGTAGAAGAACATCTGCGGGAGGCAGATGTAGGCAAAGGTCGTCGACAGCTCTAGGGCATCCGCACGGAAGTCTGAGAAGAGGTGGACCAACCAGGGGGCTGCCAGGGTGACCAGCACGGTGGAGCCCAACAGGAAGGCCGTGGTCAAGGTGACGATGCGGTTGACGAATTCCGCGCCGCCGTCGTCGTGCAGCTTGGCCTTGACGATCTGCGGCACCAGGATCCCGTTGAGGATGCCGCCGCCAACAAGGATGTACAGCGTATTGGGCAGGGTGTTGGCGACCTGGAAGACGTCGGCGGTCAGGCCGGCCGCTCCGATGACGCTGGCCAACAGGATGCCCCGGGCGAGGCCGAAGAGACGTGAGGTCATGGTCCCGGCCGTCATGAGTGCGACGTCGCGGGTCATCCGGCTCATGCGGGTGCCTTGCGCGGAGAGCGAAGAGTCCTGCGGATGCCGACAACGAGGGCCAAGGCGGCGACTCCGGCGATGACCGGATAGATCCAACTGCCGGTCGGGGATACGGCTACCCGCGCTGAGGCCACCTTGGCGACCGCTGAACCATCGGGCCCGGTGAGCGCCGCCGACAACGTGACGTCCCCGGCCGCGAGCGCTGTAGCGTCGAACGAGACCACGGACTTGCTGCGAGCGCCAATGCGCAACTCGCTCACGGCAGGGCGCTCGAGCCGGAGCCGCGGACTGTCTGAGGTCAAGGTCAGCGTCAGCCCACTCACCTCCGTCTCAAGGTCGTTGGCGACCGTGACCTGTAGCCGGCCGGTGTCGGCGGCAAAGGTGACATTCTGCATGACGATCCGCAGCGAGGTCCGCGCGGTGACCGCGTCGGCTTCCAGGGGCTTCACCAGGTCGGACCAGGCCGTCCGCTCCCCGCGCCAGCGTGCGGAGAGTGCCTGGTCGAGCTCATCGCGCCACTGCGCGGTCACCTTTTGGCCGTCCTTACGCACCGAGCCGGTGGGGATGAGGGTCGAGCTGGCCTCCGTCAAGGCGTTCGCTGCGGTGGTGGTCAAGGGAGAGGGGGGCGCGTCGCTAGGCGCGTGATTCGCCGACAGCACCGTGGTGGCTGATTGGGCCGCCCGGATCGCTTGCTCCAACGTCCCGGCGTTGAGCCAGGGCAGCGCGGTCAACGCCTCGAGCGCGGAGCCGAGGTTCGTGGCGTCCACGTTCAGCCCGCGGGCCGGCGCAATCACCACCGTGCGGGGGGTGCCCGGCCGGTCGTTAAGTGCCACCAACGTATGGGCCAGCAGCGTCTGCAGATCCACCGGCCGAGAAGGCGCAGCGGCCGCCGTGGTCAGGGCCTGCGAGAGTGCGCCATTGGCCACCAAGGCCCCAAAGCGACCGAGCCGACGTGGGGCGTCGATGGTGGGGGTGGACACCTCCTGGGAGGGCACGACGATCGTCGGGGCGGGTCCACCGGCATACGCCGAGGTAATGGTCGCCAGCGTCCGCGAACTCATCGTCGAGGTCACCGGCCAGACCAGGTCGGCGCGGGCGCCGACCGTGGCGGCAAGCGTGCGGGAGGAGGCCACCATCGAGGTGGCGCTCTCGCGCAGTCGCGGCACGCCCGAGATCGCCGCCAGATCGGCATCGGCCCGGGGCAAAAGGACCGCGGGGTGTGACTCGAGTTGCGCGCGCAGCGAGTTCGCGAAGTCGATGCGGGCCGTCTGCTCCGCCTCGGAGAGAGTTGGGGTAGGGGTGAGGAGGACCGGGTCGATAGCCCAGACGACGCGATGATTGGCGCTGCCTGCGATCAACTGAGCTAGCCGGCTGTCGGGCGCCAGCGCCGCGGTCCAGGCCGCGCTGCGCAGTTTCGCCTCCCGCGACCACAAGTCTGGATCCGGGTCCAGCGTCAGCGGAAGCAGGACGACTGTCTGCAGCGGCTCGTACTGCTTCCCACGGTGATATGCCGCGAAGGTGCGGGCGGATGCCCCGGCCGCATCCACGCGCAGCGGCAGGACCCCGTAGAACGCAGCCTGCAGGGATGCCGCGCGTGGAATCGCGAGGCGGAACCGGTGGGTCGCCCCTGGAGCCAGTGCGGCGGGGGCGGCCTGGGTCGCTACCGTCCTGGTGCTGCCGTCGGCGGCCGCCCCTTTCAGCCAGGCATCGACATCGTCGGCAGCAATGAGGGTGGGTGCGGCCAAGTGCGCGCTGACCGAGCCCAGGGCCACCGCCTTCGTACCGTCATTGGTGACCGTGCCGGACACGACCAAGGTCGCATTGGCCTCGGTCAGGGTGGGGGCTATCCCGGTCAGGTCGATGCGGACCGAGCCGGTGGCCGCCTGCGCCTTCGGGGTACTGGGCGACGCGCACCACGAGGCGAGGAGTGTGAGGAGGAGAGCAAGAGCGACGGCCGGAGTGCGGCTGGCGCGTCCGGCCATCAGGGCTCTCCAGCCAGGCGCTGCCAGGCCACCCGGGCGATCCGCCGCTCATTAGGGAAGGTCAAGTGCCGATGGGCCTCATGCAGAGGGAGCCAGGCCACGTCGATGGCCTCTTGGTCGGGATCGTTCTCGATGGTCAAGTGACCGCCCACGGCCTCGAGTAGGTAGTGGTGCACCACCTTGTGAATCCGGCGATCGCCAGCCGCGAACCAGTAGTCGATGGTGCCGAGCTCGATCAGGACCTTGCCGATGATGCCGGTCTCTTCAGCCACTTCTCGGGCCGCGGTCTGCGGGAGGGTCTCCTCACCCTCGATGTGGCCCTTGGGCAGGCACCACTCCACGCGGCCGGCCCGATTGCGACGGGCGATGACAGCGATCCGGGCCTGACCTTCATAGACGTCGACGACCACACCACCGGCACTGCGCTCCTCAACGGCAGGTAACCGGCGGCTCACCCTGGGGGGCTCGGCCGCGGCATGACTCACCCTGTCACTGTAGCCCGATCGAGATGCGGCCCAGCCGGTGCTGGAACGCGCCAGGCGGGTCAGCGCCTACGCTTGAGTCTCGTGTCCGACTCCAGCCTCGCCCTGCAACGCCTGGCGGTCAGCCGACTTGCTCCGGTGCTACCGGTCCTGAGCGAACTCGGCGCCGCCTTCGCGGCCGCAGGTCATGAACTTGCCCTGGTCGGAGGACCGGTCAGAGACGCATTTCTCGGGCGCGTCTCCGCCGATCTGGACTTCACCACCTCGGCCCGCCCCGAGCAGAGCGAGGCCATCCTGGGCGCCTGGGGTACGGCCACCTGGGACATGGGTCGCGCCTTTGGCACGATCGGAGCTCGCCGGGGAGAGGTCGTGGTCGAGGTCACGACCTACCGCGCGGATGCCTATGACGGGGTGACCCGTAAGCCCGTGGTCGCTTTCGGCGATTCACTGATCGAGGACCTGGTCCGCCGGGACTTCACGGTGAATGCGATGGCGCTGGCCCTGCCCGAGCTCACCTTCGTCGATCCGCACGGGGGATTGCCGGATCTGGCCGCCAAGGTGCTGCGGACGCCGTCGACCCCCGAGGTTTCCTTTGGTGATGACCCGCTGCGGATGCTGCGGGCAGCCCGATTCGCGGCCCAACTGGGCTTCACCGTCGCGCCGGAGGCACGCGCCGCGATGATCGCGATGGCAGGCTCCATCGAGATCGTGTCGGCCGAACGGGTGCGGGACGAACTGGTGAAACTCATCCTGGCCGATCGCCCAAGGCCGGGCCTGCAACTTCTCACTGACAGTGGTCTTGCGGCATTCGTCCTGCCGGAGTTGCCGGCGCTGGCGTTGGAGATCGACGAGCACCACCGGCATAAGGACGTCTACGAGCACTCGCTGACCGTGCTTGATCAGGCCATTGCCCTCGAGGGCGGTGATCTGCCTGGACCGGATCTGGTGCTGAGACTGGCCGCGCTGCTTCACGACATCGGCAAGCCCGCAACTCGCCGATTCGAGCCCGGCGGTGGGGTGTCCTTCCACCACCACGAGGTCGTGGGCGCGAAGCTGACCGCCCGGCGGCTCAAGGCGCTCCGCTTCGACAAGGACACCATCAAGCGCGTCTCCCGGCTGGTGGAGCTCCACTTGCGCTTCCATGGGTATGGCGATGGCCAGTGGACCGATTCGGCTGTTCGGCGCTATGTCACGGATGCCGGCGATCTGCTCTCGCGGCTGCACCGGCTCACTCGTGCGGACTCGACGACCCGCAATGTGCGCAAGGCACAACGCTTGGCTCGCACCTATGACGAGTTGGAGGCCCGTATCTCTCGGCTGCTCGCCGAGGAGTCTCTGAAGGCGGTGCGGCCTGAGCTCAACGGGCTGCAGATCGCGGAGGTGCTGGGGATCGCTCCTGGTCCAGTGCTGGGCCGCGCGTACTCATACTTGCTGTCGGTGCGGCTCGACGAGGGCGTCCTCGGAGAGCAGGCTGCCCGGGAGCGACTGCTGACGTGGTGGGCGACGCAGCCCGAATCCACGGGCTGAACTCAGCGCCAGGGTTCCGGCGGTGAGGCTCAGGCCCCAGATCGGCGGATGACGCAGAGGATCTCACCGTCTTGGACGACATCACCGGGGCGGACTTTGACCTCGACGACGGTTCCGGGGTGCTCGGCGAGCACGGGAATCTCCATCTTCATGGACTCCAAGAGAGCGACTTCCGCGCCCGCGTCGACCTTGTCGCCCTCGGCCACCGCAAGGCTGAGAACATTGGCCACGAGCTCTGAGGTGACCGCATAAGTCGCTTCTGGACGCATGACATCTGACGCTAGCGGCTACTCTCCGGTATGCCGCGATGCGGCGACCAGCGAGCGCGCCCGTGGGCGCATCGAGCACTGGCCCCGTTATGGTGGCTTGACCCGACCACTCACAAGGGAGAGTGACCATGTACTGCGGACACTGCGACGCCCCGCTGGCGACCGGTGCCCAGTTCTGCAGTTCATGCGGCTACCGCGTGATTCTGCCGGACGACCCGGAAGCCGCCGAGTACCTCGCCCGCGAGCAGGCGGAGGCTGACGCCGCCGTTGATTCCGCCACCGCTGACTCAGTCGTTGCGGACTCAGTCGTTGCGGACCCGGCGCCGGCGCCGGCGGTGGGTCCAGCACCGAAGCGTGCGCCCGCGCCCGCGTCAACGCCTGCGCCTGCACCGAAGCCGGCGCCCGTACGTCCCCCGTTGCCCAAACGTGTCCCAGAGCCGATCCCGGGGCCAGCCCCCGTGGTGGCCACGCGCCGCAGCGCGCCGGTGCCCGCGGTCTCAGCTGACGATGGCGGTGACCATGGGGACTATGACGATGAGTTGCGGTGGTGGGAGGGTCGACCGCTCGGCGTGATGATCGGCGTCGGTGCGGCTGCTCTCGTGCTGCTCGTCTTGCTGAGTTACTGGATCTTCGGCGGTTCGGATGAGCCGGCGAAGCCCAGTGCTGCAGCATCTAAGTCGACGTCGGTGTCCGCGTCCACCAAACCCTCTGCGGCCGTGAGTACGCCGGTCCCCTCGACCCCGGCCACGTCCGTCAAGGTCCCGGGGGATGCCATCCCGTGCACTCAGCCGAAGCAGGGTGAGCCGTATACGACCTTCGTCGGCAACAACGGGACCACCTGTGGCTTCGCGGACAAGGTGCGCACGGCATATGTCGCGGCCGGAAGTAAGCCTGGCACCGTTCAGGCCACGAGTCCGGTGACCAAGAAGACCTATGACATGGCCTGCACCGGAACCTCGACCGTGCTGTGCGAGGGTGGCAATAACGCCGTGGTGTACCTCGTGCCCAAGAAGTAGCCGGGCCGTAGGCCGCAGGCGCGGCCGAATTCACGGCCGAATTCACGGTTGCGTACCCTCCCGCCCGATGATCTTGCGCGCGAAAGAATCTCCTTGCAGGCGCAAGTGAAAGCTCGATCGGTCGACTGAACCCCTTGCGCGTGGAAGGAGTTACTTTCGCGTGTGAGGGACCGGGAGGGCGAGGTGTGGAGGCTGGCGGCTCGCTGTCCGACTGTCGAGGCTAGGAGAGCGCCACGCCGAGTCCGATAGGAGAGCGGCGGGCCGAGTCCGGTAGGAGAGCGGCGGGCCGAGTCCGGTAGGAGAGCGTCGGGCCGAGTCCGGGAAAGGCGAGACCCCCTTCAGATCGCCAGTGCGACACGAAGGGGGTCCGGCCTAGAACACCGAGGGAAGTCAGCGGACCTCGTCACCCCGGATGAAGGCCTCGAGGCGCTCGCGCCCGACGGTGTCCTCACGCTGCTCGGGCGGGGACTTCATCAAATACGACGAGGCGGAGAGCAGCGGGCCGCCCACGCCACGGTCCAGACCGATCTTCGCGGCCCGAATGGCGTCGATGATGATGCCTGCGCTGTTCGGCGAGTCCCAGACCTCGAGCTTGTACTCCAAGTTCAAGGGCACATCGCCAAAGGCGCGACCCTCGAGGCGCACATAGGCCCACTTGCGGTCATCCAGCCAAGCCACATAGTCCGACGGGCCGATGTGGACATTGCGGTCCTCGACCTTGCCGCTCAGCGGGCCGGACAGGTTTGAGGTCACGGCCTGCGTCTTGGAGATCTTCTTGGACTCCAGGCGCTCGCGCTCGAGCATGTTCTTGAAGTCCATATTGCCGCCAACGTTGAGCTGGTACGTCCGGTCCAGGACCACCCCGCGCTCCTCGAAGAGGCGCGCCATCACGCGGTGGGTGATGGTGGCACCGACCTGCGACTTGATGTCATCGCCCACGATCGGCAGACCCGCAGCCTCGAACTTCGCCGCCCACTCCGGGTCGGAGGCGATGAACACCGGCAGCGCGTTGACGAACGCGCAGCCAGCGTCGATCGCACACTGCGCGTAGAACTTGTCGGCCTCCTCGGAGCCCACCGGCAGGTAGGACACCACGACGTCGACCTTGGCCTCGCGCAGGGCAGCCACGACGTCCACCGGCTCGGCTGCCGACTCATCGATGGTCAGGCGGTAGTACTTGCCCAGGCCATCCAGGGTCGGACCACGCTGAACCGTGACCCCAGTGGTCGGCACATCGGTGATGGTGATGGTGTTGTTCTCGCTGGAGACGATGGCCTCGGCGAGGTCCTTACCGACCTTCTTGTCATCGACATCGAAAGCGGCCACGAAGTTCACGTCGCTGACGTGATACGGCCCGAACTGAACGTGCATCAGGCCAGGCACAGTGCTCTCGGGGTTGGCGTCACGGTAATACTCGACGCCCTGGATGAGGGACGTGGCGCAGTTGCCGACGCCGACGATGGCGACTCGGATCGCGCTCATGGGGTTCTCCTGACTGACATGTGGTGGTGGGCTGGGTGGTGCGGGGTTCGTATGCCGCGGGTTCGTATGCCGCGGCCCGAAGTTGGCTTAGGGCTGTGGGCCTGGATCGTCCGGGTGACGCCGCTCGGCGTCGATGAGTTCGCTGAGCCAGCGCACTTCGCGCTCGGTGGTCTCCTCACCGTGCCGTTGCCAGGCCGCGGAGTAGGCATCCATCGCCTCGCGCTTACGCAAGGAACGCTCACGGATTCGGTCCAGGTGCTCTTGGACCCGGGAGCGTCGACCTTCGAGGATGCGCAGGCGAACGTCATGCTGGGTACGGCCAAAGAAGGCAAAACGGACGTCGAAGCCGTCATCGTCATAGGCCGCCGAGTCAGTTTGCGCCACCAAGTCCGCGAAGGCCGCGGATCCCTCATCGGTGAGCCGATAGGCGATCTTCTGCCGGGCGGTCGGCACAGCGGCGGTCGGCGCATCCTCGGGGGCGATCAAGCCACGCTCGAGGAGGGACTTCAAAGCGGGGTAAAGCGTGCCATAGGACAAGCTCCGGAAGGGTCCAAGGGCCGTGGCCAACTCGCGCCGCAACTCATAGCCATGCGCCGGTCCATCGTGGAGGAGCCCGAGAACGGCAAAGTCCAACTGCCGGGCTCGAGCGCTACTCACGCGCGCCACCGTATCAGAGAAATATATCGACCCGATACATCGTCGCGGCATGGTTCCCAGGGTTCTGCCAGGGTTGCGCGGCATACTGGATGGTCCGCGCGGGGCTACCACAGCCTCCGCGCATGCCCCTGACTCCACACCAAAGGTTCGGCTACACCATGTCCCGACGTTCACCGCAGACTCGCGCCGAGGCTCGGGCCCGCAACAGCGCCGCCGGCCCGCGGACCCGCAAACGCTGGAGTTGGAAGAAGCGAATCCTGGTCAGCATTCTGGGTGCCTTCGGTCTGGGTGTCGCCGGGTTGCTCGCGGCCTACGCGCTGATCTCCGTGCCCCAACCCAATGACCTGGCCACCGCCCAGGCGTCGATCATCTACTTTGCCGACGGCAAGACAGAGTTGGGCCGGCTCTCCGAGATCGACGCCAACCGCGAGTCCGTGGACATCAGCGACATTCCCAAGCATGTCCAGCAGGCGATGGTGGCGGCCGAGGACCGGACGTTCTATGACAACAACGGCATCTCGCCTCAAGGCATCGCTCGGGCGGCCTGGGACACCCTCAAGGGATCTAGCACCGCCGGTGGCGGCTCGACGATCACCCAGCAGTACGTGAAGAACTACTTCCTCACTCAGGACCGCAGCCTGACCCGCAAGGTCAAGGAGATGCTCATCTCCATCAAGATCGAGCAGGTCCAGAGCAAGGACGAGATCCTGGAGAACTACCTCAACACCATCTACTACGGGCGTGGCGCTTCCGGTATCCAGACCGCCTCGCGGGCGTACTTCGGTAAAGACGTCTCGCAGCTCAGCGTGAGCGAAGGTGCTCTCCTGGCCAGCGTCGTGCGGGCGCCGAGCGCCTACGACCCGGGCGTGAGCAAGGATGCGCTGGCGAGCGCGACCAAGCGCTGGAATTACGTCCTGGACGGCATGGTCACCATGGGCTACCTCAGCCAGGATGATCGCCTCAAAGAGACCTTCCCCAAGGTCGTGAAGTATCAGCCCAAGGTGCAGTCGGGCCCCAACGGCTATCTGGTCCAGATGGTTCGCGATGAACTGATCACGCGGCACAAACTCGACGAGGGCCAGCTGGGTCGCCTGGGGCTGCGGGTGGTCACCACCATCGACCCCAAGGCTCAAAAGGCCGCGGTCGACGCCATGCGGGAGCAGATGCCCAAGGCCGCCCCCAGCGTGCTGGGGGGACTGGCCTCGATCGTGCCCGGTGATGGGGCTATCCGGGCGGTATATGGCGGGGCCGACTTCGCCAAGCGCCCGCAGAATGCCGTGACCCAAGACCGCCTTCAGGCGGGTTCGACTTTCAAGACCTTCACCCTGATCGCGGCCATGAAGACCGGCAAGGTGGCGCTCTCCTCGACCTTCGACGGCCACTCGCCCCAGTTCTTCAAGGAGTTCGAAGACCCGAGTTCCGATGATCCGGTGCTGCGCCGAGGTGGCGTCAACAATGCCGGCGGCTCGAGCTACGGCCGGATCGACGTGGTCAAGGCCACCGCTAGTTCGGTGAACACGGTGTTCGCGCAGCTCAACATCATCGCCACGCCCGAGGCGACCGCTCGGGCGGCTACCGATGCGGGCATCAGCACCCCCCTGTCCACCAATTACGGCAACGTGCTCGGGACCGACTACGCCACGATTCTGGACATGGCCAATGCCTACGCGACCATTGCCGCCGAGGGCACCTATGCCGTTCCCTACCTGGTGAAGTCGGTGAGCACCGAGGATAAGAGCCTGGACATCACGGTCGAGCCCGAAACGCGGCAGGTCTTCGACAAGCCTCTGATGGCCGATGTGATCACCGCGCTTCGGGCCCCCGTGCAATTCGGCACCGCGACCGCGGCTCAGTCCATCGGGCGGCCGGCGGCCGGCAAGACCGGAACCACGCTGTCCTCGCGAAGCGCCTGGTTCGCCGGCTTCACGCCTCAACTCGCCACGGCGGTCGGGCTCTACAGGCCCGGCCCCGACGGCGAGGAACTGACCATGAAGGATCTGCCCGATGGCGTGGGCACGATCAACGGCGGCACCTATCCCGCGCAGGTCTGGGCGGCCTATATGAAGGTGGCGCTCGAAGGCACCGATATCGTGCCCTTCCCGTCGGCGGCCAATATCAATCCCGGAGCCAACCCGCCGGCACCCAAGCCGACGGCGAGCTCGACCAGCGCCAGCCCAACTCCCACACCAACACGATCCCGCACGGCCACACCGACACCCTCGGCGTCCGTGACTCCTAGCCTCACTCCGACACCCACGCCCACCCCGACACCTAGCCCGACCACGTCCGGGAGCCCGAGCCCCACAGTCAGCCCGTAATCGTCGGTCACGAGCCCGCGAACGAGCGCTACGGCATACAGTGTCGGCGTGATCGAGGATGCCGTGGCTGGGGATTGACCGAATGGGTCAGGTGAGCGAAGTCGTCGTTCCCGCGCTCGGTGGGCCGCAAGGCCGGCGAGCCCGTCCACTGAGTAGCGCGCAAGCGCTCGCCATCGCCCTGGCGTTGACTGCTCTCCCGGCGATCTTCGCGGTCCTGCGCCAA
>WBZP01001225.1_pt1 | contig 32460 bp, 29 predicted proteins | sample 5204301 | NCBI WGS metagenome assembly WBZP01 (sample SAMN12412401, study PRJNA552823) | activated sludge metagenome | isolation source: activated sludge from nitrification reactor of wastewater treatment plant... | place: USA: Pennsylvania | collected 2017 | reverse complement strand
CGCCGGGTAGCGCCCACTCGCCCTCGTACGGCGGCTCGCCGCGCCGCACCGTGAGCACCTGTAGTTCATCGCCACGCACAGTCAGCACGACCAAGTCGACTGTGACTGCGAATGCTGGAAACTCCGCGCCTTCTTCGCGCCACAGGCGTTGGGGCTTCTTGTGGTTGACCACCCAGCCCTCGCCGCGGGCGTCGTGGTAGGCACGCCGGTGTCCCCACCGGGGATGCTTTCCGGCGTAGGCCCGTAGCCATGCCCGCAACTCAGCGTCGGGATCCTCGTCGGTCTGGCTGGGTGGGGTGTGGCGTTGGGTGGATCGGTTCTGCCCGACCAGCCGACAGGCACGTCGTTGGCTGACGCCGAAGACTCGACTCAGGTGATGAACGGCAGCACGTCGGCGGGCCGGGCTCAGAATTCCCCCTTGGCGACCTCGCGGAGCATGTCCTTGTCCCAGATCCGCTTCGGCCAGCAGTCGCTTCAACCGCTGGTTCTCCACGCGGAGGTTCTGCAGCTCTTTGGCGTCCTCGGCCCTTGAGCCCGCCGAACTGGTTATGCCACCGAAAGTAGGTCTGCTCAGAGACCCCGAGCGCTCGGGCGACCTCTCCCGTGTCCGCGCCGCCAGCGAGCAGCCGGTCAGCCTCGACCAGCTTCCGCACGACTTGCTCAGGGGTATGCCGCTTCCTCTTTGTCATGACGATGGAGCCTTCCTGCCCACCTCGTGGGCCGCAAGAACTCTCACACCACCCGGACCAACAAACGGGGGTCACGCCAGCCTCCCTGCTCAGCCCGATGGAACACGGCGGGTGACGTCCCGTCTGGTGGTGTAGTTCTTGGTGTTGGCCTCGATGAGGTGAGCCATCGTGCGATGGTCGGTGAGTACCGATCAAAGAACTCACACAGAAGGACACATCACACGATGGCTCTTGACCAGTCTGCCCTCCTCGAGTTGCTCGGGGAACTTCACTCAATCGATGTCAGCGATCGGGTCCGGTTGGCGACCGAGAAGCTCTACCAGGAATTGATCGATGCTGAGGCGTCGGCTGTGATCGGCGCGGCCCCGTTTGAGCGGACCCCTGAGCGGGTGACGCAGCGCAACGGCACTCGGCCTAAAACGATCACCACGACAGCCGGCCAGCTGGACCTGCGGATCCCCAAACTACGTACGGGGTCGTTCTTCCCCTCGCTGCTGGAGCGGCGCAGGCGAGTCGATCAGGCGCTGTTCGCGGTCGTGATGGAGGCCTACGTCCACGGCGTCAGCACCCGCAAGGTCGACGATCTGGTCCGCGCTCTGGGTGCTGAGACCGGGATCAGCAAGTCCGAGGTCTCCCGGATCTGCCAGAACCTCGATGAGGACGTGGCCGCGTTCCGTGACCGGCCTTTGGATCAGACCGCCTATCCCTACGTGTTCGTCGATGCGACCTACTGCAAAGCCCGCGTCGGTCGCAGGGTCGTGTCCCAAGCGATCGTGATCGCGGTCGGTGTCGCCGCGGACGGCCGCCGTGAGGTCCTGGGATTCGATGTCGGGGACACTGAGTCCGAACCGTTCTGGACCGACTTCTTCCGGTCGCTGAAAGCACGCGGGCTCTCGGGGATCCAACTGGTCGTCTCCGACGCACACACCGGCCTGGTCTCCGCGATCAGCACCTGCTTCGCCGGTGCCAGCTGGCAACGCTGCCGGGTCCACTTCATGCGCAACGTTCTCACCAAAGTGCCCAAGGTCGCTGGTCCGATGGTGGCCGCGATCATCCGCACCGTCTTCGTGCCCCGCGGCAAACGCGACCTTGTCCGCGCGCAGTTCGACGAAGTCCTCACCATGCTCACCCGACTACACCCCGCGGTCGCGGACATGCTCGACGACGCCAGAGAAGACCTCCTCGCGTTCGCTGAGTTCCCACCCGCCCACTGGCAGCAAATCTGGTCCACCAACCCGCTTGAGCGGTTGAACAAAGAAATCAAAAGGCGAACCAACGTCGTCGGCGTGTTCCCCAACCCCGCCGCACTCCTGCGACTCGCAGGACACGTCCTGATCGAACAACACGACGAATGGGACGCAGCCGACCGCCGCTACTTCAGCGAAGGCTCGATGAAACTCCTCACCACAGACCCCAAGGAGGTGACCATCACCGCGATCAACGCGGCATAGAATCAACCCACTGCCCCGCACGATGTCGAGAAACTCCACCACACGGCGGGACGTCACCCGTAGTTCGCCCGGCGCGCCCCGTTGTTTGACTCGTCCGGCGTGGTCGGTCCAAGAACATTTGGGCGGCTCACCCAAACTCTTGGGCGCGTCGCTGCAATTTGTGGGCGCGTCGGCTGAACTTTTAGGCGGCTCGGCAAAATTATTGGGCGCGTCGGCTGAAACGCAAAACTGGGTCAGGTTTTCTTGCGGCCGCGGGGGGCTCGGGGGCGGGTTTGGCTTGAGGACTCGAGGAGTTCTTCGAGCGCCTCGGTCAGGCAGGTACCAAGAGTCTCGACGTCGGGGAGGGCGTCGCGGTCGGCAGTGATGCCGTAGAACACACTCCCGTCGTACGACGTGACGCCGATGCTCAACGCAAACCCGGGCAACAACGGCGGGACCGGATAGGTCTCCACCATTTCGGCGCCTGCGGCAAACATGGGGAACTGCGGGCCAGGGACGTTGGTGATCACCAAGTTGACGTTCTGTGCCTCGCTCATCGCAACTCGGGATCCGAGTGCATGGAAGGTAGTCGGCGCAAAGCCAGCCACCCCCGCAATCCGGTCCGCAGCGACTGCCTTGCCGGTCTCGCCGTGTGAGCGCAGCGCGTAAGAAACCTGGTGCAGACGCACGATCGGAGACACCTCCCCGATCGGCAGGCTGAGCAGGTGACCCGCCACTGAGGAGCCCAGCGAGGTCGGCTCCCGCTCCTCGTCGATCACGCTCATCGGCACCATGGCCCGCAGCGTTCGCCCGGTGTTGACCGGCTCGGCGCGAGTCATCAGCCAAGTGCGAATTGCCCCGGTGATGGTGGCCAAGATGACGTCGTTGACGGTGCCGCCATGCTCTCGACGTACGGCGCGGTAGTCCTTCAGCGCCGACTTCACAAAGACCACGCGACGCTGCTCAGATGGTTCGACATTAAACGGGCTCTCCGGGGTCACCCGACGATTAGACAGCGCAGCCGCCACGGCACCGATCCGGTCGACGGCGCCACCCACCTTGCGGGCTACGGCCTCCACATTGCTGCGGGTGGTCTGCAGCACCATCGCCGGGTCACGCAGGCTCTGGCCGAGCGCATCCGCTACCAGACCGAGAGCACTCGGCTCGTGGCCGGGCGCCCAGGTGTCTTGGACCAGTTCGCGCGGGCCCGGGTCGACATCGAAGAGCACCTGGCCAATGTCGACCGTGGAGATCCCGTCGACCAGAATCTGGTGGGACTTCGACAGCAGCGCCAATCGGCCGCCCTCAAGTCCTTCGACCAGATACATCTCCCACAGCGGGCGGTGCCGGTCGAGCCGCCGAGACATGATTCGGGCGACCAACTCACGCAACTGAGCCATGCTGCCGGGGCGAGGCAGTGCGGACCGACGTACGTGATAGCCGAGGTCGAAGTCCGGATCATCCACCCACACCGGATTCGCCAGATTGCCCGGCACCTGCCGAATTCGTTGCCGGTAGCGAGGCACGAATGCGATCCGATCATCGATCAACCGCACCAAAGCGTCGTAGTCGAAACCGGAGTCACCGGGGTCAATGATTTCCAGCGTCACATTGTGCATCGGAGTACGGGCGGACTCACGGGCAAGGAAGGCCAAATCCGTGGTTCGCAACCGCTCGCTCATGGCCGCGATTGTGGCACGCCCCTCAAGATGACGTACGACGGCCCACCCGAGCCCGCGAACGAGATGAGCGCCACCGTCGCGATGGTGTCGGCCCGGGGTCTGAATCCGCGAACACGCGCTCCATGAGGTCAGCCAACCCCCTTCCCAGGGCCGAGTCACCGCCTGCCCGGACGGGCTCGGCCAGCAACATGGCGCGGTCGACACACCCAGGATCATCGGGGAGTACGTCGATGCTGGCCGGTCGCACAAACCGCTCCACCATCGCCACCACCTCGGCCGGGCTCCACCCCAAAGTTTCGCGATGTCGATTCACCACCACGCGCAACGTGGCCCCAGGAACTGCCGCTTGCACCTCGGCCAATGCCCGCGCCAATCTGCTCAGACCCACCGCGTCGGCAACCCCGACGGCCACGATCTCGTCGGCACATCGCAACGCTTCGAGGGTCATCACGTGACGCCCCGGCCCGATCGCGTCCTCGTCTTCTTCCAGGCAGGATCCGCAGTCTGCGACCACGTCCGCATGCACCGCCGCGAGGCGGAGCATGGCCTCAACCGCACCGGGGCGCACCTCGATCCATCGGTCGGCTCGGGGCAAACCGGTGAGGATTTCCAACCCGGTCTCGACGCTGCGCCGAGTTTGCGCGAACGAGGCGGCCGTCAGGGTTCCACTGTTGACCAACCGAGCCGCAGCAAGCAGCCCCGACGCCTCATCGAGTACGCCGAGATGCTGGGCAACTGCGCCTCCGAATGGATCCAAGTCGGCCAGCACGACTCGCCGCTCTCCCAAACTGGCCCGAGCAGCGGCGAGGGCCACCGCGACCGTCGTACGTCCCGGCGCGCCGCGCGCACCCCAGACCGCGACAATCCGACCCCGCTGTGGCGGAGTCGGGGTGTTGGCATCCACGGACGGCTGGTCGTGGATGCGTTCTGCTTTGGCCGCAGCGGCCACGGCGCCGCCCAAAGTCTCCAGCGCATCAGCCGCCACTCGATGGGCGATCCCAATGCCGGTGAGGTCGCGCTCACCGACTGAGACCACGCGCACCCCCCACCGGCTCAAGGTGGCCACAGCATCGGTATCGAGACCGGGCAAGCCTGCATCAACGACGGCGACATCGGACTGACCGGTGGTGGCCGTAGCCAAGAGGTCGGGCAGGTCAACGCAGCGCTTGAGCACCACGACCGCCGGAGGACGCAAAGCAGACATGGCTGCGGCCTCCCAGGATGCCCCGCCGGCAGCCAGGAGCACGCTGATCGCTGCCACAGCTCACTCCTGCCCGGTCAGGACAACCCGGCCACTCATCGTCTGCCCCAAAGCCTTGCCGAGGGTCGCCGACTGGGCTGGGTCGACTCCGACAATGATCTGTCTGGTGCCAGCAGGAGCGAGTGATTCAGCCGTGTCGGCAGCACTTAACACAACCACTTTGGTCAACACCAGGTCGGCGCGGTTGCGTCGTACGTCGCCACTGCTGGCCGCCTCCCCCACCCACACATCAACCACGTCGCCACGAGCCAGGTCGGCTGGAGCGTCGTCAACGGCCACGGCGAGCGGCACCCTGACCAGGACTGGCCCACCGTTGGAGAGGGCAGTGCGCGGGATCAATTCGCCCTTTCCGATCGCTCGCGACAGTGTCATTGCCTCGGGCAGCGGTTGGTCGGCGCTCAGATAGCGCTCCGCCAATGTCTGCTCGGCAAAATGCACGCGCACCCTCACGACGTCCCCAAGCTGCAGCGGTACGTCGGCGCCCAGGTCGCCCGCCGCCGCCCAAACCGGGACCGTGTTGTCCGCAGCCGCAAACAGTCGGGCTCCGCCCACGATCGAGGCAGCCAGAATCACAACGCCCAAGGCGATCCGAGGGTCTCGCCAACCGGGTCGGCGATGCCGAGTCGCGGCGGGCGCGTCTGGCTCCGGCACTGGCGTCTCCCTTCCACGATGTCCAGGTGCAGGACAGCCTGCCCGTTATCTGCGGCTCCCGTGAAGACTTCTCCACAACTTCGGGGTCCTTTGCCACATCCCAGAAGGCGAGCGTGGCACTCTTGTCTCATGTCGCCAGAGGACCTCCGTCCCCGTTTTCTGACCACCACCGATGTGGCCGAGATTCTGGGAATGAGTGACCAGTCGGTGCGCAATTTGATCCTGCGGGGTGAGTTGAAGGCACTTCAGGTGGGCGAGCGACGTCAGTGGCGGATCGATCCGGCCGAACTTGATCGCTACATCGAAGCGCAATACGAGCAAGCCGCGGCCTACATCGCCGAAAACAACAACACGCGCCTTTCCCAGCCCTGACTTCTGAGCCGGTCAGCCGATTGCGCTGGCGCTGCCCAGCCCAGCATGACCCTCTACCAGGCCAGATCCGGTCCTATCGGCACGACTAGCCAACTCGGGCGACGCGCCCAGTTATTCGGGCGACGCGCCCAAATTTTCGGTCCAGTGGTGCCCTCAAGGAAGTGCTCACCACCACGAGAGACGTCATACGGTCGGGTCCTTCGGGCGGCCTGCTCGTATGACGTCTCCGCGTACGTCGTACGAAGTGGTCGTCTTGACCGCCAGTTCGTATGACGCAACGCCCGTGAACCCACCCCAACAACCCAGCGCGTCACCCCAACAACCCGGCGGCTCACCCCATCGAAGCCCCCGGTCAGCCTCGGGAGATGGTCAGGCTGCGCGCGATCTGGTGGGCCAAAGTGACGCATTGGGTGCGGTTGAGTTTGCGACACGACACGCTCAACCCAACTCCGTCGTTCTGGGCCATCACGACCCAGGTCGGCACTCCCCCGGCGCCAGTCCAATAAATCAACGTGTCGGCTCGTCCGGAGCCAAACATGTGGGCATCTGTGTTGCTCAACACCATGTCGACCGCGTCGGGTTGACCGTTCTGCAGGCGCGGATCCACGTCGTCGGCTCGGATCTGGGCCAAGTCGCGGGTGACGCGAGGCTCGACTTTGACCGACCATGGCTGGTCCTCGGCGGAGACTGCACATCCAGGGTTGCGTGCGGTCTCGCCGACGGGAGGCACAGCGAAGGAGACCGTCCGGCCATCCATACAGACCACCGTGGTCCACCCTGCTGGGGTAGTGCGAGGGGCACTTGGACTCGCGCTCGGACCAGCGCAGGCCACACACAGCATCGCCGCCGCCATGGTCAACCAACTCCGAACCGCGATCACCACTCGACGCTACCGCCGTCCGCCCGACGTGCTGACCCCCGGGTTCGATCAGACAGCGGAGCGCACTCGAACCGCCGCCACGGCCTCCCAGGAAACAACGACGGATCGTGAGTCGGCGGTGAGCACCTCACAGAAGTCCGCTCCAGCTCGGGTGAACCATCCTCGAAGAGTCTCTCCTTCGATTCGCAGGTGCACGACACAATCGACTCTGCGCTCGATCAGGCCTCGAATCACCGATCGCCAGGTCAAGCGGGCGGTCACGCCCGCCGCTTCCACAGCCACTGCCCGCGTCGGCAAACCGCGTACGACGGCCACAGCGGCGTTAGGGATCAGCCAGTGGCCTCCCTGGTCATCGGCGAGGAGCACCCAATCCAACCCGGTGCGGCTCACCTCACCACTCATGCGGCCACCTGAGCTGAGCAAGACATTGACCTTGGCTCCGATAGCCGCGTGCCACCGTGCCATCAGCGTCACCTGGGCGTACTCCCCCACGCTGCGCTCGGCCACCTCAAAGTCCCGGGAGCGCAGGTGCAGCCCGTCGGCCTGCTGCTCCAAATCGTCGAGCAAAGCCAGCACCGCTTGATCGGCCGCCCACGTGTCACTCACAGCGACCATCCAAGAACACAGGGGCGGATTCGTCACGTGGCCCCCGTGGATTGTGCATTGACGGGGACCGTCACCGTGGTTTAGAACTATCAAATGAGGTCAAACAAAGTCCGACATGCTTTAAAACAGCCAATCGCAGCCATAGCGGCCTTGGTTGGCTGCCTGATTGCTGCCGCGTGGGCCTGGACGGCCGCGATCGCTGACCTCAGTGACTTCCAATCGGCTCTCCTCGCCGTAGCGACGTGGAGCCTGCGGCTCACACTGGGCTGGCTGCTGGTTCAGGCCGCGCTCACGCTGATTGACCTGCGGCGCAACTCCGATTTGGCCCGTCGGTCGGGTTGCCCGGAGTGGTGGCGAAACCTCGTGGTGATCGGCTGCACTGGCTTGGGAGTGGCACTGATCGCCGCGCCCGCCGGGGCAGATCCGGGTGATCAGATAAGTCTGACCGGACTCCCTCTGCCCGACCGCATCCTCGACCCGCAGTCTCCAGTAGCCGCGCCTCCTGCGCCTAGGCGTACGACGGTTGCCAAATCGACTTACTTGGTGCGCCCCGGCGACAGCCTGTGGCAGATCGCTGCCGACCGAGTCCCCAGTGGCGACCCAGCCAAGATCGCGGCACTCAGCCGGGCCCTCTATCGCTGGAATCGCGCTGCCATCGGGCCCAACCCCGACCTCATCCATCCAGGAATGCACCTCCGCCTCACCCCTCAGGAGTCCCGATGACCATCCAGATCACGCGTCCTAACCCGGTCCGGGCCGGAGTGCTGGGCGCCCAGGCGATCAGCGGCCGCGTCGGCTCCGCCGACGAAGCAAAGTGGTCTGAGGATCAGCCTTTGGCGCTGGAGTTTGATCCACATCCGGGCATGCCACGAGTGCCGCGTCTCCAAGTGGTGCGCGGCACTACCAACGGCGTGGAGGCTTGGGCAGCGCGCTTTGCGCAAGTGGTCGTAGAAGTGGTGGCGGGTGATCGGAGCGTGAGCCAACTGCTGCGCTGCACCACCCCAGAGGTCTATGCCGACCTATCTCGCCGCACGGCGGTGTTGCACCGATCGGTGGCACCACACCAGCGGCTGCGCCGTCAACGTGCCGTTGTGCGCAGCGTGCACGTGTTCTGCCCCGTCGTGACCGCAGCTGAAGTCAGTGTGCACGTGCGCCACGGCGATCGCGGTCGCGCCATCGCCGCCCGTCTGGAATACCGCGACCGCCGTTGGCAGTGCGTCGCGATCGAGTTCGGCTAACCGGTCCCCAATCGCCCCAAGCACGAGCCTCGCCGTTGGCTCGCTGCTCGGCCACCCGGTTTCGGACGTCGACGATCGATCAGGGTCAGGCGGTCAGCGAAGACCCCATCGGCCCACCACCGGGGCCACCGTGGCAGCGCTTGAACTTCTGCCCGGAGCCACAGGGGCAGAGTTGGTTTCGGCCTACACCCGAATATGGGTCTTTGGCGGTGCCAGCGCTCCCCCGCACCTCAACCCGACCATCTTCTGATGGTCCTGCGTAGGCGAGGTTTGACGGCGGCTGTTGGGCGGCGCCACGGGCACGCGCATGGGCGTGCGGTTCGGTCACCCCGAGCGGACTCTGGATCGGCGCAGCCACTGGGCTCTGCAACGACGCCGCTGCGGCTGCTGACGGATCCAATTCGAAGTTGGCGTCACCCGGAACCGGCTCGGGCTCTTCTTCGACCTCGACGTGGAACAAGAAGCCGACCGTCTCTTCGCGGATGCCTTCCTTCATGGCGGCAAACATGTCGAAGCCCTCGCGCTGGTATTCGACCAACGGGTCGCGCTGAGAGTAGGCCCGCAGACCGATCCCCTCGCGCAGGTAGTCCATCTCGTAGAGGTGCTCGCGCCACTTGCGGTCCATCACGCTCAGCAAGACCTGGCGCTCAACCTCGCGCATCGTCTCGGAACCCAACTCGGCTTCGCGAGCCGCATAGGCGCGCTGGGCGTCAGCCTGCAGGGCCTCCACAATCTCCTCGCGGTCTAGGCCGTCAATGCCGTCAGCCTCGCGGATCAGGTCTTGATACTTGATCCCAATCGGCCACAACGTGCCCAGGGCCACCCAGAGCGCTTTGAGATCCCACTCTTCGGGGAAGCCTTCGGTCGCGGCGTGCACGTTGCTGGCAACGGCTTCATCGATCATCGCGTGGACGTGGTCTTGCAGGTCCTGGCCTTCCAAGACAGCGCGGCGCTCGGCGTAGATCACTTCACGTTGACGGCTCATCACGTCGTCGTACTTCAAGACGTTCTTGCGAGACTCGAAGTTCTGCGACTCCACCTGAGCTTGAGCCGATGCGATCGACTTGGTCACCGACTTGGCTTCGATCGGAACGTCGTCAGGCTGCTTGAGCATGACGAGCACTCGGTCGACCCAGTCAGACTTGAAGCGGCGCATCAACTCGTCTTGGAGCGACAAATAGAAGCGCGACTCACCGGGGTCACCTTGACGCCCCGATCGGCCACGCAACTGGTTGTCGATGCGGCGCGACTCGTGGCGCTCGGTGCCCAACACATAGAGCCCACCCAGGTCACGCACCACGTCGTGCTCGGTGGCCACTTGGGCGGCCACGCGTTCGCGGGCCTCCGGCCAGGCGGCCTCATATTCTTCGGGGGTCTCCACCGGGTCGAAACCGAGTGTGCGCACCTCTTGGTCAGCCAAGAACTCCACCGACCCACCGAGCATGATGTCGGTGCCTCGGCCGGCCATGTTGGTGGCCACCGTGACCGCGCCCTTGTGGCCAGCGAGAGCGACCACCTTGGCTTCGTCCTCGTGCTGCTTGGCGTTCAAGACGGTGTGGGCGATGCCGCGCTTGCGCAGTAGGCCTGCCAAGTACTCCGACTTCTCCACCGACACCGTGCCGACCAGCACAGGCTGGCCCTTGCGGTGTCGCTGCTCGATGTCGTCGACCACCGCGGCATATTTGGCCTCTTCGGTGCGGTAGACCAGGTCGGGCTGGTCGATGCGAGCCATCGGCTTGTTGGTCGGAATTGGTACGACGCCGAGCTTGTAGATCTTGTCGAACTCCGAGGCCTCGGTCATCGCCGTGCCGGTCATGCCGGACAACTTCTCGTAGAGCCGGAAGTAGTTCTGCAGCGTGATCGTGGCGAGGGTCTGGTATTCCTCGCGGATCGTGGCGCCCTCTTTGGCCTCAATCGCCTGGTGCAGGCCATCGTTGTAGCGCCGCCCCGACAGGATTCGGCCGGTGTGCTCATCGACAATGAGCACTTCGTCGTTCATCACGACGTACTCCTTGTCGTTGTGGAACAACTCTTTGGCCTTGATCGAGTTGTTCAAGAACGAGATCAGCGGGGTGTTGGCCGACTCATAGAGGTTGTCGATGCCGAGGTGATCTTCAACCTTGGTGATCCCGGGCTCCAGGATCGAGATGGTGCGCTTCTTCTCATCGACCTCATAGTCGGTGTCGCGGACCAGAGAACGCGCCACCTTGGCAAACTCCGAATACCACTTCACTTCGTCTTGGGTAGGACCGGAGATGATCAGCGGGGTGCGCGCCTCATCGATCAGGATCGAGTCGACCTCATCGACGATGGCGTAGTGGTGACCGCGCTGCACGCATGACTCCAGCGAAGTGGCCATGTTGTCGCGCAGGTAGTCGAACCCGAGTTCGTTGTTGGTGGCATAGGTGATGTCGCAGTTGTAGGCCTCGCGACGCTCGTCGGGGGTCATGTCCGGCAAGATCACACCCGTGGTCAGGCCCAGGAAGTGGTAGACGCGGCCCATCCACTCGGCGTGGTATTTGGCCAGGTAGTCGTTGACCGTGACCACGTGCACGCCCTTACCGGTCAGGGCGTTGAGGTACGTCGGCAACGTGGCCACCAACGTCTTGCCCTCACCGGTCTTCATCTCCGCGATGTTGCCCAAGTGCAGCGCAGCGCCGCCCTGGACCTGCACGTCGTAATGGCGCTGACCCAGCACCCGCTTGGCCGCCTCCCGAACCGTGGCGAACGCCTCGGGCATCAGGTCGTCGAGTGACTCCCCGTCGGCCAGGCGCTGCTTGAACGCGTCGGTCTGGCCGCGCAACTCCTCATCGGACATCGACACGAAGTCGTCCTCAAGGGCATTGACCGACTTCGCGATCGACTCCAGTTGGCGCAGGATCTTGCCCTCGCCGATGCGAAGGATCTTGTCGAACAGCAACACGAGGTTGAACTCCGAACACTTGAGGAACCAGACGACGACGTCCGGGGGCACACACGTACCGCCGTGTCACTCTACCGAGCCGAACCAGCCACCGCGTCGCCCAGCCCATGGGCCAGGTCACCAGCGTGACCAACCACGATCTGATCGAGGTCGAGCCAGGTGGCGAGTTCTCGCAACGACAGAGCCAACTCAGCCGAGGTCTCTGCTGGCGCGTGCGGTTCGGCCCAGGCGGAGGGAACCAGAAGCCGCCGATGGCGGCGGTCGGCTTTGAGATCGACGCGAGCGACAATTCGGTCGCCCAAGAGGAACGGCAGCACGTAGTAGCCGTGCACCCGCTGATGCGCCGGGGTGTAGATCTCGATGCGGTAGTGGAAGTCGAAGAGCAACTCGGCCCGCGTGCGTTCCCAGACGACTGGGTCAAACGGGCTGAGCAGCGCCCGAGCCCCAATCTTGCGGGGCCGGGCCGCCTCGGCATGGAGATAGGCCGGCCGCGACCAGCCCTCCACCGACACCGGGAGCAGGACGCCTGCTTCGACCAGGTCGGCAACCGCCTGCTTCGTGACCGTGCCACTCATTCGGTAGTAGTCGGCCAGACACTGCACCGTCGCGACTCCATGAGACCGAGCCGCTCGCTCGATCAAGATGCGTTCGGCCTCGGGTCGGGTTGGGATCGGGGCGTTAAGCACCTCTGCGGGCAAGACCCGCTCCGGTACGTCGTACCGCGGCTCGAATTGGGTGGTCCGACCGGCTATGGCAACCTGACCGACCATGTAGAGATAGTCGAGCACTCGGCGTGCCTGCGACCAGTTCCAACCCCAGTGCTCCTTGCTGCGCCGTCCCTCGTCGAACTCGGCCTCGAGGTCGCGCGCGGTCACCGGTCCGCGTGCGCGCACGGCGGCCAGCACCTCCTCGGCAATGCCGGCTCGCTCAGCCACGATTGGCCACCACTTGCCCTGGCGCTCGGTGTAGTAGTCGCGGCGGTGCTGCATCACCGGCCACAACTCCACCGGCATCAGCGCCTGCACATGTGCCCAGTATTCGACCAGACGTCGAGGACCAACTTCGGTGGCGCGACGGAGCAGATCGACGTCGTAGGGGCCCATTCGGGAGAACAACGGCATGTAGTGAGCGCGCTGCAGCACGTTGACTGAATCGACTTGCAGCACCCCGGTGCGGGCAACGGTGCGGGCCAGTGTGCGCATCGTCGGCACTTGATGCGCTTGGTCGCGGAACCCCTGAGCCGCCAGCGCAATCCGGCGCGCCTCGCTCAGGCGCAGATCCAGACTCACCTGCGCGCTCCAATCCCATGGCTCACGGGAGCTCCACCATCTTCTGTCGTACGGCAAACATCACCGCAGCCACCCGAGAGTGCAGTTGCAACTTCTCCAAGATGTTGCGCACATGGTTCTTCACCGTGTTTTCACTAATTACCAATTCCCCAGCTATCTGGCGGTTGTTCATCCCTTCGGCCATCAAGCCGAGCACCTCACGCTCGCGCTCGGTGAGGCGTGGCGCAGCCAGATCGTTGGCCGGCAGCGGCCCCACTCGATCCAGCATGCTGACCGCGATCGCTGGACTGACCACCGACTGTCCCTCGTGCACCACCAAGATGGCGTCGGTCAGTTCAGCCGTTGAGCAGTCCCGGGGCAGATAACCCGCTGCATCCAGTTGCATGGCTTCGACAAGATCGTCGTATCGATCAACTGGGGCAAGCACCACGACGCGTGCCGATGGCGCAACCGCGTGCAGCCTGCCAAACACGTCGGGCCCGATCTCACCGAGCGCGATCACGGTCACGTCGGCAGCGCGCACGTCGGCGGCGATTGATTCGGGGCTGACTCCCTCGGCAGTCATGTGGAGCCGGGGATGGGTGTCGAGGAGCAGCGCCAGCCCGCGCCGAAACAGTTCCTCGCCGCCGATCGCGACGACGCGAACCGAGTTGCGGCCCGGATGGCTGGCGCTGCTCACCCGGGACTCAGTTCAGGTCGAGGGAGATCACGCCGTAGTCATAGCCCTTGCGGCGATAGACCACGCTCGGACGCTCGGACTCCTTGTCGACAAACAGATAGAAGTCGTGACCGACGAGTTCCATCTCATAGAGAGCCTGATCGACGGTGATCGGCGTCGCCTGGTGGGTCTTCTCACGGACGACGAGTGGTCCGTCACCGGTGACCGTGATCGGCCCGGTCTTGCGCTCCAATGACTCTTCTTCGACGACCGGTTCTGGCTCCAGGTCGAGGAGGGGCATCGTGGTACGCACAGATTCGTGGAAGCGTTGCCCCTTGGTGACATGACGGCGACTCGCAGCCCGGCGCAACTGAGCCTCCATCTTGTCCATCGCGAGGTCTAAGGCTGCGTGCTTCTCATCGGCGCTGGCCTCAGCGCGCACGACGGGCCCGCGTGACTTCGCGGTGATCTCGACCTTCATCTCCGGATCGCGCCGGGACTGCTGCTTCACCACCTTGACCTCGACCCGGATCAGCCGTTGGTCGTGCTTCTCCAACTTGGCGATCTTGTCGATCACCGCCTCGCGGAAACTCTCGGGAACCTCACAGTGACGACCGCTGACCACCACATCCATGGAGCACCTCCGATTGGGAAGCCGCGCGCTTAATGCGCCTGACCCTTGAACCTAGCCGGGTCGGTGCCGAAGTGGTAGCACCCGGCGAGTAGCGCACACCGCCGCAATGCCACTGATCGGCACGCCAACCTCAGCCAAAGCGCGCTGGGCTTCGGCCACCGTGGCTCCAGTGGTGACGACGTCGTCGCAGACAATCACCTGAACCGGACCCATGCGCGACAGTGCGCGTAGCGCTGCCGGGGCCACCGCCATCACTCCAGACAGGTTCGCCAACCGAGCCGCCGAGTCGAGGCCAGCCTGGTCTGAGGGGCGGCGGGCAAGGCGGAGCAACCGCAGACAGGTGGCCTGGTGACTGTCACTGCGCAGATCTGCCGTGGCTGCTCTGGTGATCCGCAGGAGCGGATCATGGCCACGGCGTACGACGGTCGCCCATGCCGATGGCACCGGCACCATCACCAGCGGCCCGGCCCCGGAGAAGGCCCCGGCGGCCACCGCCAGCAAGCGGCCCACATGAGGCGTCAAGCCCCAGGCGCGCCGCTCCTTGTGGGCCACGACCATCGCCCGCAGCAGATCGGCGTAGTCACCGGTCACCGTGACCGGAGCCAATCCCGGTGGTGTCGGTTCCGGTGCGGTGACGTGGGCCGACGTAGGCAGGCGCGAGCGACATGGGTGGCAAAGCAGGCGCCCCGGCGTCGAGCACCCGACGCAGGCACTGCCCAGGACGAGATCTCGCAGCGCGTCCATCCCGCCATGATCGCCCGCCCACTCGGCGTTGGCGTGTCGGCCGATGCGGCCTGTGGACTGCCGGGCAGTCGTCGTTGCCTGTGGATGTCAACCGGCGAAACTGAACGCGGTGAGCCGCCCTGGGGACTCGGTGGCCTCCCAACGACCATCGTCGGCAAGTTGAGCCAGAGAGCCGGCCGCGGTGAGCACCAAGATGGACGAGGTGGTCGCCGGCTGCGTGCCACTCAGCACCACCAACTCTTTGGCTCGGCCGCGCTGGAGGTCTGGCTGGATCGCATCGGCCCGACCTGGTGAGCCATCGATCGTGGTGAGCAGCACCCGGGTGTCTCCCGATTCGGTCGACCCCATCAAGATCAGGTCGGCGCTGGAGCTAAACGCGACCCACCTCAGGTCAACAACGTCGGGCTGAGCGCCCGGCTGCGGCCAGGCCGGAGTCACGCCGGTGACGCGGCCCTCGGCGTTGCGACGGATCGTGGCCAAGACGACTTTCGGACTGCCTTGGCGCGGGTTGATCACCGCAGCCAGCGCAGTGCCGTCGCGACTCACTGCAAAGCCTGAGGCCCGCGACCCACTGATCCCTTCGATGCTGACCACGCGGGACTGACCGCCCCGGATCAGCACTACCTTCGCGCCTTGGGCGGTCCGGTCGATCAGCCAGAGTCCACCGAAGCGGTCATAGACCGGCTTGAGCACTCGGGTGCCGGTGTATACCCGACGTCCGCTGGCTCGCCCTTCGAGCGGCCCAATGAAGACCACCCGCCGATCAACCGATACGGCGGCCACCTTGTCCCCGGGCAGATTGACCCCGAACGAACCGAGCGCGAAGCCCGGCCGACCGAACGGCCCGTTGACTGGCTCTGGCGTGGTCTTGAACCGCACCAGGCGGCCATTGCGCAGCGCAAACAGGTCGCCGGTCCCGGCGACCAGCGGCGTAGGTCCTCCCGGACGCTCGATGGACACGTCGACCGAACCGTCAGGCAGGGGCACCTGTTGGTCGCCCACGGTGATGGTGAGCCGGCGAAGTCCAGAGATCTGGCCCAGGGTCCAGGCCAATTGCGCAATCCCTCGCTGGAGGCGATCGGGTGGCAGTTGGCGCACCTGCTCGCTCAGCGGCACCTCAACCGAGCCATCGGCGCCGACCAAGACCGACAATCCCAAGGTGGTGTCGGGGCTGAACTCCGAATGTGCCACCAAACGCAAGCGCGCTCCGGGACCACCCAAGAGGGCCCGCACCAGGCTCGACACAGTGTCTGCGCCACGAGCCAGATAGACGCGTTCGGGAACCAACTGTTTGAGCGTCTCGTCGACGAAATAGAGCGTGTAGGGCGCATAGCGGGCGCTGAAGTCACTGGCGGGCAAGATCAGGGCATTGGGTGGATTGGTGATCCGCCATTCGCCACGCTCTCGTCGTACGCCGAAGGTCAGGCGGTTAGACCCGTCGGCTACTCGCCCTTGCCAGCCCCCGCGGGAGTCGAGCCGAACCGCATTGGAGAGCAGCACCTGAACCCCCGCGGGCACGGCATCGACCGCGCGAGCGTCGTAGACGATCGTGGATTGCTCGGGATTCCACGTGGTTCGGGCGGAGCGAGACAGAAATCGGCGGGCCGTCGAAGCGCTGGCCGGGTTGGCCTGCATCGCGACCATGAAGCCGTTGACGATCTCTTCTGGCGACTCGCCCTTGCCCGGACCAGGCGGGGTGAAGAGCGTGGTGTCGCGGCCCTCGGTCTGCGCCACCGCCGTTTCTTGTACGACGGGACCGGATTCGGGCAACGTCGCGCAGCCCGCGACCAGGGAGCCGGCGACAAGCCAGATCGCTGCCCGAGCGGCCAGCCGCGGCTGCTTCGGCGCGACACCCCGGCTCACCATGAGAGCTCCAAAGGACTCGGGCCGAGAGGGTCCTCGGCGCGCCGGGGCAGCGTCAAGACGAAGTGGGAGCCTTTGCCCTTGACACCCCAGGCTTTGAGTTCGCCGCCGTGCAGGCGGGCGTCTTCGGAAGCGATTGCCAGACCGAGGCCAGTGCCCCCAGAGGTGCGGGCGCGAGCCGGGTCGGCGCGCCAGAAGCGGTTGAACACCATCACTTCTTCACCGGGCGCCAACCCGACTCCATAGTCGCGCACACCCAGCGCCACCGTCTGGTCGTCGCCGACCACGCGAACCTCGACGTCGTGGCCCTCGGCATGGTCGATGGCGTTGGTGACCAAGTTGCGCACGATGCGTTCTAGGCGTCTCACGTCGGCCTCAACCAAGACTGGTGTGGCGGCGAGCAAAAGCACCTGGACGCGACGCTGCTCGGCCAATGGTTCGGTGTTGAGGATCACTCGGCGAGCCACCTCGACCACGTCGATCAGGTCCAGTTCGAGTCCGGCCGCACCCGCATCGAATCGGCTGATCTCCAACAAGTCGGCGAGCAGGCCCTCAAACCGGTTGAGCTCGGCTTGCAGCAATTCGGTCGCCCGGGCGGCTACGGGTTCGAAGGTGTCGCGTTCGTCGTGCAAGATGTCGCCGGCCATCCGGACAGTGGTCAAGGGGGTGCGCAGTTCGTGGGAGACATCGGAGACAAACCGTCGCTGCACTCTGGAGAGTTCTTCCAACTGCCGAATCTGCTGCTGCAGAGCATCAGCCATGTGATTGACCGACGTCGACAATCGCGCGATGTCGTCTTCGCCGCGGACCTGGGTGCGTTCTTCGAGTCGACCGGCGGCGATCCGCTCAGCCACCCGTCGTACGAGGCGGATTGGGGACACCAATTGGCGAGTGACCAGCCACGCCAGGGCAGCCACCAGGGCCAGCAGCAGCACCCCAGCGGTCACCAACGCCGATCGCACCAGCGTCAAGGTGGAGGCTTCCTCGGCCATCGGGAAGAGCAGATAGACCGCATAGGTGCCGCCATCACTGGGCAACACGATCTGATTGCCAACAGCGACCCCCGCCACATCGTCAGGACCGTTGGTGCTGCGGTAGTCGATTCGCGTATAAGTCCAACTCGTCCCTGGACTGCGCTCGACTCGGTCACGCAGACTCCGCGGAACGGAGGTGACATCGACGGCCGGACTGGTCCGCACCCCGGGCGCCGCGACCGACGCCGAGGACCGAACCGGACCCACCACGACCACCTCGAAGCCACGGACCTTGCCGCGATCGACCATGCTGTCGACGAGTTGGCGAAGTTGAGCCGCGGGATCGAAGTCACTGGCTCCGGCCTGGCGAAGTCGCTCCTCGGCGACGGCGTTCTCGGTCTTTGCTTCAGCAACCGCCGAACGGGCGGCTGCCCGGACCAGACCATCGGTGATCTGGTTGAGCAACTGCAGCCCGATGATGCCGGTGACCACAGCCGAGAGAACCAGTACCGAGGTCACAACTCGAAACTGGATCGACCTGCGCCAGGCCAACGCCGGCCGCGCTAGCCACGGGCGAACCCGGCGAGCCAGGTCACTCAGGCTGGGCAGCTCCACCACCGGCCTTGTAGCCGACCCCACGTATGGTCACCACGATCTGCGGGTGCTCAGGGTCGTGCTCGACCTTGGCGCGCAGGCGCTGCACGTGCACGTTGACCAGCCTGGTGTCGGCGGCATGGCGATATCCCCACACCTTTTCCAGCAGCACCTCGCGGGTGAACACCTGCCACGGCTTGCGGGCCAAGCAGACCAAAAGGTCGAATTCAAGCGGAGTCAGTGACACCGTCTTGCCATCGCGGGTCACCGAGTGTCCGGCCACGTCAATCACCAGATCGCCGATGGTCAAGGACTCCATCGGGGGGTCGTCGTGGCGGCGTACTCGCGCTCGAATGCGGGCGATTAGTTCCTTGGGCTTAAACGGCTTGACCACATAGTCATCAGCCCCAGATTCGAGCCCTGCGACCACATCGCCGGTGTCGCTCTTGGCGGTGAGCATCACGATCGGCACCCCGGACTCGGCCCGGATGTCACGACAGATCTCTACACCGTCTCGGCCTGGAAGCATCAAGTCGAGCAGCACCAGATCGGGTTGGTAGTCACGGAAGGCAGCGAGGGCACCCGTGCCGGTGGAGCACACCTTGGCGTTGAAGCCTTCGTTGTGCAGCACCAGAGTCAGCATCTCGGCCAGGGGGGCGTCGTCGTCAACGACGAGCACCCGGGTGCGGCCGGGGTCAGTTGGGGCCATCGCTGCCTTCCTCGTGCTCAGTAGCGGTAGTGGTCCGGCTTGTAGGGGCCAGACTTGTCGACACCAAGGTAGGCCGACTGGTCATCGGTCAACTCGGTGAGCTTCACACCGAGGGAGTCCAAGTGCAGTCGGGCCACCTCTTCGTCGAGGTGCTTGGGCAGAACGTATACGCCGACGGGATAGTCCGCCGTCTTGGTGAACAACTCCAACTGCGCCAACACCTGGTTGGTGAAGGAGTTCGACATCACGAAGCTGGGGTGTCCGGTAGCGTTGCCGAGGTTCATCAGGCGGCCCTCAGACAGCACGATCACCGACGTGCCCCCCACCGCATTGGGCTCAGCAAAGGTCCAGACGTCGACCTGCGGCTTGATGTTGTCGCGCTCCGCAGTCGCTTCGAGGCCAGCCATGTCGATCTCGTTGTCGAAGTGGCCGATGTTGCCCACGATCGCGTTGTGCTTCATCTGTCGCATGTGATCGACGGTCACAACGTCCTTGTTGCCCGTGGCGGTGATCACGATGTCGGCGTACCGCAAGACGCTTTCCAGCGTGTCGACCTGATAGCCGTCCATGGCCGCCTGCAGTGCGCAGATCGGGTCGATCTCGGTGACCACCACGCGAGCGCCCTGGCCGCGCAGTGACTCCGCACAGCCCTTGCCCACGTCGCCGTAGCCGCAGACGACGGCGACCTTGCCGCCGATGAGTACGTCGGTAGCACGGTTGATCCCGTCGACCAGGGAGTGACGGCAGCCGTATTTGTTGTCGAACTTCGACTTGGTCACCGAGTCGTTGACGTTGATCGCCGGGAAGAGCAGCGAGCCTTCCTTCATCATGTCGTAGAGGCGGTGCACACCGGTGGTGGTCTCTTCGGTGACGCCCTTGATCGAGTTGGCGATCGGGGTCCAGTAGTTGGCGTCAGCGGCCAACTGCTCGTTGAGCACCTCGAAGACCACGCGCTGCTCCACGCTGGTGGCACTCGCCGGGTCAGGGGCGTCGCCGGTCTTCTCTGCGTTGACACCCAGGTGGACCAGCATGGTGGCGTCGCCACCGTCATCGAGGATCATGTTGGGCAGTTCGTCGCCCCACTCCAGGATCTGGCGGGTGCACCACCAGTACTCCTCCAGCGTCTCGCCCTTCCAGGCGAACACCGGAACTCCTTGGGGGTTGTCAGGGGTGCCGTTGGGACCGACCACAACTGCGGCGGCAGCGTGGTCCTGGGTGGAGAAGATGTTGCAGGAGGCCCAGCGGACCTCCGCACCCAACGCCACGAGCGTTTCGATCAGCACAGCGGTCTGCACGGTCATGTGCAGCGATCCGGCAATGCGAGCACCCGATAGGGGCTTGGCGTCGCCATAACGAGCGCGCATGGCCATCAGGCCAGGCATCTCGTGCTCGGCGAGAGCAATCTCTTTGCGGCCAAATTCGGCCAGGGTCAGGTCGGCGACCTTGAAGTCCATGGTGGGAGTCCTCAGCAGGGGTATGACGATTAATTCTTCGGCGGCGGGGCCCCGCTCATGCCAAGTCCTCTCAGGGTACTCGCGCTCCCCCACACTCACCGAATCGCGAACCCACCGGTCCTGAAGCAGCCGCCGAAGGCGGCGTACGACGAAACCAACGGCCTTACCGACCGGCTCAGTGGGCTTTCTTGAACGGCACGACGTGCAGGACCGCCACCAACACCGCCCCGACCAACAGCCCAGCCACCGCAGACAGAGCCGTGTTGACCAGCCACGGCAGCACCCCGCCGCCGTAGGGCACGGCCTGCTCGGCGTGGTGGACCAAGTCGTAGGGGGCGTGCCAGCCCAGGTCTGCGGCACCAACAAGCAGAATGTGACCGCCAACCCAGAGCATCGCCGCGGTGCCGATGATCCCGATTGCAGCCAGCACCCGGGGCATCGCATTGACCATGCCCCGCCCGATGCGCTGAGCCGCCGCCGACTTGCGCTGGGCGAGGGCCAGACCGATGTCATCCATCTTCACGATGATCGCGACCACGCCGTAGACCAGAATCGTGATCGCGACGGCGACTACTACCAAGATCGCGGCTCGCGAGAGCAGGGGCTCCTGGGCGACCTCGTTGAGCGAAATCACCATGATCTCGGCCGACAGGATGAAGTCGGTGCGGATCGCCCCGGAAACCATGGTGGCCTCTTCATCCGGGTGGCGCCCATCGGTCACCACCTCGGCGTGGTCCACTGCGGCGCCATGCCCGCTCAGCTTGGCCCAGATCTTCTCGGCCCCCTCAAAACACAGGTAGCCGCCACCGATCATCAACAGTGGCGTCAGCAGCCAGGGCAAGAACTGCGAGAGCAGCAGTGCCAGCGGCAAGATGAAGACAAGTTTGTTGCGCAGCGACCCGATCGCGATCTTCTTCACGATCGGAAGTTCGCGGTTGGCGGCGACGCCCCGCACGTACTGCGGCGTGACGGCCGTGTCATCAACCACGACGCCCGCAGCCTTCACACTGGCACGACCGGCCGCTGCGCCGACGTCATCGAGGGAGGCCGCGGCCAGACGCGCCAAGGCGGCGATGTCGTCCAGCAGCGCAAACAGTCCACCACTCATGGAGCTCTCCCTTGTGATCGGTGCGGGCTCAGCCTAGAGGCAGCCAGGTGAAGTCAGTCGGCGAATCCAAGCCCGAGGTAGGTCGCCGCGAACTGCCCCGTGGCCAACAACGCGGCATAGCGGGCCACTTCGCCATCGGCCTGGCTGGTCACTGTCTCGACGCGTACGCCGCGACGCTCAGCAGTGGCAAGCAGTGCTGAACGAGTGGCTCGCAACTGGGGCTCTTCGAACCCATCGTCGAAGACCACCAGCGACGGGCGCGGGGCACTCTCGGGGTCGGCAAACGGGTCGGCGAAGACGTCATGCGTCGGAGTGGACTCCAAGACCGGGAACAGATGCTCGGCGTCGGCGGCCAAGGCTGCGCGGCCGGTGGTTCGTCGTACCGACTCTGCGACCCGACGGGCCGCTCGTGCGGCCAGCACTGAGGCGCCCCACAACAGCGGACTCGTGTCGGCAATGCCGGTTGCCAAGGACTTGGCCGGATTGACCGAGGCATCGCGAAATGGCGAGCAGGCCACCGCTACGTCATCGAGCGCGTCAGCGACCGCGTCCGATCCCACCTGCGGCGCCAGGCCAAGGCCATGCAACAACTCCAGCACCATCACGGCCGTCGCGAGCGGGTCTTGGGTATGGGACGGCAAGACGACCGCATCCCGACCCACCGCATGCTCAGCGACCAACGAACCTGGCGGCGCCGCCACGATCACCTGACAACCACGTCGCACCGCCTCGGCGACACCGGACGCGGCTGCTTCGTCACTGCCCTGCGGGGCGAGTACGACGACCAGATCCAATCCCCCGGCCCAACCGGGCAGTCGTGGGTTAGGCCACGCCACGAAGGGCACCGGACACCAAGGTTCCAACACCGCACGCAGCAGACGTGAGTCCGGACCAGCCGCTACGACCGCCCGCGGCGGCGTGTCGCGGAACCGATCCACCGCCTGAGCAACCGAGGCTGCGGCTTCGGTCGCTTCCCGTCGTACTCTCGCGCCGGATTCGGCAATCCAACGCAGCGCTTGATCCGCCCTGGCCAGAGCCTGGGCGTCATCTAGTCGGCTGTCGTCAAACATCACGCAGGTTTGCGGGCCTCATCGACCAGCAGAACCGGGATGTCGTCTACGACGGGATAGGCGTAGCCGCATCCAGTGCAGACGAGTTCAGGATCGACGACTTCAAAGGTGGCTTGGCAGGCCGGGCAGCGAATCAGTTCGAGTAGTTGCGGGTCGAGATTCATGAAGCGTCCTTTCGGATCAACGCGAGCACCTCGTCGCGAACGTTAGTCATCGTGGCCTGGTCGCGTCCCTCGACATTGAGCCGCAGCAGCGGTTCGGTGTTAGAGGCGCGCACGTTGAACCACCAGTCAGCAGTCGAGACGGTGAGTCCGTCGAGTCGGTCTTGCTCACAGTGGCCGTAGATCTCAGCGATCTCAGCGACGACGGCGGCTTGGTCGGCCACGGTGGAATTGATCTCCCCCGACGTGCAGTAGCGGTCGTAGGGAGCCAGCACCCCAGACAAGGGCAAGTCGCTCTCGGCAAGTGCCGCAAGGGCGTGAAGGGCGGCCAGCATGCCGGAGTCTGCGCGCCAGAAGTCGCGGAAATAGAAGTGCCCGGAGTGCTCCCCACCAAAGACCGCGTCGGTTTGGGCCATGGTGGCCTTGATGAACGAATGGCCGACACGAGTACGCACCGGGTGACCGCCGTGCTCGGTGACGATCTCAGGCACAGCCCGCGACGTGATCAGGTTGTAGATGATGGCCGCTCCCGGCGACTTGGCCAGTTCGCGCGTGGCGATCAGCGCGGTCAACACGCTCGGGTCGACTAGTTCGCCGCGCTCGTCGACAAGGAAGCAGCGGTCAGCGTCGCCGTCAAAGGCCAGCCCGATGTCCGCACTCTCGGCCACCACTCGGGCTTGCACATCGACCAGCGTGGCCGGTTCGATCGGGTTGGCTTCATGGTTGGGGAAGGTGCCGTCGAGGTCGAAGTACATCGGAATCAGATCCAGCTCGAGCGGCCCCAAGACAGCAGGCGCGGTGTAGCCCGCCATCCCGTTGCCAGCATCGGCAACCACGCGCAGACGACGACCACGCACTGGGGCAAGTGCGCGCAGATGGGCGGCGTAGTCGGCCAGCAGGTCCCGCTCCGTCACCACGCCGGGCCTGTCGGCGTCGGTGAATCCACCCGCCGCGACCGCATCACGAATCGCATACAGCCCAGTTTCGGCACCCACTGGTACGGCGCCCGCCCGGCACATCTTGATCCCGTTATAGGCGGCCGGATTGTGGCTGGCTGTGAACATCACCCCCGGCACATCGAGGGATCCAGAGGCGAAGTAGAGCCCGTCTGTCGAGCACAGCCCGATCAGCACCACGTCAGCACCAGCAGCAGTCGCACCCGTGGCAAACGCCGCAGCCAACTCCGGCGAACTGGGCCGCATGTCGTGGCCCACTGCCACGGTGTTGCCGCCCACCACGTCGACGAAGGCTCGCCCTACAGCTTCTGCTAGGTCCGTCGAGATCTGTTCGCCTACCAGTCCGCGAACGTCGTAGGCCTTAAAGACGGCGTGAATCACCGATGGGTCGACAGACATGTCCCGAACCCTACTCAGCGAGGGTCAGTCGACCGGGTCGGGGAGGATCCGCAGGTGTCGGCGACGTGGGTCGGCACCAGGCTCGGGCGCCGCCGGACGCGCAGCCTCGCGCACCAAGTTAGCCAACGCCAGCAGGTCGTCTTCGGACGGCGCAGGCTCGACGTCTTGAGCCAGGCGCAGCACGTCCCAACCACGTGGTGCGCTGAGCCGTTCGCTGTGAAATTGGCAGAGGTCATAGGCATGCGGCTCGGCGTAGGTTGCCAGCGGGCCGAGCACTGCCGTGGAGTCGGCATAGACATAGGTGAGCGTGGCCACAGCCGGGCGACCGCAGGCGGTGCGGGTGCAACGTCGAAGCGAGCTCACGGCGGTGAGGCTACCGCCGCGATCGGCCCGCTCGGCTTAGGCTCGCGGAGTGACCTCTGAGCACCCCTCTGCGTTCGACGCGCCAAGCAGCGTGCGGACTCGTCGGGGACGTGGGATGCGCGGACCGCTCTTGCTCCCGAGTCGCTGGGCTCCTCAAGGCGTGCCCGCTGCGATCAGTCGCAGCGACCGCTTCGACCGTACGTCGCTGCGGGTGCTGGCTGACATCGAACGTCGCTGGCCCGGCGAACTCGATCACATTGATCTGGCCGTCGAGGAAGTGCCGATCCTGCCTCGCGACTGGGCAGGTGATCAGGTGCCTCTGGCGGCGTTGAATCCAACTGCCCGGGGGCGCGCCCGGCTGGTGGTTTTTCGGCGGCCGATCGAGCAGCGTAGTCAAGACCATCATGACGTAGCTGCCCTCGTGCTGCAGGTGATGTGTGCGCAACTTGCACCCGTGCTCGGCGTACGCCCCGAAGAAGTGCATCCCGGCGCCGTAGCGGAGTGAGATTCAGCGAGGTCGGACCGGAATCGCTGCCCGCTGCGGTTCTGGTCTGGTCAGCGGACTGCTGGCAACCGAGTCACCCACGGTGATCACGGCGGCCGTGAGCAACCGGAGATCGGAGCCGACCGCGACCGACGCCGATCCCTTGGGCAACTCGACGGTGATGGCGGCGCCTTCGCGCACCTCGACCGATTTGTCGGCCAGTTTTGCACCGGAGGCGTCATAGACGCGCACCGTTGCGGAGCCTGCCTGTCCATCGGAGGCGATCACCAGCGAGGCTTGGGCATCAGCATTGAGTGGTAGCCCCACACGCGACGCTGCGATGACGGCTGGGGTGGAGTTCACCGAGGTCTTAGACAGCGAACGCAAGGTCGCGGTCACCGGTTCGGTGGCAGTCACGACCACCCCGCGCACGTCATCGAGCGCCACATCGCTCAAATCCAGCACCCCAACACCACCGGCTCCGATTCGAATCGGGTCGAGTCCTTCTGGTGTGAAGGTGCCTCCAGAACCGATCAACGCAACCGTGGCCACCGACCCCAACGCTCCAGGGTTGCCCAACACCAGTTCCACGCTGCGCTTGGGGTCGCCAGAGACCGGCGGGAGGCCCAGGAGTCGCTGGGTTCTATTCGGCGGGGTTGTGGGGGCAAGCCAACTCTCGACCGGCTCCGCCGCGATCGTCGTACGACGGGTCTCGCCGATGCCCGCCGCCACCAAGCCGCGCGAGGTGTTCACCTGCACCATGAGATCGCCCTTGGCGCGCACCGATCGAGACAGGTCCAGAACCACCTCAGCGCCTGACTCAACCGGGATGCCCCGCAAATCGTCGGCCTCAATCTGGCCGCGCCGACCCCACACCGAGACGTCGGCAATCGCGATTCCTGGTCGCGGGTTCACCAGAACCAGCGTGGAGGAATGGGCGGCTCGTGCGCCCGCACCGGTGAACCACCACGATGCCCGCGCCTCCTGGCAGCCCGCGGCCGCCGCTGAGGTGTCACCGACCAAGCCCGCAATGACGTTGGCCGATGAGGTGCGCATAACCACGGAGGCCAAACCTGGTGGGGCGATCTCTGCGGTCGCGCGCCGGTCCAGGGAGGACGCTTGTGCAGCCACCTTCACTTGGGCGGGGGTCGCGGAGAGCACACCTGAGGCGCGGACCGAGGCACTTGGGCCGTGACCAACGCACACGATCTGACGCGCACCCGCGGGGGCGGTGACAACTGCTGTCATCGCGTCACCGCTTGATGGGACTGCCAGATGACCCGCGGCTGCCAACGCAGCCGTAGTAGTCGCAGCGAGCACAATCATCGTCGCCAACCGGACCGGTGATCCCGTGGCCACCAAACGGCGCTGTGCGCGGCGCTTGGGTGCGCTGGCAGATCGCGGACTCATCGGTCTCGCCTCCGAGTCGGTGCAGCCATCACCAGGGCAACCACGATGGCGAGGAGTTGCAGCATCACAAGAGTGCGCCGCCACGGTTGCCCGGCATCGGAGAGAGCTACCGTGGTGGTCTGGCTCTGCACTCTCCAGGCCGCGTCCTTGGCGCGGGCCGCGCTTGCCCGCGACAGAGCGGTCGACGCATCCAGGCTGCCGGTGATCACGCCACGGGCGGGGGCGGGCACATACACATAGGCGATGCCGTAGTCGGCCAGGTTGCGGGCGGCTGCATTCTGTTTGCCCGACAGCAGCCCGGCCACCACTGCTGTGAACTCAGGGTTGCTCGGGGTCAACGCCACGATCGCGTCATCTCCAACCCGCCACGGACCGTGTCGCAAGACTCGATAGCTCACCCCACTGCGGGCGTCTCCAGAGAGCACCAAGATGCCACTGGTGTCGCGGGCGTAGGCGAGTTCGGTCATGTATGTCGGGACACCTCGGACTGCTTGGTGATGCATCGGCCCCGGTAGTCCGGTCCAGACCCACCAGATCGCCAGCCCGGCCACGACCAGCGTCCCGGCTGCGACGGAGGCGAGTGACACCACTGTGCGCCACAACGATCCGGTCTTCGACGCCCAATCGCGCAGACCATCGGCGCCGATCACGGCAGCGGTGAGTAGTCCGGCGTAGCTCAGCACCATGGCGAATCCCGGCCAGGCTCGGCGTACCTCAGGCAGGCCAGGCAAGTGCACCCGCACCACGGTCAGCAGCAGCGCGACCAATGCCCCGACCAATGCCACAACCAGAGCGCCGCGGACGCCGCGCTGACGGTCGGTTCGGGCCAGGGCCAGCAACGCCACTGCGAGCAGCCCGAACATCAGCCAGACCGGCGCACCACTGTCTGCGGTCGCGCGACCTGCGACTGCCTGCCACCAGGTCGGCGGAGTGGTCGGCGCATCGGCCCGGCCAGCTTCGACCAGCCAGGCGCTCCAGCGGGTGCCTACCCCGATCACCCAGGGCAACAGCAGGACCGGAACGCTGAGCACTGCCGCGGCCAGTGGCCCCCAGCGGTCGCGCTGACGCAGCACCGAACCACGGTCGGTCAGTGCCGACACAGCCAAGATCAGGATCAACGCGATTGAGACCGGCCAGACCACGGGCACAAAGGCGGTCAGGAGCGCGCCGCCCAGACCCGTGCGCCAAGCGGCGCGCCAGCGTCGATCGGCGTCATCCACCATCAGATTGAGCGCGCTGGTCGCGACCCACGGCAGCACGATCGCGCCTGCCACTGTGCCCAGCCGGCCGTCGTGCACCGCCCCGGTCGCCACGGGCAGCAGTCCATATCCCGCAGCGCCCCAATATGCGGCAGCACGACTGCCCACGAGTCGCCGCAAGAACCACAGCGCCGAGAGCGCCGCCAGCGGCACTGCCAGCAACATGATCATGGCGACTGCCCATGACGGATGACCGCCCAGGAGCCCGGCCAGGGCCATCAGCGGCATCACATACGCCGGAGCCGGAGCCGCCGACCCGGTGCCGAGAAGATGGTTGCCCGACCAATAGGCCTGCCACCACCAACCAATCGAATCCGGTGCTGGGGCCAGAGCACCACCCCACAACGGTCCATCGAACCCGCCACGGGCGGCCACGACTGCCAAGCCGACACCGGCCAGTAGGAGCCACAGCAGAGGTTTGCGAACCAGGAGTGCGAGCAGGCTGGGCTCGTCGTCGGCAGGACTCTCCTCGTCAATCAGCGAGTCCCCCACACGCCGCCGTCCAGTGGGGACATTGGCCTGCGATGCTTGGCTTGCGCCCGCAGCATCGCGCAGCACACCTGCGAATGCCGCGAAGAAGTCCGTGACCGAGTCCATCAGGTGGCGAACAGGCAACCACCTAGGCGCGAGCAACTCTCGCACCCTGGACTCCTGAGTGGGGTCCGCGTGCTCGCGGCGCCACGCCCGCGCTCGTCGGATCCGGCCAGGACGACCAATAGTGGCCCACACAGCCCTGATCTCCCCGGCCGCCTCCCCCGGCGACCTGACCAGCAAGAAGCCCAGCGCCCGCAGCAGCGATCCGACTAGCAGCATCAGCCCACGCCAGAGGGTTCCGCGGGACCCGTTGGCCAGCAGTGTGTAGAGCGCGGCTTCGCGTTGTTCGCGATGCCCGACCGCAGCCTGTCGTAGTCCGCGCTGAGCGGCTTCGGCATGGAACACCACCGCCTCGGGCACCACCATGACGCGGTGTCCGGCACGGTTGGCGCGCCAGCCGAAGTCCATGTCCGCGCCGAAGAGCCGCAGTTGAGGATCGAGTCCCAAAGTGACCAGCAGATCGCGCCGAACCAGCATGCCAGCGGTGTTGACCGCCAACACCTCGTGAGCGTGGTCATGTTGGCCCTGGTCATACTCTCCGCGCTCGAGACCGGTCTCCCGGCGTCCCGTGGTGGAGATGGTCACTCCGAGCTCGAGCAGGCGGCGTAGCGAAGGCCACTCACGCAGTTTGGGCCCGAAGATGCCCACATCCGGGTTGGCCGCAGCCGCCGTCAGAAGTGCCCGCAACGCATCGGGATCGGGGTTGGCGTCGTCGTGAATGAGCCAGACCCATTCGGTGGTGGCTTGGTTGGCACCAAGGGTCACCGCATCGACGTACGACGAATCGGCGGAGAGATCGGTGACCTGCCAGCCGCCCGCTTGGCGCAGCAGCGCCACCGACTCGTCGCTGGAGCCGGTGTCAACGGCGAGCATCGCCTGGGGTTGGTGGGTCTGCGCCGCGAGCCCATCAAGCACAGCCGGAAGCCATTGGGCTCCGTTATGGCTGATCAGCAGGGCGGTGACATTCACGATGAATCACCCTAACCACCCTGAGCACAACGCCGCCCACTGAGCGCCCTGAGTCCAGACTCAGCCTGCGCCCGGCCGGGGGGCTTTCAGACGGCGCGCTTCTTCAGCTTGCGGCGCTCACGCTCGGAGAGGCCACCCCAAATCCCGAAGCGCTCGTCGTTCTCCAGCGCATATTCCAAACAGTCCGAGCGAACATCACAAGTGAGGCAGACCCGCTTGGCCTCACGAGTGGAGCCGCCCTTCTCAGGGAAGAACGCCTCCGGGTCAGTCTGGGCGCACAACGCGCGCTCTTGCCAACCGTTCTCGTCGGCGTCGTCGGCCTCGAGCAGATATAGCTCTCGCACGGTTTCGCCCCTTCGACCCTGGCTGACACGGAGGTGAACCGCGTCATGTGAAATACATTGGTGTGATTACATGCCGGTGACACGCTGGAAGTCAAGCCGAAGCTGTCCGAAAGGTCCCCTCCATGCCGATTCCATCTCGGATCACTGTGCTCTCCGGAGGCGTGGGCGGCGCCCGGTTCATCCAGGGCATCCAGCGATGGGCCTCACGATCCGGACACGAGGTGGCGATCACAGTCGTCGCCAACACCGCCGACGACTGGTGGATTCACGGACTCAAGGTCTGCCCCGATCTCGACACCGTGATGTATACCCTCGGCGACGGCATCGACACCGAACGTGGCTGGGGCCGACAGGACGAGACCTGGCACACCAAGGAGGAACTAGCCGCCTACGGCGTCGAACCCACCTGGTTCGGTCTCGGTGACCGCGACCTGGCCACGCACTTGGTCCGCACCCAGATGCTCGATGCGGGCTACCCGCTCAGCCAAGTGACCGAGGCTCTTTGCCGACGGTGGCAGCCAGGAGTCGCGCTGCTGCCCATGACCGATGACCGTGTCGAAACCCACATCGTGATCACCGATCCGACGGATGGCGAACGTCGGGCAGTGCACTTTCAGGAGTACTGGGTCCGCCACCGCGCCGAGGTTCCTGCTCACGGCTTGGTGGTGATCGGACTCGACCAGGCCACCCCTGGCCCCGGCGTACTCGAAGCGATCAGCGACACCGACCTCGTCCTGCTGCCGCCGTCGAACCCGGTCGTTTCGATCGGCACCATCACCGGTGTCCCTGGCATTGCTGACGCCATTCGTACGACGTCAGCCCCCGTCGTCGGCGTCTCCGGGATCATCGGAGGTGACCACGTGCACGGAATGGCCCGCCAACTGCTCACCATGGCCGGGGTCGAGGTGAGCGCCGCCGGAGTTGCTGAGCACTATGGCGTCCGGCCCGCTGGCTTGCTCGACGCCTGGCTGCTCGACTCAGCTGATGCCCACCTCCTGACTCGGATCGAGGCTGCCGGCATCCGCGGGTTCGCGCGGCCGCTGCTGATGAGCAATCCCGACGCAACGGCCGACATTGTTGCGGCCGCTGTGGACTTGGTCTCGTGACCGGCTACTGCGTCGAGGCACCCGACGGGATCGGGGAGATCACGGTCGGCTGTGACTTGGCACAGGTCTGCCGCACTCACTTCGGCGATCTGAGCGATGGCGACATCGTCGTCGTCACCAGCAAGATCATCAGCAAGGCCGACGGGCGCGTGGTCGACGGCGATCGGGCTCAGCATGTTGAGGCCGAGTCCTTCGGCGTACTGGCTCGGAGGGGACAGACCGTCATCGCCCGCACCCGTCAGGGTGTGGTTCAGGCGGCGGCTGGGGTGGACTCGTCGAACGTGGCTCCTGGGATGTCGGTGCTCCTACCCATTGATCCAGACGCTTCCGCCCGGCGTCTGCGCGCTGCGTTGGCCGAGGTGGCCAACGTGGGCGTCGTGATCACTGACACCGCTGGGCGCGCATGGCGGCTGGGTCAGACCGATATTGCCGTCGGCGCGGCCGGGGTGATCGTGCTGGACGACCATGCCGGCCGACTCGACTCCTACGGCAACCCACTGGTGGTGACCGCTCCCTCGCCCGCCGACGAGATCGCCAGCGCAGCCGACTTGGCGCGTGGCAAGACCGCTCAACGACCGCTGGCGAGGATTACGGGGCTGGCCCATCTGGTGCTGTCTCCCGGCAACCACGGCGATGGCGCTGCGGCGCTGGTTCGACCAATCGAGCAGGACATGTTTGCCCTTGGAACTCGCGAGGCCGTGCTTGCCGCCGTACGTCACGAGCAGTGGGCTGCCTTCGGCCACCCAGCCAGCTTGGACGAGCTCACCGCGGCTCTCTGTGACCTCGGTGCCACTGTGGAAGGTTTGTCAGTCGACGGGTTGGACCCAGCGCTACTCGCGGTCGTGGCTTTCGCCCACGGCTGGCAAGCCACCGGAACCACCCTGCAGCCCCCAAGAGTTGAACCCGGCGCTCTTCCCATCGGTTAAGCCTGTCGTCTCGTCGTACGCGCCCCTCGGGCGCTGCTTGTCGAAACCACGGCCCCCCTGCCGTCGGTTGAGCATGTCGAAACCACGGCCCATCCCGTCGTTGAGCTTGTCGAAACCACGGCTCTCCTGCCGTCGGTTGAGCTTGTCGAAACCACGGCTCCCCTGCCGTCGGTTGAGCTTGTCGAAACCACGGCCCATCCCGTCGGTTGAGCTTGTCGAAACCACGGCTCCCCTGCCGTCGGTTGAGCATGTCGAAACCACGGCCCATCCCGTCGGTTGAGCTTGTCGAAACCACGGCCCCTGCCGTCGGTTGAGCATGTCGAAACCACGGGGTGCTGGTTGTTAGCTGGTGTCTTGTGTGGTGGGTGGTCGCGCGGCTGGGATGGGGTTGATGGCCTGCGTCCCGGATGGGTCTCGCCGGTAGAGGAGTCCGTGGGGTGAACGCCAGACATGTACGCCGTGGCCGTGGTGGTCGTATGTCCATCGGGTGTGGGTTTTCAACCGGTGATGGGTCCGACACAACAACGCGAGGTTGCAGTCGCATGTCGGGCCGTCTGCGTCGTGGGGGGTGATGTGGTCGCAGTCGCAGACGGACGCTTTCTTGGTGCACCAGGGGAACACGCATCCGTCGTCGCGTAGAGCCAGGTGTTCGCGGAGCAG
>WBZP01001223.1_pt1 | contig 32485 bp, 19 predicted proteins | sample 5204301 | NCBI WGS metagenome assembly WBZP01 (sample SAMN12412401, study PRJNA552823) | activated sludge metagenome | isolation source: activated sludge from nitrification reactor of wastewater treatment plant... | place: USA: Pennsylvania | collected 2017 | reverse complement strand
CGCAAGTACGCGACGCTGACCACCAGCGGCGCCTACCGGTTGTCCGGTGGGGCAGGAACCGGGAAAACCGTTGTCCTGCTGCACCGGGCACGTGAACTGCATCGCCGAAATCCGTCGGCGCGCATCGTGCTGACCACCTTCAACCGCACCTTGGCCGACGACCTCGCCAAGCAGCTCAACGTGCTCGATAACTCGGTGGTGATCGCTGGCGATCTCGGTGAGCCCGGGATCTACGTCGCCGGCGTCGATGCGATAGCGCGCAGAGTCCTCACGACGGCCGGCGACCTGAGCTTGGCGGTGGCCCAGGTGCTGGGTGCACGGACGGCGCAGGTGCTCAACCCGACACCGGATAAGGCCTGGGAGAACGCCGCCGAACAGCACGCCGCCGAACTGCCAGCGCAATTGCGGTCGCCAGCCTTCCTCGATGCCGAGTATTCGACCGTTGTCCTGCCCAATCACGTCACCACCCGCGAGGATTACCTCAAGGTACGTCGGCCCGGGCGGGGTGTGGCACTGAATCGCACTCGTCGGTTGGCGGTCTGGGACATCATCGCCTCCTACCGCGCCGCGGCTGCAGCCGGTGGAACCACCGATTTCGATGAGAAGGCCGCCATCGCGGCTGCAGTTCTCACCGTTCCGCCCGCCGATCACGTACTCGTCGACGAGGCCCAGGACCTCAGCCCATGCCGGTTGATTCTGATGCGGGCGCTGGTTGCCGAAGGCCCCGACGACCTGTTCCTGGCCGAGGATGCCCACCAACGAATCTATGGCCAGAAGATCACCCTGGGCCGATACGGCATCCAGATCCGCGGGCGTGCGCGCCGTCTGACACTGAATTACCGCACCACACAACAGAACCTGCTGTACGCGCTGGGGATCCTGTCCGGTGAGGACTACACCGAAATGGATGACGAGACCGCCGTGGCCAGCACGGGGTACCGGTCGGCACGTAGCGGCCCGACACCGCGGGTGGAAGCGGCAACGTCGCTTTCCGAGCTTTACGACAAGGTGGCCGAGCGGGTGCGAGCGTGGCGCGATGCAGGTGTACCTGCTGGCAGCATTGGGCTGCTGGTGTCCACCCGCAAGGAAGCTGAGAACCTGCCCCGCGCGTTGGGTGACCGCGATGTGTCGGTCGCCTTCGTCGGCCGGGACAGCTCTGCACCGGCCGACACCCCCGCGGTGATGACGATGCACCGCTCAAAAGGCATGGAGTTCGCGAAGGTCATTCTGGTGGGTATCGGCGAGAAGTCCCTGCCGCGCACCTACCTGTTGGACGGAGTGGCCGAAGAGGACCGCGCTGACGTCCTGCAGCGGGAGCGGTCATTGCTCTATGTCGCGGCCACCCGGGCGCGGGATGAGCTGGTGGTCATGTATGTGGGGGAGCCGAGTGCGTTATTGCCATAGGTGGAGATTTTGTCGGTGACCTATGCGACGCTCGGGGGCTCGATTGAACACGGGGGAAGGATTCCAAGACCATGTCTGAGCCGCAGACGGTCAAGAAGGTGTCGAGACGCGAATTGCTCGACATCCGGGAGCGAAGTTGGCGCCCGCGCGCAGACGCAGCGTCTTTGGCTGCGGAAACGCTTGACGAAATTCCGGTAGCGCGGCGCGAGCAGGCTCTTGCGGCGCTCGGTTGGGTATGTGAGCAGGTCGGGCCGGGGCCCGATTGTGAGCGGTACCTTCGTCGCTGGCCGGCCGTGCATGTCCTCGCCACCGCAGGAGTCGCCGCCGAGCACTACGAGAAGGGCACCTTCTGGCCGAAGCTGATCGACGTCATCAAGATTTCGCCTGATCCCGGTTTCCAACGCGCATGGGGCGAGGCGTTCCTCGATAACTTGCGGACGCTGAAGATGCCGACCTTCGATAGAGACGAGGATGCCGGATCGAAGTACGTCGGCCGGATTCTGCTCCACTCCGGTATGCCGACCTACTGCCTTGCCGACTTCTTCAAGATCCTTGCGTGGAAGCGAAGCCGCACGCCCGGCCTGACGCCCGAAGATTTCGTTTCCTGGGCGGAAGCCAAGGCAGCGTCATCCGGGTTCACCGACCTCGATATGCCGGTTCAAAGATTTCTGCGATATGGGGACGAGTTCGCGGTCGATGTCGCGGACCGCTCGTTCGACCTACTCGACGCGGTGTCGGCCGGTGCCTCTGCCGAGGATGTCCTATTGCCGGAGAGATTCTGGACCGTCGCGCGAAAGCTGCACGACCGTAGAGGCATCGATCCCGTCGCGGATCGAGGCTCCGGAGAGGGGTCGAGCGGTGTCGTGCGTCCGCGATTGGTACTCGACCCCTATGGGCAGGGCCTGCTGCTGAGACTGCCGCCGGTCGGGGATGCGCCTGACGGCCGAGCGGTTTGGGTAGTGACGCTGGACGACGAGATTCAACGTGTTGCCACTGAATCACTATGGCCAGGCTCAACCGAACCAGCTCCGCAGACTGATGTCGCGGTTAACAGGCCGGTCCGTGGTGCGTCGGTTGCCCTTGCCGATAGCGAACACCTTCAGTTCCCGATGTTCGTGATCGACGACAATGATCCGTTGCTCGTATTCGGCGATGACTGCGAATTGATCGCCGCGGGCCTGCCGTTGCCGGCCGACAAGGTATGGGTTCTGTTTCCGGGCGGTCCAGAGTCACTCCGATCAACCGGGCCCACCGCGATCCTGTCTGAATGCGCGTTGCCGCCTCGGTGGTCCGGATACTGCCTGCTGCAGGTGGACGTATCCGAAGCCACTGAGATCTCCGTCTGCAACAGCACTCGCACTGTTCGTAAATTCCAAGCGGCGCGGATCGACACGTCTGCACCGGTGCGAGGCGTCCGGACAACCAGCGGCCTCCCCGTGCTCGCCGAGGTGCCCCAGGTCGTGCTTCCCACGAACATGCTCAATGCGGATTGGGACATCACTTTGCATGACAGCGCCGGTGCGGTTATTTCGCGCCGGCGGGTGACCGGGGCAGCGGATGCTGACGCATTCTGGGATGGCGTTCCTCGTCCGCTCGTCGGGACATTCTCGATCCGTGTTCGCGGACCGTGGGGCCGTGGCGCACAAAGATCGTTCACGGTGGTCGAAGGACTGTCGCTCGCATTCACGCCGGGCTGGCGCAGATTCGTCGCCAGTGGGTTACAGCCGTGCACAGTTCGGGTACGCGCGGGCGACGGAATCGTACTGTCAAATAAAGAGATTGAATTCGGCGAGCGCGACCGTGAACAGCGACTCCGGGTCAGCACGCCGTCGGAGTCGCGAACCCTCATCGTATCTCCGCCACACATGACTGTGGCTTATCAAGCCGCGGACTCCGCAATCAGCCCGTCGGTTCGGCCACTTTCCCTCTATCGCGAGGACGTTCGCGACTGCCCGGGTGAGTTGATTCTCGATGTCGGTGCCGCCGCCGAGCCTGTGCTGCACGTAATGGTCAATAGCCGCGCAGTCCAAACGGTTTCGTCCCGAAGCGGAAGGGCAGGCGTCTATCGGTTCAACCTGGCAGAGATCGTCGACACCCTCCGCGACCACGCCCAGGTCGCGTTGGCGCTGAGCGGGGACGGCGAACTTGTCATCGCCACCGTCCGGCCGCGATCGTTGTTCAGCAGCATCTGTCTAGAGGAGAGTGAGCTGCGGTTTGCCGATTGTGTCGACGTCGATGGACTCACCGCATACATCTTTCCCACGCGCGCGCCGTGGCGACCACCCGAATCCGTATCGGTCGCCAACGGCTGCGCCGCTCTGCCTGATTCGTTGATCGATGCCGGCCCACTGCGGATCGTGGCACGTATCGACGACCCCTGGGTGCCGCTCCCCGCGCCGGAATGGCCGCAAGCCGGGACGTCGACGTTGGTCGAGGCAGAAGGGTGGGTCGACCGGGGTGACGCGGAAGAGGCTGCGATATCGGCGTTCTTGGCTGGCCACGCTGAGTTGCCCGAGGCCGTTACAGACTTCGAACGGTTGTGGACCGCGCGATCGTTGTTGCCGGGACTTTGGCTCGGGCCACGAAACACCGAGGTGGCGAAGGAAATCGACGCCCGAATCTATGCGAATCCGGCCGCCGCGCTTCTCGCGCTATCGGCCTCCGAAGTGTCGGCGAATGCAGTGCCGGCATTGATGATTCGTTCGGGCCTGGCCTGGGCAAACCTGGCTGATGCGCACGAGAACAATGCCCCGCCGTGGACCTTGCGGGGGGCGTTGCCGGCGGCGTTGCTGTCTGCGGCGGACTCACTGTGGTCCGAGGAGGAGATCGAAGCAGCGATCGGTATCTGTGGTGACGCGGTTGCCGGGATTCTGGATGGGCGGGATCCACACTCAACTGCGGGGCGGTTGGACGAGTCCGCAGACCTGTTGGATAGAGAGCCCGCTGTTCGAGAGCAGATGATCCGCGCTGCCGGCCTGGTGCCACAGGGTCTTTTGTCGGCCGATTCACGCGTGCTAGCCGCCATGGAGTTCGTCGGTCAGCGTCGTGACTCCCGACTCGAGTGGCTCATGAAGCATGCCCGCAGCGTTCTCAACGAAGCCGAGCGACTCGTGCGGATCATCGGAGATCCTGCCACCCAAGCAGTTTTCGATGCACGTAGCCATCACTCGGCGACGGGCGGATGGCGCGTCGTACCGGCTATCTCAATGGCTTTGGCTCTGGCGGCGCGGCATGCCGCGCGCGGACATGAGACCGCGCTCAGCTGGGTCGTCAGGGAAAAGCGGCCATGGGAGGCGCTTGCAGAAGTAGCCCCGCAACTGGTGACCATCGACATGATCATCGCCGAGCTGGCGGTGGGACGACGAGTAGACGACAAGGCGGACATCTCGTAATGAACTCCAGCATTGACGCCGTGCAGACCTCGGAGTCGATCAAGGCGACCTACCGGCGGTACCTTTCGTCGCTGTTGGCGGTCAGGGATCCGAAGATCGATTCCGCGCTCCGCAGCGCGATCGACAACACCGACATGCTTGACCGGGGGCCGTACCTGGAAGCCACTCCGCCGTATGCGCCCGGGAAAGCAATCCAAGACCTTGTGGCGGAAGGTGTTCTGGCAGAAGGATTTTTTCAGCTCACCAGCGCGACACTCCCAATCGATCGTCCGCTGTATGTGCATCAGGAACAGGCGATCAGGCGGGTAGTCGATGGCCGGAACATCGTCGTTGCCACCGGCACGGGCTCTGGAAAGACCGAGTCCTTCCTGATCCCTATTCTGGACAGTTTGGTGCGTGAGCAGGAGCGGGGCGAGTTGGATCCTGGGGTTCGCGCTTTGCTGCTCTACCCGATGAACGCCCTGGCCAACGATCAGATGAAGAGGCTGCGCCAACTGCTGGCAGAGTATCCGGCAATCACCTTCGGCCGCTACACAGGCGAAGCCGAGAACGACCCGCGAAAGGCACGAGAGCTCTTTTCGGAACTGAATATTGACGAGCCCCTGCTGCCGAATGAGGTCCTGAGTCGACAGGAGATGCGGGAGCAGCCGCCGCATCTGCTGCTGACCAACTATGCGATGCTCGAGTACCTGTTGCTGCGCCCACAGGATATGGCCTTGTTCCAAACCGGCGCCGAATCTAAATGGCGTTTCATCGTCGTCGACGAAGCGCACGTTTACGACGGGACTCAGGGGGCCGAGATCGCGATGCTGCTTCGGCGTGTTCGTGACCGAGTCGCACCGCACCGGACTATCCAATGCATTGCAACCTCAGCGACGGTGGGCGGAGACACCGACCCGAGTGCCGTCACGAAGTTCGCATCCAACCTTTTCGGTGAACAGTTTGAATGGAACTCGGACGACTCAAGCCTCCGCGACGTAGTGATGGCGCAGCGCGTGGAGGCGCCGCCCGGACCTTACTGGGGGCCACTGTCGGCGGCTGATTACGAGGCCCTTTTATCGGCGCCCGACGTCGGACTAGCTGTGCTGGAGGCGGCGAGAATAGCCGGCTGGGCTCAGGCGGAGTCGAGCGACACGTCGGCAGCGACGGCGTTGTCGCATGAGAAGTCATTCGCGGTGATGCGTGAAGCGTTGTCGGCAGGCCCCCAGACGTTCGAGCGGGCCGCCGCAGCGACCTTCGGCAACTCTGCCGGGAATCGTGACGGTTTGGCCGCCATGGTCGACCTCGCTAGTTCGCTTCGCGAAGCCGACGGCACCACGCCGTTGTCTGCGCGCTACCACTTGTTCCTTCGCGCAACAGAAGGGGCGTTCACCTGCCTGGCACCCAGGGGACCGCATGTCCACCTGGCTCGACATGAGATCTGCCCGGACTGTGAGGCTCCGGTATTTGAAATCGGCTCCTGTAAGCGTTGTGGTGCCGTCCATGTCTACGGCACTCCCACTCCGGAAGACGGCGTTTTGCACTTGCGCCCGCGCAAGGCGACGAGCAAGGGCATCTGGCTTGTGCTCGGGGACCATGATGGTCTGACCGACGAGGACGAGACGGCTTCGGTGGACGATGGTGATGAAGTATCGGCCGACACCGCAACGCTCTGTACGAACTGCGGTGCGCTCGCTACCCAGGATGCGGCGGTCTGCCCCGGCTGCGGGACCTCGGAGATGCGGTCGGTTCGAAAGCTCAAGCAGCGTGGCGAAGAAATTGCCGGATGTCTGGTTTGTGGTGCACGTGGCGCCGCGACTGTCCGAATTTTCGAGACGGGATCGGACGCCAGCGGCGCGGTAATTACCACCGCTTTGTATCAAAATCTTCCTGTTGCCGATAGTCCGCACGGAGCGACGCTGCCCGGCGAGGGACGAAAACTGCTGGCATTCAGCGACAGTCGACAGTCGGCCGCCTACTTTGCGCCCTACCTGGAAGATTCCTACGCCCGCCTCCAACGGCGAAGGCTGATTTCGCAAGGCATGTTGGCGCTGCACGCCGATGAAGAGCCGGTCGCGGTGGGAGACGTCATCTTTAAGACTTGTGCGAAAGCACAAGCCGTCAAACACTTTCCAGCACGCGTGACTGCGCAACAGGCCAGCCGCGTGGTGGCGCCCTGGGTGATGGCAGAGGTTCTGGCGACGGATGACCGGCAGTCACTCGAAGGCCTCGGCCTCATCAGTATCGGTATGTTCCGTGATCCGGCTTGGAAGGCGCCGACACCCCTTCTGCAACTTGGCCTGACCGACGATGAGTCGTGGTCATTCCTGCAGGAGTTGGTGCGGACACTGCGCCAGCAAGGCGCAGTCACAATGCCGGAAGATGTTCCTCCCAACGATGAAATCTTTGCACCACGTCTTGGCCCAATCCGTGTTCGTGAATCCGGGCCCGAAGCGATTCGAAAGGTGTTGTCCTGGTTGCCGGGCCGGGGAACAAACCGGCGCGTTGACTACACCCGACGCGTTCTTGCGGCTCTCGGCCGAGAGATGGATGTCGAACAGCTTCTCAAAGGCGTATGGAACTTCCTAACGCGTCCAGAGACACCGGTGGACTGGCTTGCATCCTCCACCGAAACAGGCCTCGGACGCGTCTACCAAGTCGATAACGAATGCCTGCGACTCACCTGGGTGACTGAGAACTCGCCCGTATATCAGTGCGGCGTTTGTCGGCGCGTCGCACCTTTCTCGGTCCGAGGCGTGTGTCCCGCGCTCGGATGTGAGGGAGTCCTCGAAGAATTCGTTCCAGCGTCGGAGGAGGAAGATCGCGACCACTACAGGACCATCTACCGCTCAATGAACGCAGTGCCGTTGAAGACCAAAGAGCACACCGCGCAGTGGGTCAATACCGAAGCGGCCAAAATCCAACACGAATTCGTCCGCGGCGAAATCAACGCACTTTCTTGTTCCACCACTTTCGAACTCGGCGTTGATGTCGGTGAGCTGCAAGCGGTGATGTTGCGCAACATGCCGCCGAGCACCGCTAACTATCTTCAACGCGCAGGGCGTGCTGGGCGCCGTTCCGGTGCGGCAGCCCTTGTGGTTACCTACGCTATGCGGCGCTCGCACGACCTCACGCGCTTTAATGAGCCCGAGATCATGATTGCCGGCCAGGTCCGCGCACCCTACGTCCCGCTCGTGAACACCCGCATCGACCGCAGGCACGCGCATTCGGTGGCGCTTTCGGCATTCTTTCGCTGGCTGTTCGACACCACAGGCCGAATCGACCGGAAGGCGGGAGAGTTCTTCCTCCACCAGGACGGCAACGAGCCATCGGTGGAGTTGGTGAAGACTTTCCTGACGCCGGTTCCCAAGGAGGTGACGACGGCGCTGGAGCGAATTCTGCCGGCTGAGGTCGCCACCGAGTTGAACCTGGTCAGCAATGACTGGTCGGGTGTCTTGATCGAATTGCTGGAACGGGTACGCGACGAGCTACGCACTGAAGTCGACACCATGAAAGACCTCGAACTGAAGGCGTCAGAAGAGGGCAAACACTCACTGGCGCAGCGTTATCAGAAGGTCGGAAACACGCTGCGCAAGCGGGATCTGCTCGGGTTTCTTGCAAACCGCAACGTCCTGCCGAAGTACGGGTTCCCAGTCGACTCGGTCGAATTGCGCACGAACTTCGGAAAAGGCACCACCTCGGGTGCACTGCTCGACCTGAGTAGGGATCTGTCGCAAGCCATCTACGAGTACGCCCCAGAAGCCGAAATTGTTGCGGGCGGCCATTTGTGGACTTCGCGAGGCATCTACCGGTTACCCGGACGCGAACTGCAGGAGTATCTCTATCAGGTCTGTAAGCGCTGCGGAGGCTTTCGCTACGGAATCGAATCAGCGGAACAGCAGTGCGAACACTGCGGCGAAGTCTCGCAGGGTGCGGCGCGCACCATCACTATCCCCGAGTTCGGTTTCGTCGCGGCGCCGGAACCCGGGAAGCCCGGTCCCCGACCCCCGCGTCGTTCGTGGAGCGGCGCTGTCCATGTGCTTGCCGAACCGCCGGAAGCGCGTACGTACACGGTGCAGATGAACGGCGGAACTGCTGCGGTATCGGCTGGGCCGCGTGGAAGACTGATCGCATTGGCCGACGGTCCGAGCAAGATGGGCTTCTGGGTCTGCGACTGGTGCGGTCACGGCTCGCCACGCGTTTTGAGCCCCCAGAAACCGCCGAAGCACAATCACCTGTTGAAGAATCATCCATGCACCGGTCCGCAGCGACTGCTCGACCTCGGACACGTATACGAGACTGACTTGTTGTCGATCAACGCAAATGTCTTCGGATACGTTGCTACACAACATGCTTGGCAGTCCGTGATGTACGCGATTGTCGAAGCGGCCTCGGAGACTCTGGAGATCTCTCGGGACGACATCGGTGGATCGCTTACGCCCGCCGGTGCGGACCATTGGTCGATCACTCTGTTTGACGCAGTGCCGGGCGGCGCCGGCCACGTCCTGCAGGTGGAGCAGAACCTCAGCCAGGTGTTGCGTGCCGCTCTTCGCCGGGTGAGCGAATGTGAGTGTGGCCCAGAGACATCCTGTTACGGCTGCCTGCGCAGTTACCAGAATCAGCGGGACCATGACAATCTGTCCAGAGGTGCGGCTGAGCAAGTTCTGCGCCGGTTGATCGACAACGTGGGGGAGATCGATGCACCGCCCGTTATCGAGCAGGTAGCGATCCCCGAATCGCTTCCACGGGAATGGATTCCACTGTACGAGGCTGCATTTGGGGTGGAGCGTGAGTTACTAGTGGCACTCGCCGCGGCTGGGGCGCCGCGTCCGGATCTGGGATTCGAGAGTGCGGGCGGCGTGCCGATATCGATTGCTTGGCCTGATCGTCTGGTGGCCGCTGACATCGGACTGGAACCGGAGGATCGTGATGAACTGGGGTCGGAGGGATGGACGGTGCTTGCGGTGGCCGAGCTGGTGGATTTGTTCGCTGGTGCGGTGAAATGACGCTCAGCCGGACCAGGCGGCCCCACTTATAGTGACGGGTGCCTTATTCTCCGAACTCGATAAGGGCGAGCAGGTCTTCGGCGACCAGCTTGGCGCCTGGGTCGGCTACGCCGGTGCTGAAGGAGACGCCTTCGGCCTCCAACATGTCTTTCGGGTTGCGCGTGTCGCTCGGATCGTTCCACGCAAAGCCCTCGGCAATTTGCCCATCCCAAGTGAGCACTCTGTACGCGTTGACGCAAGTCGGACACTTGGCTAAGTGGTTCGCGACAGCCTGCGCGGATGTGCCCACTGCCTCAGCCAGGTAGTAGTAACCTGTCCACGATCCCTCTGGGATCCTGGTGACGATCTCGTGGGTGAGGCTCCAGTCGAAACCCTGCTCCTGCTTGAATTGGGTTCGGTAGTCGGCCAGAACCTCCGGCGGAAGCGCCGGCCGCTTCCACAGGTCGACGGCCTGGTCGGCAAGCGTCTTGGCACGCGCGACAATGGCGTCTTCGTCCCAACTTTCCAACTCTGCAAGGCCCTTGTTGAGTTGAAGATGGCTGTGCTTGAATCCACCTGGCATGTCGCGCTTTTCGAGAAACGGTCGGTCCGACAGCTCAGGGTTGTATCCCGTAAGTGTGAGATTACCGAGGGTGTGCAGCAGTCGGCTTTGGACGTCTGCCCAGTCGGGGCCGATCATGGTCTGCCAAGACTGCGAAAGCTTTTCGTTCTGCGGCATGACATGTTCGATGGTGTAGTCGCCGATGCTGATCGGCTCCTTGTGACTATCATTCTCCAATTTGACGAGGAAGTAGGGCGCACGCTGGAGGTGGTACAGATCTTCGTCACGAAGGTACCTGCCGAATTCCTCGTCGTCGGGGAATCGCTTGTAGGTGTCGAGAGTGAGGAATCGTCCCCAGACGCTCTCGACGTATTTCATCGGGTTCACCTGCCCCGCAAGTGAAGCGAAGGTCTTGTTAAGCGAATTCGTTGGAATACGGCAGATCGCCCGGCGGAACAAATAGGAGATGACGACGTCGAGGATCTGCGTGAACTCGGTGTCAGACACCTTGCCGCCGTCGTAGTCCTGGTAGACCCGCAGAAGGAACGGGTAAGCCACGGTGGCCTTCAACTGCTCTATCTCGATGAAGCGGGTCGCTAACTTCGGGTTCGTTTCCTGGCCCATCGCCATCGCCACGAAGTGCCTTGCGCTTCGACTCAAGTCCATGACCACGGCCTCTTGGCTCACTCCCGCTTCGGCCTGGGCATAACTGAAGTCTTTGAAGGCGTCGTAGATGTCTTCCAGCCGTGGGATCGCGCCCGTGCGAACCGTCAGGAAATGCCGCACGAACTCGTCGAAGCGGCGTTCATTCGCGCCCCTGAACTGCTGCTCCATGGGAAACCAATAGCCCTCATAGAGTTTCGCCTGCTGGTTGGGGTCCAGGTCCATGAGTACGAAGTTGCGGATGAGATCCGCCTGCGATAGTCCCTTGCCGGTCGAGTTCATCGCTTCGAAGACCAGTTGCGGATTATCGACGCCGCGCGCAAGGTGCACGTCAACCACGACGAGCTTTGAAATGCCCTTGCAGACAGCAACGACGTCAGTTGCGGGGTCCTTCAAACGCGAGACGAAAAACTGAAAGTTGGTGATTACCCGGGACGTATTTCCAGCGGGCAGCGGATCGTTGCGTACAACCGCCTTTAGCGCTTCCTTGTCAGTCTGGGAGAGAATCAACTTGAAGAATTTGTCGCCGCTCTCGTACTCGTTGGTCAGCCAGAGCCCGCGAATCTTACGCGGTGCGAACCCGTCCACGGGTTCCTGCTCGGCCTCCGGCAGCCATTCGAGGTGGGCCGCCAGCGCTGCGAGGAGAAGAGTCACAGTCGTCGTGCGCTGCTGGCCGTCGATGATGAGGGCGGGCTCGGCTTGCGCGATGTTGCCTTGGTCTTTCTCGACGTAAACGATCGAGCCGGTGAAATGCGCGCCGATGGTGCCGCTGCTTCCAGCGCGGACAATGTCCCGCCAGAGTTGGTCACACTCCGAGTAGTCCCACGAGTAGATGCGTTGATAGATCGGGACAACGAACTGGGTCGCCTTCTTCAACAGGTCCAGCAGGTTGGCGTCGACAGCTTTCACAGCGAGTAATCCTGCCTGAAGACGCCGACAAGTTTGCCCAGACCCGTGACTCGCGTGCTTGGGAAAACGAATCCATCAGCTAGCGGTCACGTCCGAGCCGTCGTCAGTCTTCTCATCGGGGTCGATCCACCTGGCCAGCTGCTTTCGGCCCAGTCGAGTGAGCTCCTCTGCCTTCGAGGTGGCGGCGTTGATGGCATCGCGAACAGTGGCGTGTGAAGTTCCCAGCCACCCTTCCACCTGGAGACCGCGAACCTCGATGAACTTGTCCACCATCGCGGCGAGCGGCGCGCGGTACTTCGTCAGTGTCCGGGCCGCCAACTGGTGGTGCACCTCGGTCACCCGAAGCGCTGCGTATTTGTCGAGCGTGGTCCGAAGCTTCTTGGCGAGATCGCTGTCGGCTTTAAGTTGTTCGCGCAACGTGTTTCGTGCGCTCTCGATGGTTTGTTCCAGAAAGTTTGGTTCGGTCGATTGCACCCGCTCTAGCCGAAGGCGCTGCCACATGTATAGAGACTGTTGTGTGATCAAGAGGAGTTGAAGCGTCTCGGCCATCCGGCCTTTCTCGACGACGTTCCTCAGCTTTGCTGACCTCTTGTCAGCCGATTCACCCGGGTCGAGAGTCGACAAGAGTTGCACTGCGTGTTGCCGCAAGCGTTCGACACCGACCTCCAGGTCCGTGCCAAGTGCTGCGATGCTCTCCCAGTCGGTCTTAGTCAACGCCTTTCCGTTGTCTACCTCTTCGAGTCGCCGCTTCAGCACACGCTGGGCGCCGTAAACATCGCCGAGTCGCTGTGCTGAGGCGAGCCGCAGGACTTCTTCAACTTTGTCTTCGATGACATCCAGACGGGCCTCGATCCGTTCGGCCAGCTGATTGAGGGCTACTTCGATGCCGGCGAGGGCGATCATGAGCTGTGGATTGACTGCAGCGCCAACGGGTATCGGGGGTGATCCGATGCGGGGGTTGGCCAGAATCTTTCCCGTGGAAGTGCTGCGGGTCATTCGGTGATACGTGACGACGGTGCCAGGCGCGGGTTTGTTGGCTTGCTTCCAGAGTGCAGGTCCAAGCACGTACCGCACCGATTGGGCTACGCCAGAAAGTTGTGGCGTCAGGTGAGCAAACTTCTGCATGTCGGAAGTTGACAGCCTTGTCACCGTCCCCGGCCCGTCGGCCTGTCCCCACCGCTGGGCAAATTCGTCGAGTTCGTCACCAGTTCCGATCACGATCGCCCCGAACTCGTCGGGGATCGACGTGATGCCAGTGGTGTCGTCATCGGGATCGATCGGAACAGGGAGATCAGATGCCACCTTGCGCCCCTCCTCGTCAGCTCGCTTGCGGATTGCCGGCCCGGCAGCGACGCTCAGGACGCACTATATGCGGACCGAACGGCGCTCCGTGGGGTGGTTGTGCTTCTGGCTTCCTCGCCGGTCTCGCCAACTTGTCGGTGTGCTCTGCCATCCTGATCAGCTCGCCACCGGCGGGCACTCGGAACTGACGGATGGAGACCGCTACATGACCGACGGTCAGACGTCGCCGCACGCCCCGCCTGGGCCAGTTTGGCGTAGGCCCGATGCCATCCCCGGCAAACTAGCGCTAGGGATGCTATCCATGGACAGGTTGGTCGGTCGTTTCAACGGCATCATTCACCCACGGGTGCTTGCAGGGGGGCTTCCTCCGACCCGCGACATGTCCGCAAAGCGCAACGCCATGAAGGCCGAGGTGTGAACCCGTGAACTCAGTCGACCGTCATCAACTCATCGGACAGGCACTGACCACAGTGGCCGGAGGATTGTCGCCCTTCGTCGCTCACGTCCTCAACCGCGTCCTGCCGCCCGGTACGGACTGGGCCGACCTGCTTCGAGCAAAAGACGTCACGAACGGCCGTCGAGGTGGCGAATACCAGAGCAGCGACGTCGCCTTGATGCTGCGGGCGATGACCGAACGGCTCGGCGACCTCGGATATCCCTTCAACCGGGTGATGCCCCGGCAAGCGGAGATCTACGCGAAGGAGTTGCGCGAGGTCCGTAACAAATGGGCTCACACCGGGGAGTTCACCGACGCCGAAGCCTACCGGGCGATCGACTCGGCCGAACTGCTGCTGCGAGCGATCGGCGCTCCCGACGTCGCGGCTCGGCTCACCGCCTTGAAAGCGCAGGTCAGTCCCGCGGTACGGACGGAACTAACGAACCCTGTGTCCTCCGATCAGAAGGTAGAACCGACTCCCGGCCCGGCGGTCGATGCGCCGCGGATCGACATCTCGGCGATCGCCGACCTCAGCTACGCGATGGCGCACTGCCGTATCCCGGTGATCGACCACATCACCGTCGACAACGCGGGCGGTGACCGTCAAGGTGCCGTCATCGAGATCGACGTCGTCAGCGCTGAAGGCTCCCATGGCGGCCCCGCCAAGATCCACCTCGACCTGCTGGCACATCAGCCCACCATCCTGAATACCGTCGGCCTCAAACTTGACCCGGAGTCGATGCTTAAGGTCGACGAGCAGCGCCCGGGCGACATCCGTGTCGTCCTGCGGGACGGCACCGGCGCGGTCCTCGCCGAAGCTGCCAAAGAGGTCAACATCCTGGCTGCCAACCAGTGGAAGGCCACCCCACCGCAACTCGCGCTGGAGATCCTGGCCGCCCACATCCAGCCGAACGCCGCGGTCGTGGCCGAGTTGATGATCGACGTCTCCGACCGCCTGCGAGCCGAAACCGGCAACTCGTCGATCGACGGCTACCAGACTGAGAACCCCGACCGCGTGGATGCGATCGTCCGGGCGGTGTTCGACGCCGTGAAGGCCCGCGATATCCGCTACGCCGAACCACCCGCGAGCTGGGGGGACATCGGGCAGAAGATCCGCACACCCACCGAGGTGCTCACCGGCCGCCTGGGTACCTGCCTGGACACCACCCTTGTCTTGGCGGCGGTATTGGAACAGTGCGGGATCAATTCCACGATCTGGTTGATCCGTGGTCACGCCTTCCTCGGCTACTGGCGCATTGATAGCGCCCTGGCGACGGTCTCCACCACCGAGGCAATCGAGGTCGTCAACCAGGTCGACCTCGGCAACATCGGGCTCTTGGAAACCACCATGGTGACGCAGTCCGCGCCGGATGCGACCTTCGACGACGCCCGGCACGCACCTCGGGTGCGGCATCTCTCCAATGACCTGAGCAACATCCTGGGCGTCACCGATGTGCGCCAGGCCCGCCACGCACGCATCTACCCGCTGCCGAGCCGCAGCGTCGATCGTGAGGGCAATATCCTTGTCACAGAGTATGTTCCAGGCGCCGGCCCGGTTTTCGCGCCGTACACACCCAGCGCTGCCAAACCGGCGACCCAAACGGAAACGGTGCCCGCGCGCGTAAAGCAGTGGAAGAACGCACTGCTGGACCTCAGTCTGCGCAACAAGCTGATCAACTACACCGACCGGGCCGGCTACCAACTCGAGGTCCCGGCCCCGGCGCTAGGCCGGTTCGAAGACGACATCAACGCCGGTGCTCCCATCAGCCTGCTGGGCTCAGACGAGGTGCAGCATGTCGAAATGGCCCGCGGCATTCGATTCGGTCGAGACCTGCCCGAACCTGAGCGGGAGCTCCTGCTCGCCGACAAACGCAGCGCCTACATCGACATCACTGCGGCCTCTTACAAGACGAAGCTGAGATACCTTGCCAACAAGGCGAAGACAATCCGCGAGGAGACCGGCGCCAACAATCTCTATCTTGCTTTCGGCATGCTCAGCTGGCAGTTCAACGACCGCCCGCTACGGTCACCGCTGGTGTTGGTACCTGTGACCATGAGCACGACCAACAAGGGCGAGCGTTACACCATCACCCTCGACGACACCGGTGCCTCCACGCCGAACTACTGCTTGATCGAGAAGCTGCGAACCGCAATCGGTTTGGAGATCCCGGCCCTGGCGCAGCCTGACGAGGACGCTTCGGGTATCGACCTCGTCGGCACCTTCGACGCTGTTCGTCGGGCCATCGCCGACGCGAACCTGCCGTTCCGCGTCGAAGACACCGTCCATTTGTCGATCCTGCAGTTTGCAAAGTTCCCGTTGTGGAAAGACCTCGATGAGTCGTGGAAGGGGCTGTCCCGCAACAGTTTGGTACGCCACCTCATCGAGAACCCGCAGAACACGTTTATCGATCCCGCCGCCGACTCCGTTGACATCGACCTCGACACCCTGGGCCTTGCAATGCCGGTACCCGCCGACGCTTCCCAGTTGCGTGCTGTCTCCGATGCCGTCGGTGGTCACACCTTCGTGTTGGAAGGCCCACCCGGAACTGGAAAATCGCAGACCATCACCAACCTGCTCGCCCATGCGATGGCGACCGGCAGGCGGGTGTTGTTCGTCGCCGAGAAGCGCGCCGCCCTGGACGTGGTGAAGAAGCGACTGGAAAGCGTCGGCTTAGGCGAGCTATCGCTGGATATCCATGACAAGTCTGCGCGCCCCGCGGCGGTTCGCGCCCAGATCAAGAATGCTCTGGAACTGCGGCTCAGCCATGACGCCGACCTGCTCCACACGAAGATGCAGGTTGCCGAATCCAGTCGGCACAGTTTGTCGCGCTACGCCGAACGGCTGCACGAACGCAACGCCGTTGGCCAGTCCCTCTACACCGCAAGATCGTTCGAACTGGCGGCCGACCAGGACGTCATCCCGTTGAATGTGCCGCGAAGCCTTATCACGAATGCAGATCCGACCGCATTCGACGAGGTGGCGCAGGCCTTGCGCACCTTGCCCGAGAAATTCGACGACGCCCGGCCTCAGCCTGACCACCCGTGGGGGTTCATTGTCGCCATCCCCGAGTCGGGATTGAACGAGGCTGCCATCTACAGCGCGGCGGTGGCGTTCGACGGTGCTCTGGCCGAACTCCACACCGGCGGAGTCTCGCTGGAGATGTTGAGCAAGTACGACAATCCTGACGCCATCGACGGCTGGGCGCGGTTGACCAACGAGCCGCGCTATCCGCTGCAGGCGGTGGACAATCTCAGCACCGACCAGTGGCAGGCCTGCGTCGCGGGTATCGAGCAGTTACTGGGGAGCCTGAGGCAGGCGCCGGAATGGTCCGCCTGCGCCACACCGGCGGCGATGGACATCGACATTCCGGCCATCCACAAGGCAGCTGTCGAGGCCGATGAATCCGGCTTCTTCGGCCGGAAGAAGCGCCGTCGCGCCGTCCTCGCGCAGCTCACCGATGTCCTGTCGGTAGACCCGGCCGAGGTGAACCTCAAGACGTTGTCGGCGTGGACAGCAGATATGCAGAAGAGTCACGCCGCGGTCGCCGATCTGCGGCAGCGGGTAGCCGCCCTGCCGGCAGAAATGTTCAACCGCCCATGGAACCCGTTCGTCGCCTCGGATGCCGCGCATCTCGCTGAGACGCTGGCGGGCATGCGGCGGGTGGGTCAGGTGCTGTCCAAGAACCCGACGAACCCGCGGATCGCAGACCTGCGAAAATTCTACAGCGACACTCCAACTGGTGCCCACGCTTCGACACTGCAGGCGCTGTCGGTTGGCTGGCGGCATCTAAGCACCGCGACGGGTGCCAGTTTGAACTCGCACGGCGAGGACTCGTTTGTGACGCACTGGTGGAACGGTCGCGGTGCCCGCCGGCTGGAGTCCAGTGCGACCGTCGAACGATGGGTCGCATTGCTTCGGCATGTACAGCCTCTGTTGCGGGCAGGCATGGGCGACGCGCGGGCGGCCATCCTCGTCGGTGATGTGGTGGCCGAGGACGCCAGTCTTGCCTTTGACCGTGGCGTTGCCCTCGCGTCGATCGCCGAACGACTGGATGCGAGCGGACTCAATGCGTTCGATGTGACGGCACACGGCAAGGCCATCGAGCGGTTCACAAACAGCTCGTCGGCCGTCCGCGATGAGCTACGCCGATCGATTCCGGCGCACTTGCTCGAAGGCCGCACGTTTGATGCCGACACCGAAAGCGGTCAGATCGGATTGCTGAAGCGCCAGCTTGATCGGAAGCGCGGCGGCATGAGCGTTCGCAATCTCATGGACACCTTCGGCGACTTGATCACCAAGATTTTGCCGTGCACCCTCATAAGCCCCGACTCGGTCGCCCGATTCTTCCCGGCACGAGCGGACATCTTCGACATCGTAGTGTTCGACGAGGCATCGCAGATCCGCGTCGCGGATGCAATCGGCGCCATGGGGCGTGCGAAATCCGTTGTGGTGGTTGGTGATAGCAAGCAGATGCCGCCCACCAGTTTTGCCGAGGCCAATGCGGCGGTGGATGAGGACGAAGAGACCGCCAACCATGAGGTCGTCGTCGATGAGGAGTCGATTCTCAGCGAATGCGTGCAAGCGCTGGTTCCGCAGCAATGGTTGTCCTGGCACTACCGCAGCCAGGACGAAGCTCTGATCGCGTTCAGCAATATCCACTACTACAACGGGAGATTGGCGTCGTTCCCTGCGCCGGTGGTGCCCGATTCCGGCCATGGCATCTCTCTCATCCGGGTGGACGGTCAGTTCGAGCGTTCCGGACGTGGAAAAACGCTGCGCACCAACCGTGTTGAAGCCGACCGCATCGTGGCCGACATCCGCGATCGATTCGCAGCATCACCGGAGTCGGCTCCGTCGATCGGTGTCATCACGTTCAACGCCCAACAGCGCGACCTCATCGAGAATCTCCTGCGCGACGCCGGAGACGATCGCCTCGTCCAGGCCTTGGACGAGGCGGACGGCTTATTCGTAAAGAACCTGGAGAACGTCCAAGGTGATGAGCGAGACACCATCCTGTTCTCGGTAGCATTCAGCAAGAACGAAAAAGGCTTTGTGCCACTGAATTTCGGGCCTTTGTCCAGGCCGGGTGGAGAACGCCGGCTCAACGTTGCGATTACCCGGGCCCGACGTGAGGTCGTGCTGTACGTCAGCTTCGATCCTACTGACCTGCGGGCCGAGGAGACGACTCAGGTAGGTACCAAACACCTGCGCGCTTACCTGGATATGGCACACCGTGGCGTTGACACCATTACGTCGGGCGGGCGGCGCAACGCGGTCATCGACCGGCACCGCGACGATATCGCGACGGCGCTTCGTGGGAGGGGACTGGTGGTCAGGTCCGATGTCGGCCTCTCAGACTTCAGGGTCGACCTATCGATCGCCGATGCCGATGAACCCGATCGACCGCTGGTCGCGGTGCTGCTGGACGGGCCCGACTGGTTCGGTCGCGAGACCGTCACCGACCGCGACGGTCTGCCCGTCGAAGTACTCTCGCGCATTCTGCACTGGCCCGGCGTGGAACGCGTGTGGCTGCCCGAATGGCTGAGCCAACGGGAAGCAACTGTGACGCGCTTGCTGGAGTCTGTGGGATCGGCCAAACAACGACTACTCAAGCCGCCGGCGGAAGTGGTGACACGGGCGCAGGTATCGGAGCCGGCTAGGACTCCGGACAACGAGTTTGCGTTCCGATCGGCACCGACCATGGTCTCGAATCCGAGGGCTGTCACTGTCCAAAGGCATGCGAACCTGACGGACTTCAATGCGTGGACACCAGTCGTCGTCGGCGACGTCAGCGTTCTCGATTCGATACGTAGCGCCTACAACAAATCCAAGGTGCTCAAGATCGTGGAGTCGGTCATCGAATCCGAGGGTCCTGTTCACCGGGATCGCTTGGCAAAGCTTGTGGCAGGTGCCTTCAGCCTTGGCAAGGTCAACGATGCGCGCCGGGGGGATATTCAGCGGGTGGTGCCTGCGGAGTATCTGCGCGCTGGCGACCGCGAATTCTATTGGCCCACTGGCGTGGATCCGGTCAGTTGGCGGACCGTCCGGATATCGCCGAAAGGGGAGGGGCGGCCGCTTGGTGAAGTCAGTCTGATTGAGATCGGCAACGCGATGGCCGTCGTGGCCGAGCAATCCGGCGGCATCGCGCTCGAGGACCTCAAACGTGATGCACTCGGCTTGTTCGGCGGCATTCGCATCACTCAGGCCATCGGCGCACGCTTGGATGAGGCGCTAGACAGGGCACTCTCCGTCGGGCTACTCAAGCAGTTGCCGTCAGGGATTGTGGTGGCGTCTTCATAATGAGCTCACCGTGGCCGCATTTTCGTTCCGCTCGGCGAGGCGAAGCCGCCGCCGGTGATGAAAGTCGGGGTCTCATGTGACTTACAGGCTGTGTGATCTGTTGAAGGGGAACGCCGTAGGACGCTACCACGGAGAGAGTCGTGGAGAACGTCAAGGTTCACTCTTTGCTGGTCGACGCGGGAGAGGGCAGCCGTTGCGTTAGAGTCGGCCCAATCTGTAGTGAAACAGTAGGGGAGGGACAGGGTGGGTCGACACTTCCGACCGTTGTCGCGCGTTGGCGAATTCCGCGACGGAACGAAGAGATTCATCAAATGGTTGTTCGGCGCTGTCGTGGTAGTCGTAGCGGTCGCGGTGCTGGGTAACTTGGCCTACGACAGATTCTTCGGCAGCGACCAGGCTGTGAAGAACCAGAAAGCTGTCGAAGGCGATCAAGCCGCACACGACAAGGCCACTGACACTGCCAAGATCAACGTCGTCAACGCTGGCGACATGTCGCCTGGATGGACCTCCCCCGACGACATCGCTGTCGATCCATACACCACCGATTACGGATTCCCTGGTGACGGCCGCGCGGTGCACGTGGGAGCACCTACCACTGACGAACTCAATGGCTCGACCACGGTGGTCCTCACCCTGACCGGTCAGCACTACGCGTCGTCGCGAATTACGAACTTCAGAGTGGTTGTCGATTCGTTGACTTCAGCCCCCGACGGCACGATGTTCCTCTTCCGCGGACAAGGCGACACCCCCATGGGTGGAGTCGGATTCGATATCTCCAAGAACGCACTCGACGCGCGAATCATGAAGAGCGACAACGAAGTGTCAACGGACCGCTACCTGGATCACCACAACGTGACCGTTAAGAAGGACGAGGATGAGCCGCCCGGTTTCCGGGCACTCATCATCGCCCCACCTGACTCTGACCTCAAGTACCACTTCCAGTTCACATTCGACAACGGCAAGTCCCAGGACGTGTACAACAATGGCCAGTCCTTCCGGCTCGTCACCTACCCCGCGGCGGCGCGGCGTGCCTACACGCTGGCACACGCTGGTTCGTTCAACGGCAACATGATCATCACGCCCTGTGACTGGCCCGCTGGCTGTCAGCAACTCGCTAATGGGGTTGTGCCCTGATGCCTCCTGCACTTCGCAGCCTCACGGCGCTCGCAGTGACCGCAGTGACCCTCACCGGCGGAGCGGCGTGCAGCCAAGCCGCGCCGGGCCACATGATGTACGGCTACGCCACCATCGACCAGGTCGTTTTGATGGACGGGGAGCGTGAGTTGGCCCGGATCGACAGGGATATGGGGCTGCGCAGTGATCCCGACAAGAGCGAGGCCGCGTGGACCGCCGATGGCAAGTACTTCGCTTTTTTCAGCATCCCCCAGTACTTTCTGCTCGATAGCCTTGGCAACGACGTCGGTATGGATAAACAATCGCTGACCGTCGTCAACACTTCCGGCCACATCGCTGTCTATCCGTGTCCGAACTGCTTTCGGTTGGTTGCGGTCGGCAATACCTTCTGGGCTGAAGGGAACACTCGAGCACAGATAGAACGGCTTGACCCGGCCGCCACTAACGCCGCCTTCACGCGGGTCAACCTTCCGGGCGTCCCGCTGATGACCGTGACGTTGCCGGAATTGCTCGGAGGCGTCGACAATGCCGGACTGATCGCCCAAACCTTCGACTCGGGCGCCGTCGACAACCGAGAACGTCGCCGATTGTTTTTTGCGGCACCTGACCGGTCGGCCACGTTGGTCGGTGATTATCGCACCATCGGCAGAATACGAGCGGCTGTCGCGACATCCTCCGCCGACAAGGGCCAGGTGCTGCTGAGTTCTTACCCAGGTGGAGGCATGTGCAACGCGCATGCGACATTGTGGACCCTGACTACCCAGATGCCCCAGCTCGCCAAGACCGACAATTCGGCAATGATTACGGCTGGCGCTACGCCCGAATTCGGGATGCGACTAAACGGGCCCTGGTGGGGTGCCGACGGCCACTTTCACGTCGCAGCTTCGACCTGGGCATGCGGGGAATCCAATGGGGTCACTTCACAAGCCGATATGATCTCAAATATTCAGCCCTGGAAGATGTTTCGTCTCGACGGCTCCAAATGGGTTTCCGAGAATATTGAAGCCACCAGTGCCCAACCACTAGGTGGCGACACCATTTTGATTCATCAAACCGCGACCTGCGCCGGGGGCAAGAAGCTCAATGAGCAACCAGGCATCCCTGACCGCACTCCATCCGATCTCGCATGCAAATCAGGGCCACTGATCCTTCAGACCGGAGCTGAACGCAAACAGATCAGCCCTGCCGCGATCGCAGTGTGGGCGCAACCTCCGACTGACTAATATCAGATTGCAAGGGGTGCAAATGATCACAACGGGTCCAGCTCGCTTCACAGTCAGGCGGTCACGCAACACTTTCAGTGCTTTGGTGGCTACTCTGGCTGTGCTTGCTACCGCCTGCTCAAGCAGCGATAATCCCGACGGTTCCCCCGACGATGCTGGTTCATCAACGCCAATTCTTCTGGCGCGTTGTATGGAGGCTGGTGAGATCGACGAGGTATCAGAACATCCGGCTGATGTTGTTTTCGGTTGCGACGGGACCGGGACGTTACACGACATGAACTGGACTGCTTGGGGGACGGACGGAGCCGATGGGACCGGCACCGCGCACCAGACACTGTGCGACCCGAGCTGTGCCGAAGGCCCCCAGAGTGACTACGCAGTCGTTGTGCATGCTGAGGAAGTGAATACCGCCCCCGCAAACTGTCAGGTCAACATCCGCTACTACCGCAAGCTGATCGTCGCGTACCCAGATCGAGCGCCTGAGCACACCGACAGCATTCACAACGGTATGCCAGCGATTGAGTACGACACCACCCCGTTCTGCGCACGATGATGAGTCAGGGACAGTTCGTGCATTATTCGCCGGCACCGAACCGTGGCTCGCGACGGCCTGCTCGCAACTGTCGCCTGGCGAAGTTGCCCAGCACTTCCGCCCCTGCGGCCAGGGCCATCACGCCGGCCGCCCTCAGGATTTTAGGACCCGCCGTCCGCCCCGGCTCCAACTCCCGGCTACATGCCAACCAGTGGTGTGTCCTGACGCGTGCGCTGCAGAACCTCCGCCCGCTGCCGGTCGGCGCGCAGGCGCTCATGAGTTCAAAGCCGTCCCGCGTTTGCGATGGGAACAATTTTGGGAACCAAACTCCACGAAACCGCTGAAATCACCCGAGACGCCGCGCCACCCGAGAAACTGAAAACCCCGCTGAACTGCACAAACGAGACACGGCCAGCCGCCGAAAACTCCAGTAAGTCGGCTCATAACCCAGAGGCCGCAGGTTGGGCGTTGTTCCGTAGATCTGAAGCACATTGATCCCCGCGCCTTCGTGAGCGCGAAAGCATCCGAGCCCAGAATCGGGGCGCTCTTGCCCGCACCGAGGGCGCTTCCTCATCCGAGCAGCCCGTACCGTTGCACCGTGAATTCGATCGACCCGGAGAAGCTCGCCACCTGCCTGGAGGTGCTGGCCGACGTTCGGTCACTGCCCCCGGAGCACCCCGACGCCGTCGCGGTGCGCCGCGCCACCGCCGGTGTCTACAAGGCGGTGAAGCTGGCCCGCCGGCACGCCAAGCGCGATGCGGTGGCCGCCGCTGACCGGGCCGTCATCGCCGCCACCGCCACCGGGGCACCCGGCCGGATCGACGACGAGACCCAGGGTCTGCCCCTGGTGTCGACCGCGGCCGGTGCATCGGCGGGCACGCTCCTGCGCTCGCGGGCCTGCTACATCTGCAAGAACCATCACGTCGTGGTCGACGCGTTCTACCACCAGCTCTGCCCGGACTGCGCCGCTCTGAACCGGGCCAAACGCGATGCCCGGACCGACCTCACCGGCCGCACCGCCCTGCTCACCGGTGGGCGGGCGAAGATCGGTATGTACATCGCGCTCCGGCTGCTGCGCGACGGTGCGCACACCACCATCACCACCCGATTCCCCAATGACGCCGTGCGCCGCTTCGCGGCGATGGACGACAGTGCCGACTGGCTGGATCGGCTGCGGGTGGTCGGCATCGATCTTCGTGACCCGGCCCAGGTGGTGGCCTTGGCCGACGAGGTCGCCGCACAGGGGCCGCTGGACATCCTGATCAACAACGCCGCGCAGACGGTGCGGCGACCGCCCGGTTCGTACGCGGCGCTGGTCGAAGCCGAGCGCACCCCGCCCCGGGAACTGATAGACCGAGTCGACGTCGTCACCTTCGATCACGTCAGCGACGCGCATCCGCACGCGTTGGCCGGCAGCCTGGCCGAGCACCAAACACCCCATGCGGTAACGGAATTGGCCCTATTGGCCCGTAGCGCGTCACCCGAGCGAATCGCCTTGGGCACCGCGATCGACGCCGGTGGCCTGCTGCCGGACACCAGTGCGACCAACAGTTGGACCCAGCGCGTGCACGAGGTCGATGCGATGGAGCTGCTGGAAGTGCAACTGTGCAACCAGACGGCGCCGTTCATCCTGGTGAGTCGGCTGCGCCCGGCGATGGCCTCGTCGCAAGCTCGTCGCAAGTATGTGGTGAATGTGTCGGCGATGGAGGGCCAGTTCAGTCGTCAGTACAAGGGTCCGGGCCATCCGCACACCAATATGGCCAAGGCCGCGCTGAACATGCTGACGCGCACCAGCGCCGGTGAGATGCTCGAGCAGGACGGCATTCTGATGACCGCGGTGGACACCGGGTGGATCACCGATGAGCGTCCGCACCCGACAAAACTGCGCCTGGCAGAAGAAGGATTCCACGCCCCACTGGATCTGGTCGACGGTGCCGCCCGGGTGTATGACCCGATCGTGCGGGGCGAAGCCGGTGAAGACTTGTATGGCTGCTTCTTGAAGGACTATTCGCGGAGCAACTGGTAGGTGCCTGTCGCCGCGACCGAGACGTAGTTTTCGGGATCGATCCAGCGCTCACCAGACCATCGGTACGCCGTCAGCGCCCCGTCCTTGACTGCGCTGAAGTCAACGCAGGCGGTGTAGTCCGTCCAGTCGTGCAGGTACTTGGGCAAGCCCTGCCGCCAGTAGTGCCCGTAGAACACGGGAACCTCGTTGCGGTAGACGAAATCCGTCTCGCCGCGAGCTACTTCTAGCTCGGGCAGCGCGGGGTATGGCTCGCCGGATCCGGTGGTGAAATTGCCACCCATTTCGGCGAGTTCACGCAAGGTCCGGGCGTCACTGTTCCACCACTGCAGTCGGGCACTGTCACGGGGATGGCCGTCCTTATCGTGGTACGGCGGCTGGTCGTGGTCGACCAGGCTGATTTCGGGCCCCTTCAGCAGCGTCTCGGTCGCACGGTAAAGCTGGGTGCTCCCGTCGGTTGCTTTAACCAAATTGCGCACCTCGGTGAACGGGGTCGAACCGTAGTGCTCTTGGACGAATGCGATCGACTCGGCATGCCAGCAGGCATGGACGACCCGTATTCCGCCGAGATCCAGCCACATCGGAATCGTGTTGAACCACTGCAGGTATCGTGCGCGGTCGGCGCCGGTCACCTGGTCGAGGAACGCCTGATGTTGTTTGGTGTTCTTCTCCGACCACTCGTTGTCGGGATCGTCATGCGGGCGCAGGAACTTGCCACTGCCGCTGGGCCATTCGGTGGCGTAGGCGATGGCGTTGAATTCATGGTTGCCCATGACGATCAGCGCGCAGCCGGCGTCGACCATCGCCTTGACGATCTGCAATACGCGCAGTTGTTCGTCGCCTCGATCGATCAGATCGCCCACGAAGACGGCCCGGCGAGTGGGGTGGCGGTATTCGCCTGTTGCGCTGTTGATCTGGTAGCCGAGCTCGGTCAGCAATCCCTCGAGTTGGCTGGCACAGCCGTGGACGTCGCCGATGATGTCGTAGCCCGTCATCCCGTTCCTCCTTGTGTGTTGGCACTGCTGCATGTGAAAGATCGCGCCGAAGCAGCACAATGGCCGCGCCGTCGAAACCTCGAATCGAGGCGCTCTTACCCGCACCGGTTGGTGCGGGCCGCTTCGTCATCCGAGCCACCCACGAGCGTGGGGTTGGCGCACCGCCCAGTCGGAGCTTGGCGACGGTGTCTCGTGAAGCAATTCCTATGTTAGAGCAGGGCACCGACAAGTCGGCTCACGTGCCCGCCTCGATCGCGGCGATACGCTGATCGGCCGCCGGCCCGCATATTGGTTGCAGCTCGAAGCCCTGCGCAATGACGCCGACGATTCGGTTCGCAAGGTCGCCGGAATCAACATGAGCCTGCAGATGCTGCCCGGGACAATCCGTCCCGGGAGCCACTTCTCGATGGGTCGCGAGCGTGTCGACGGTGATCCCGAACTGTGATGTGGCCCAGGCGAATACGAGCGCTACTCCGTTGAGCTGGGCCTCGCTGACGGCTTCTTCGTCGAAGTTCCCCTCGGCCAACACCAGGAAGTGGCCCGTCGTATCGTAGGTGGTCGCCGTGTCACCGGCGATGGCGGTGTCCCGAAGCTGGAAGATGTTGCCACGGTGATCAACCGCAGCGTGATAGGCGATATCGACCCAGCCCTTGGCGTCCTGGTGAAACCGCTGATGTTGTTGCAGCCGAGCGACGATCCCGCGATTGTCGGGCAGCGCGACGGCCGAGTGGTGCAGGGTCATCCGGTTGATCGTGTGCGGTCGGCCACCGGGACGGGCGGGCCGGGCTCCCCAGGCCTGTCGGCACAGCATCACCCCGGACACCGCGGCAGTTGGTGGCGGGGGAGCGACGGGGATCGAGTTACCGGCCAGCTTTGTCGCACTCTGTTGGGTAGCGAGGGGCGGCGTCGGCTGCGCCGAACACGCGGCGACAAATGATGCCAGCCCCGCACTTCCCGCAATGGCCATCAATTGACGCCGATTCAGTTCGGTGCCCAGCGGGTTATCCATGATCCCCCCGTGCTTTCACGCGCTCGGCGTGGTCACCGATGTTAATTCGCGAGCGAGGGAGTTGTCGGCGATTTGGCGGAGCTGTCGGTACCCCGGCGTAACGTGCCCTGCCAGGGAAGGGGTGAGCGTGATGACGGGGATCCTGCTGGGCGGATATCCGGCCAAGCAGTGCGCCCGCATCACCCACAACAAGTACTCGCCGACGGCGCCGCTGCCCGCGCCGGTATCCCCGGAGCTGCAAGCCCTATTCGACGAGGGCCGGGTATTCGAGACCGCCGTGGTCGACGAGTTCGTCGCCCGCTACGCCGAATCCGCCGACCTTCTCGTCCTCGACGAGGACGACGACTGGGACACCACGAAGCGCCTCACCCTCGAGGCGCTGACTGCCGGTGTGCCGATCGTCGTCGGCGGCCGTCTGCCCGACGTCAACGGCCGCGTCGGCGCGCCCGACGTCCTCATCCGGCACGGGGACGGTTACCTGCCCGTCGACATCAAGAACCACCGGACTCTCAGTCCGTCGGCCAACCCGGACAGCCCGCGTGCGCGCTCCCAGGTCGACGTCTCGGCGCTGAACACTCCCGACGACCGGCATACCCACCGCGGCTACAGCAACGCCGCCGGCCATTGGCGCGACGACGCCATGCAACTCGCGCACTACACCCGGATGTTGCAGGAACTCGGCCTGCACCACTCGCCTTTGATCGGCGGCATCATCGGCACCTCGGATCTGAGCCCGCTGATCGGGGACGAACTCGGCATCGTCTGGTACGACCTGGCTGCGATCAAGGAGGAGACCTACTCGGCCACCGAACCCGGGCATCGCAAGAAGCGTTCACCGCTGGAGCGCTACGACCACGAGTTCGCCTTCCGCATCACCGTGGCCGAAACCGCCCGCGCCGGAGGCGAACTCGTCCGGCCGTTCCGCACCCCCGACTGCGACGGCTGCGAATGGTACGACTACTGCGTCGACGTTGTCGGTCCCGACGACGCGTCATTCGCGCTGGCGGCCGGCCAGCTCAACGTCCGGGAGTGGCTGTACCTCTACAGCGACGGCCGGCTCACGGTCGAGGACCTCGCCCATACCGATGCCGATTCCGTCGTCGCCGGCTTCCGCGAGAACTCCGTCGGCACCACCCGGCCGGACAAGCGGCTCGAGGATGCGATCCGTCGCGCGCAAATGACGTTGGCGGGTATCGACTTTCAACCGAAGTCAGAATGGCCGCAGGTTCCCGGCGCCGACATCGAGGTTGACTTCGACATCGAGTGGGACACTGACGGCCGGATCTATCAGTGGGGCTTGCGCATCCGCGAGGGTCAGGACGACAGCACCGCCCGCTACGAGCCCATCGTGTCCTTCGACGCGATCGAAGAACGGGCCGAGGAGGCGCTGGCCGACGCGTTCGCCGTCCGGCTGAACGCGCTCAAAGATGCGGCGCGACAGGAGAACAAGAGTCTGCTGGTGTTCCACTGGCATCACGTCGAGGTCAGCAGGACCCGCAAGTTCGAGGCGGTCGCAGCCGCCCTCGACGGGATCACCTGTGACCTGTACACGTGGTTCGACACCAATTTCTTTGCGCGGCAATCGTCGTCGATCAAGAACGTCGCCCCGCTGTTCGGTTTCCGATGGGCCGTAGACGATGCCGGCGGCCGTCTCTCGCAGCTGAAGATTGCCCAAGCGCGTGGCAACGGCCCTGAAGCAGAAGATGCCCGTGACTGGTGCCTGCGCTACAACGAATCCGACGTCGCCGCCCAGGCCGTCATCCGCGACGGGTTGCGGCGTGGATTTGTCGGAGCCCGTGCGTAGCCTCCGCGGCATGAGTAACAAACGACGTCCGCGCAAGGTCGCGGAGGTAAACCACGACGCACAGCAACCCGTCGCGCCTCGTGGGCCAGATCCAGTCGACACGACGCTCAGGGACGTGATACTCCGCGCGCTAGGTCGGCACCCCATCAGTCTGCTGAGCGTGGCCTGCTTGGTCATCAACATCGCGAAGCCCGATTGGGTGGCGCGGCTGAAATCCGGCCAACCCGACGAGAACTACCTCGACAACGTTCTGAGCGGTTTGATCGATGTGCAGAGTCGGGAGACGACGGCGTTGCTCGCCGTGGTCGCCGAACTCCTTGTCGGGGACCCAGATCCGCAGCGGCGATGCCGTGAGGAGCTGGCTCGGCGTGGCGAGCATCTGCCGCGATGGATCACGGCCCTACCGCAGGCGCAGGTTTATCGGGCAGTGCGCAGGACTCATTCGCTCGGTGATATCGATGAATTCGTGATTGGGGTACAGCTGTACGGCAGGCGCGAGATGACGATCGCGGTCCAGACCGATCACAACCTGCTGGCGGGCATCGTCGATGCGGCGGTCCTGCCCGATCCCATCGACCAGGCGCTCGCACGGCTTGGCGGCGCCAACCAAGATGCCCAGGTAATAGAGACGACCTTGGCCGACGTCCGGGTGCGCATCGAGGATGCGCTTGCGATGCCGAGGTTCGCGCCAGAGACCGAAACCTGGCCGCTGTATCGGGGATTGGTCCAGTGGCTGGTCCACCGGCTTCCCGAGGGCGGCGTCCGCCGCCCGTCGGCCTGGGAGTTCGAGCCGGCCGAGGACGTATGCGAGAAGTTCTTCGCGAGCGGCGCTGCGGCGCCCTTCACTGCCGTCAACCACGAGGAATTGCTGCTCGAACTCTGTGAGACCGGATCTGGCGATCCGTTGCGATGGAGTGCTGCGCGAGTGGAACACGCGATCGGCCGCCCGGTCTTCACCAGCGATGTGATTCCGGTGGAGGTGGTGCTGGATGCTCCCGATTTGTTGCGTGCATTCATCCCATTTGTTCACGCGCAGAGCGGCATTGGCGACGAAGTGACATCACGAACCCTCGCGGTCATCGACGACATGAGGTTGGGCTACCGGCGAGAGGTACTCCGGGAGGTGGAGCAGGAGTTCGATGAAGCCGGCTAGTAGTGCAAGCAATCTGCTAGCAATCCGCTAGCTATCAGCATACGCTGCATGTATGCGAACTCTGTACCTGCGCAATGTCCCCGACGATGTGATGGAGCGCCTCGAACGGTTGGCGCGCGCCGCCAGCACGTCAGTAACCGCCGTCGCCATCCGCGAACTCGACGCCGCGACGCGACGGGTCGACAACGCCGCGTTGCTCGCTACGCTGCCTGATCTCGACATCCCGGCCACGGCCGTCATCGAGCAATTGGATTCCGATCGACGATGATCGTGATCGACGCGTCGGCGGCCGTCTCGGCACTCCTGAACGACGGCCAAGCGCGCCGGATCCTCGCGGCCGAATCGATCCATGCACCGCACCTCGTCGACGCGGAGGTGGTCAGTGCGCTCCGCCGACAGGTCGCCGGCGGCGCATTGACATCAGCGGCTGCGCACAGGGCGTTGGACGTCTGGCGGCGCCTCGGGCTCATCCGCTATGCCGCTGCGCCGCTGTTGGAACGTGTCTGGGAACTTCGGGCCGCCGTGACGGCGTACGACGCGATGTATGTCGCCCTTGCCGAGAACCTGGACTGCGCGCTGGTGACCGCGGACGCGCGGTTGTCCGGCGCCAACGGACCTCGATGCGCCATCACCGTCGTACCGCGGTAGCCCTCATCGCCCGAGGCGCTCCCTGGCCATGTCCACCAGACTGCGCCCCACCGACACCGGACGGAACGCCCGAGCGGCAGCCGTCAGCGCATCACGATTCTCGGTGCTCAATTCGAGATCGGCTGCGGCGACGTTGAATTCGAGCTGCTCGACACTCGAGGCGCCGGGGATGGCGACCACGCCAGGCAGGCTGATCAGCCAGGCCAGGGCGACCTGTGCCGGTTTGACGCCCATGGTGGCGGCGATGTCGCGCAGGGTGTCCAGCAGCGGCTCGATGCGCCGGAGGTTCTCGGTGCTGAACAGCCGGTTGGTCGCGCGCACCCCGCCGGGCCGGTTGTCCACCCCGTACTTGCCGCCCAGCAGTCCCTGGGCCAGCGGGCTGTAGGCCATCACCATCCGGTTGTTCGCCTCGGCGAACGGCACGATGTCCTCGAGTGGCGCGCAGTGCGCCAGCGAGAAGTGGACCTGATTGCTGATCACTGGCCGACCCAGCGCCGCGTCGGCCTTGCGCCAACGGTCCAGCGAGTAGTTCGACACCCCGGCCGCGCCGATGCGACCCTTCTCGAGCAGGTCGCGCATCCCGGGCATGATCACCGAATCGGGCACCACCGGGTTGGGCTGGTGGATCTGATAGAGCGGGATGCGGTCCAGGCCGAGCCGCCGCGCGCTGGCGGCCTCGCGTTGCTTGATCACCGCCGGGAACGGCGCCACCGGGAAGATCTTGCTGGCCACCGCGACGTCGGCGCGAGCGTCGCCGAGCGCCTCGCCGAGGATGCGCTCACTCTTCCCGAATCCGTAGACCTCGGCCGTATCGAACAGCGTGACACCCAGTGCACGGGCCCGGGCGACAATGTCGCGAGCCGGTCCGGCGGCATAGCCGTCCCCGTACCCCCACTCGGGCGAACCGAACTGCCAGGTGCCCAGACCGATCCGGCTGACCTGCCCGAGTCCGTCAACGTCCAGGAATTTCATGAGTTCCACCGTACTGATCGCGGCCGATCCCACCACCTGGCTGAGCGGCGGTACGCACCCTGCCGTTTGAGTCTGGATCAATCCTGGCGATGACTCCAGGTCCGCAATTGCGCGGCGATCCCCTCGAGTTCAGCCTCGGCGCCTCTGGCGACGCGGATGACGAAGTCGAAACGTTCGTCCGCCGAGGCGTTGATCCACTCGCCATTGATGGCCAGGAACGTTCTGCACGCTGTCCACCCGAGTCGCTTGTTGCCGTCTACCAACGCGTGATTGCGCGTCAGTGAGTGCAACAGTGCGGCAGCTTTGAGATGGACATCCGAGTAAGCATCTTCACCGAAAACAGACGCACGCGGTCGGGCGAGGGCTGATTCGAGCAGTCCGTAGTCCCGCACTACAACGTCGTCGCCGACGGCGCGCCGAGCGATCTCGAGCAGATCATCCAGTTCGAGATACTCGGTCATGCGTCCTTGAGGCGTTCGAGTACCTCGGCCTCCTCGGACAGCACGCGTGTGAGCGCCGCATCGACCCTCGACGTGTGCGCCCGCCGGGCGATGTACTCGTCAATGGCCGACAGCGCCACCGCCTGCATGGAGCGGCCTTCCGCCGCAGCTTGCCGGCGTAACGCCTCGGTCTGCGTATCGCTCGTGCGCAATGTCATCCCCATACCGCTGAATGATACCGGATTGATACCAGGAGAGTCGATGGGTGCGCGTCCGGCGTGGCGGCTGATTGTTCTAATGTTCCGCGGGGCGGGCCGCGAAATGTGCAGACTGCTGGGAGATCGAGCGAGGGGACAGGATCATGAGCGTCATCGGCGGAATTCGCCAGAAACTGACCCAGGTCGTCGAGAACGGTCATGCCGTCACGCGCCTGGTTGCCCGCGGTTTCATCGACCCCATGGATCTCGGCGCCACCGTCCAGACAGCCAAGCTGGCCGCCACCTACGGCCCGCAGGCCACCATGGCCATCCAGGGCGGCAAGCGGTTCCCCGACCTGCCGGCCGTCGTCGACGAGCGCGGCACGCTGACCTACAAGCAGGTCGACGACATGTCCTGGGCG
>WBZP01001222.1_pt1 | contig 32490 bp, 27 predicted proteins | sample 5204301 | NCBI WGS metagenome assembly WBZP01 (sample SAMN12412401, study PRJNA552823) | activated sludge metagenome | isolation source: activated sludge from nitrification reactor of wastewater treatment plant... | place: USA: Pennsylvania | collected 2017 | reverse complement strand
GGGCGCACCCGGCGATGTTCAGTCGTGGTGCTTGAGCAAATAGAGGTCCAAGTGATGTCACTGACCTGCGAGCGAGTTGCCTGTCTGTGGATTCCATCGTGGACGCTCCAAGCGCTGCTGCGGGTACGGCCCGAATTGCGGTCGCAGAAGCTGGTGGTCAGCGATGGGCTGTTGCCAACCTCGGTGGTGCTGGGGGCAACGCTGCCGGTGCGGCAGATGGGCGTGCGGGTCGAGCAGACGGTGGCTCAGGCGCGGGCAGTGTGTGGTGAGCTGCAAGTGCAGGTGCTCAGTGAAGCCAACCGGCAGGCGGCTCGGGATGCGCTGTACGACGTGGCTTCAGCGTTTTCTCCCAGCGTCGAGTGTGGCGATGGCTATGCACTGCTCGGGGTCGGCGATATGGCGAAGCTGTTTCCCGACGAAAAAATGCTCGGAAAGGCGCTGCTGATCCAATCCGAGTCAGTGCGGCTTCACGGACGGGTGGCGATTGCCAGCCATGCCGCGACGGCGAAGCTGATTGCGCGGGCTCGCATCGATGTGACGGTGGTCGCTCCCGGGGAAGAAAAGCTGTATCTGCGAGCGTTGCCGCTGTCGGTTCTGCCCCTGACCGCCGCGCAGTCACTTTTGCTGTCACGCTTTGGACTTCGGACGCTTGGGGACTTTATCGCGCTACCTCGGACCAAGCTGCCGGCGCGGCTGGGTAAGGATGGACTGCGGCTGCATCGACTGGCGGCGGGGGAGGATGACTCACCGCTGCAACCGACGACACCGCCGGTCGAGATCCGCGAATCGATCGATCTCGATGAACCAGAGCACAACCTAGAGCCACTGCTGTTTTTGCTGCGCGGACTGGCCGACCGAATGATGGCGCGGCTGAAGGCAATGAGCCTGGCCTGCGGCGATTTCACCGTCGAGCTGTTGCAAAAACCGCAAGGCGTCCAGCGTGTCGAGGTCAAGGTGGCCACGCCGACTCGTGAAGTGGCGACGCTGACCGAGCTTTTGCGGTTGTCGCTGTCGGCCCATCCGCCGGAGCTGGCGGTGCGTGGGCTTTCGGTGCGGACGGTGGCGCAGCGTCCGCGTTCGCTGCAGCTTAGCTTGTTCGATGGAGAGCAGCTTTTGCCCGAGCGACTGATGACGCTGCTCGGCCGACTGCAAGCACTGTGTGGCGAGGGTCGAGTCGGTCAGGCGTCGGCGATGGATTCGCACCTGCCGGGTCTATGTGAGGTGGTGCCGCTCAAGCTGCCGTCGAGCCGCGATCGGGACGAGCCCGTCGTGTCAGACCCACAGCACCGAATGGCTCTTCACATGCTGCGACCACCACGAGCGGCTACGGTGCGGATGAACGGCGCTCGACTGACACATCTCCACAGCGACGGTCTGAGTGGGCCGGTGCTGCGAGCCGGTGGTCCCTATCGAATTCGCGGCAGCGTCGGCAACGAGGGACTGCGCGACTACTACGACGTCGAGCTACCGGGGGGCGAGGCGCTGCGACTTTTTTTCGACCGCGACGAGGGCAACTGGTTCCTCGACGCACGCTACGACTAACGATGGTGAGTGTGTGATGAGCAGCAAAGAGTCCCCCTACGTCGAGCTTCGGTGCAAGAGCTGGTTTAGCTTTCTACAGAGCACCGTGGACCCCGACGATCTCGCCAAAGCGGCCGTCTCAGCGGGATATCAGGCCGTCGGGTTGATCGATTCTGGAAATGCCTCTGGCTTGCCGCGCTTTCACAAAGCAGCACGTCAGGAAGGACTGACTCCGATCCTCGGTGGAGAGGTCATCGTCGACGGTGCTCCGCTTGGTCTTCTGTGCGAGAGCGTCGAGGGCTACCGCAACCTGTGTCGGCTGATGACGACCCAGCACAGTGCGGCACGGGGTGGTCGCGGCCTGACGCTGTTCGATCTGGAATCGCACCACGGTGGGCTGATCGCGCTGAGCGGCGGGGGCGAAGGCAAAGTCGGGAGCCTCATCGATGGGGGAGACCTAACCTTGGCCGAACGCAAGCTCGATACGTTGAGCGGAATTTTTGGTCCCCAGAACCTGTATGTCGAGCTTCAGCTTCACTTGGATGAACGAGAGGATCGTCGCAATGCTGCGCTGACTGCCATGGCCGAGCACAAGCATCTGCCGCTGGTGCTGACCAATGACGTGCGCATGGTTGGCCGAGATCAGCTCCTTCTGCTCGATGCGCTGACCTGTGTACGCGAAAAAGTGCAGTTGGCGGCGGCGGGGCGACGGCTCCTTTCGAACGGAGAGCGCTTCCTAAAGCCCGCTCATGAGATGGCTGGGCTGCTTACCGATCTGCCCGCAGCGGTTCGCAACACCGTCGAAATCGCCGGTCGCTGTAGCTTTTCCTTGGACGCACTCGGCTATCGCTTTCCCCAGTATCCGCTTCCGCATGGTGAGACGCAGGAGGAATTCCTACGTGCGGTGGTTTTCGACGCTGCGGGCGACCGATTCCGTCCCTACGATCAGCGTGCTCGCGATCAGCTCGAGCGTGAGTTGGGTCTGATCTGCAAGCTTGGACTCACCGGCTACTTTTTGATCGTGTGGGATCTCATCGAGTTTTGTCGCAGTCGCGGAATCCTGGTCCAGGGTCGAGGCAGCGCCGCCAACTCTGCGGTCTGTTACGCGTTGGGAATCACCGCCTGCGATCCGCTGAAAATGGATCTGCTGTTCGAGCGCTTCTTGTCCGAAGAACGCGGCGAGTGGCCCGACATCGACCTCGATTTGCCATCGGGAAGCCGCCGTGAAGAAGTAATCCAGTACATCTATCGGAAGTACGGCGCGGCAGGATGCGGACTCACCGCGACATTTACAACCTATCGTGCGCGCAGTGCGGTGCGCGATCTGGGAAAAATATTAGGCTTTTCAGATGACTCTATTTCTCAGCTCGCCAAAAAATTGAGTCGTTTTGGGGATGAGTTTGGCAGTACCGGCTCTGGCATCGCCGATGCGACCCCGACTCCATTTGTCGAGCACGTGCGCAGCGCGGGACTTGATCCCAGCGAACCCAACGTCAAGCAGCTCATCAAACTGTATGAAGAGATCCAGGACATCCCGCGCCACATCGGTCAACATCCCGGTGGCATGATCATCGCGGCGGGGCGGCTTGATGAGATCGTTCCGATCCAGCCAGCCTCGATGCCAGGACGAGCGATCATTCAGTGGGACAAAGACGACTGCGCCGACCTGGGAATCGTGAAGATTGATCTGCTCGGCTTGGGAATGATGGCGGTGCTGGAAGCTGCGACCAAGATGGTGCCATTTCACGACGGACAGCCATTTGATATGGCAGCTTTGCCCAAGGATGATCCAGCCGTGTACGCCATGATTGCCCGTGCTGATACGGTTGGAGTCTTTCAGGTGGAGAGCCGCGCTCAGATGTCGTGTCTACCTCGGACTCGGCCAAGTAAGTTTTACGATCTGGTCGTGCAGGTTGGGCTGATTCGGCCTGGACCGATCGTCGGTAAGATGGTCCATCCGTACCTTAGGCGCTGCGCCGGAGAAGAGCCGGTTTCCTATCCGCATCCTTCGCTTACCCCAATCTTGCAAAGGACATTGGGAATCCCTCTGTTTCAAGAACAAGTGATGCGGATGGCGATGGTCGCGGCTGGCTTTAGTGGCGGACTGGCCGACCAACTTCGGCGAGCCATGGACAGCAAGCACGGCACCAAAAAGATGCGGTCTCTCGTCGAAAAACTGCGTACCGGAATGGAGCAGCGCGGCATTGGCAAAGAGGCCGCAGAGCAGATCGAGCAAGCGATTACCGCCTTCGCACAGTACGGATTTCCAGAGTCGCACGCGATCAGCTTTGCCTGGCTGACCTATGCCAGCGCGTACCTAAAGGTCCATCATCCGGGGGTATTCTACACGGCGCTCCTGAATGCTTGGCCGATGGGATTTTATCATCCGTCCACAGTGATTCGTGATGCCCAGCGACAGGGTGTGATCATCCGTCCGATCGATGTAAATACCTCGCAGTGGCAATGCTCAATTGAACACAGTGCGGATCGCGAAGTCGGGTACTGGACGGCAGACACGGTCGATAACGTGATTCCGTTTGATAGGAGTCCGTGGCATGCGGCTCCGTTTGGAGTCCGGACACCGCCGGTGTCCAAGGTGCTGCGGCTCGGTCTGCGTTACGTGAGTGGGCTGCGTCGTTCGTCGGCAGAATCCCTCCTTCGGGCGCGGGGCGAGCGGCCGTTTGGCGATATCGCGGATCTGATGAACCGCTGTCGGGCCTTGTCTCAAGAGGAGATCGCTCAGCTTGCGGAGCTAGGGGCCCTGTCTTCTCTGCAGAACAAAGCGAGTCGGCGTGAAGCGATGTGGCAAGTCAGCAAGTGGGAGCGGAGTAGTTCGCTTTCGATCACGGAATCGGAACAGGAAGACCCTTCACCGCTGCGGGAAATGTCACAGATGGAAGAGCTGCAAGCCGATCTTCACGGCAGCGGGGTCACCGTCGGTCCTCATCCCCTTGCACTGGTTCGCAGCGAGCTTTTATCCTATGGCGTAGCGCGGCTCGGTGAGTTGTCGCAACGAACCCACAAGAGTCAGTCACGCGTGGCCGGAATCTGCATCATTCGGCAGCGTCCTCCGACCGCCAAAGGATTTATGTTCCTGACGCTGGAAGATGAAAGTGGGCTGCTCAACGTGATTGTCAGCCCGCAATTGTTGGCCGAGCAGAGGCCGGTGATATACGGAACACGGAATCTGGTGATAGATGGTGTGATCGAAAAAAAGAACGATGCGGTGCAGCTTCGGGCAGAGCACGTCCGCGACCTGGAGCAGGTACTCGCAGTGATCGGTAGCAAGACCGCAACGCAGTCCGATTAGGAAGTGAAATCGGACGATGATGACAGAAGGCGGGAGTTATGCGGCGGCGTGGTTCTTCAGGAACGCGATCGTGCGATCCCACGCTAGCCGTGCGGACTCCTCGTGGTAACTCTGCGGATCGGGCTTGCGCATGAAGCCGTGGCCTCCGGTATAGAAGTGACACTCGAAGGAAACGCCCGCTGCCCGAGCTTGTTCCACGACTGCTTGGACTTTCTCTGCCGGGACGTGTGCGTCGACCTGGGCGAAGTGTCCAAGAATCGGTGCCCGGAGACCAGCGAACTTCAAGTACTTTGGCATCGGGAGTCCGTAAAATGGAACCGCAGAGCGGATTCCGGGGATGTTACAGACAGCCGCAATCGCCATCGCTCCACCGAGGCAGAATCCGGTGATCGAGATCGCTCCGTTGCAACGCGCATCGCCCTGCAAGAAGGCCACTGCTTTTTCCATCGTGGTCAGTGCCTGATCGGTCTTCATCTGCATCACAAGCTGCATGGCTTCACCAGGATCAGCAGTCGACTTGCCCTCGTACAGATCGAGAGCCAGCGCAATGAATCCTTCAGCAGCAAAGCGCTCGGCGAGCCGCCGCATGTCGTCGTTGAGTCCCCACCACTCATGGCAGATGATGATCGCAGGGTGTGGACCGTCTCCCTTGGGGAGAGCCACTGAGGCCATCGAAGGTCCATTGGGAGTCGAAATCATCACGGTTTCAATCATCGCGAAACGTCTCCTTTGTTGGTCGGAGTAAGAGCAGGAATCAGTAGTCGATACCGTCGGTGGACAGGAATTCCTTATCCACCTTCAGGCTGGGCAGATACTCTTCCTTGTCCCACAGATACACGTAGTGCGCGTAGATCCCGAGTAGCTTTTTCATGTACTCGCGAGTCTGGGTATACGGACAGAGCTCCACGAACTCATCGAGAGGACGATCGCCATGACGTCCGAGCCAACGAGTCATCGCTTTGGGACCGGCGTTGAAGGAACCACCGCCAAGAGCGATCTGTCCCTTAAACTTTTTCAGCAATCGTCCGATGTACCAAGCCCCAAACTGAATGTTGCCATCGGGGTCATACAGAACATCATCGGTATACGGCCGCAAGATGTGGGGAGCAACCCGGCGGCTCGTCGGAGGAATCATCTGCAACAGCCCAATCGCATCCGCATAGGAAACATCGTAGGGGTTGTAGGCCGACTCCTTTTGCATGATCGAGTACAGGTAGCGCGGCGGATTTTCTCCGCTTGGTCCGTACTTTTCGATGAGCTGTCGATAGGCCAGCGGATACATCGCATCCCAGAAATGGCGCGCCTCGGGAACGGCATGCGGATCTTTGCGCAGAGCCGCACTCCCATGCACCTCTGCAAGCAGGTGCGGGCGACGGAAACTGTCGGCGCGATGATACATTCCGAATAGCACCGGGAGCGCCCTTCCTGTTCCATATTTCTGAATCAGCGAAGACTCGACCCGCTGCAGCTCCTGACCCGCTTCCGCTTTCATTCCAAACAGCAGTAGCTCTTCGGATCTTCGCAGCTTGTCATCGGCGAGCACTTGCTTATCGGCAGGTTGTTGCCATTCGGGCAGACCCTCCGGACTCTGTCTTGCTGGATCGATGAACAGAGGGATCTTCTGTCCTGCCTCACGGAGCCGGACCCGACTGAGCATACCGTAATAGGACAGCGGCTCTCGCTCGGCCAGCTTACGGAGCACTGCCAAGCCTTCGCTCGACTTGCCGAGCTTAAGCTGCGCGACGCCCGACCAGTACAGACCCTTGCTGCCGAGCAGGCCAGTCTTTTTGCCAATGCTCTCCAGCGATGGTAGTGCGCCCGCGAAATCACCCAACAAGTAGCGCGACCAGCCAATGTACCAGCGGGCTTCTTCAGCGAACGAGCTGCTGCTGTAGCGACGGAGCATGTCTTCGAGGCTGGTGATCGCTTGCTGGTGATTGCTGCGGTTGTATTCGAGCCAACCGATGAGAAAGCTCGCCTCGGCAGAATATTTCGAGTGGGGATGGACCGACAGCATCTCGCGGTATCCCACGATCGCTTCATCGTCCCGATCGGCCCGTGACAACGCTCGTGCGCCGTGGAACATCGCGTCGGCCTGGCGATCCCCTTTCAGCCGCTTCGCCACCGTCAGCAGAAGCTGCGCCGCGCCGCCATAGTTGCGACGCATTCGATAAAAAGTTGTCCCGAGCCAGTAATCCACTTCGTCTCGCAGCGTCGGTGCAAGATCAGGAGGCAGTCCCTGCAATTCAGCCACAGCCTCAGGCCATCGCCGACCCGAGAGTAGGTTTTTGGCCCGGTCGAGGTGCTCTTGAGCGTCCAGCTTTGCCTCTCGGTCGAGCTCGCGCAGCTTGATGAGCGCGGGCTCTGCCATCGGGTGCAGCGGATGATCGATGTACAGTTTGCGTAGCAGTTGCCGCGCTTCCTGACTTTGCTTCTCATCGCCGGTCGCCAACAGCCCGGCTTGCCGGAAGCGAACCATGCCCAGATCGATCGTGCTCTTCGCGCTGCTGAGCACGTTGCGATAGGCCGCTTCCGCCTCAGTCACCTTCCCCAAGATGCGCAGACAGTCGGCATTCCGCGCCCGCGCTTGCACGGTCAGAGGCGTATCAGCGACCGCTTCGACCGCCTTGAGATGTCTGCTCGCCTGATTGCACAGCGACGGTGTGGCGGACTCGATCGCCAGGAGCGCTTCACTATCCCCGAGAGCAAACAGTAAATAGTCCCGGCTGCGATAATCCTTGAGCTGGTCGTTGTCGGCGAGGGGAGTCAGCAGGCTACGGGTTCGTTCGTAGTCGCCGCTCTGATAGGAAGCGATCGCTTTTTGGATGGTCGCGATCCGCTTGTCGAGCGGGGGCGATTTGGCAGCCAGGCCGAGGCCTGGTGCGACGAGCGCAGCCAGCAGGGCGAACCGCCCGAGTCGCCGGGAAATGGCACGTGGAAGCAAACTGGACACCACGCAGATGATAATCCGACGAACCACGCCGTGATCCGACGAAACACGCGATAGACACTGCCAGGCGGACCGCTCGCTCGGACCCTAGTGGCCGCTGACCATGGCGCTGATGACTTTGAGGAACTCGGGCTCGTTGAGCGTGGAGGTGACGGCGTAGCCGAGGCCGCGATCGCGAAATACCGCAACTTGATAGCCTCGGCCGTCGGGAAGCAGGATCTCGCGATTGCCAATCATCGTGCGACGGGCCTTGAGATCCAGACCCTGTGGATCGAACACGAACACCGAGATCGGTTGCCCGCTCTGCTGATAGCGCAGCAACACTGCCTCGCGATCGCCCAGATCAGCCAGTCGACCACCTTGTAATACAGCGACGGGCTCAAGCTGTGGCGCGGGGACCATGAACGGTACCTTGCCCGCAAACCACGAGCGAACCTTCTCGGGCTCTCCGGTGACGTCGAGCGGCAGTGGCAGTTGATGGCGCGAGATCATGGCATCGACCACGATCGGCCGGACCGGGCGCTCCGTCTGCGACGAGCGAAGCGCTGGCATCAGCAGCAACCCGGCCACGGCCCCGGCGAGCAGCATCACCGCTGGCTGCTGCCACAATCGCGACAGCCACGATTCCGGGGGCTCGACCTTCGATTGGTCTTCCGCGTCGAGACGCTGGGCAACCTTGGCGCGCAATGCGTTCGGCGCTGGCGCGTTCACCGCCTCGCGTAGGGACTTGCGTAGCTCACGACGAGCCTGCACCAGGCGATGACAGCCCTGACACTCGCCCAAATGGCGTTCATGCTGGAGGCGGTCGGAAGCCAGAAGCTCTCCGTCTACCAAGCTTTCAAGGTCACGTTCGAGATCGCTACACTGCATGGCTGTGCGCTAGTTCTTGCTGCTCGCTCGTCGAGTAAGCGGAATGACTCGCCCTGGTTCTTGGGTCTTAGTGGCCGATTGGTCCTTGATAATACCGGAGCGGATCGCATGATCGCGCAGCGCACTTTGCAACAAGCGACGAGCGCGGTGCAACCGACTCATGACGGTGCCGACGGGGCAATCCATAATGTCAGCGATCTCTCGATAGGAGAATTCCTCGACGTCGCTGAGTAGCACCGACAGTCGAAACTCTTCAGGCAGGTCGGCCAAGGCTCGGGCAATGGTATCGGACATCAGCCGAAAACTCAGCGTGTCCTCGACGTTGTGCGCCGATTGGAACTGACTTTCCGACAGCACCCCGGTATCACCGCTCTGCACCATCCCGCTCGTCACGTCATGCTCAAGCACTCGACGACGGTACTTGTTGATGAAGGTGTTGGTCAGGATCTTATAAAGCCAGGCCTTGCAGCGGGTGCCGGGCTGATACTGATCAAAAGATCGGTAGGCTTGCAGCACCGCGTCCTGCACCAGATCCTCGGCGTCGCGAGGGTCTTGGGTCAACCGCAGTGCCGTCGAATACAGGGCATCCATGTGGATGAGCGCTTCTTCTTCAAAACGCGCTCGCTCGGCGGTCGCCTGCTTTTTCTGACGATCGAACATACCCTTCATAACGTAGCCCTCTTGAATCCTATTCCAAGGGGCAAGGTCGCAGTTTTTGCGATCAGCGCGTCCGTCGCTGGAGTGGAATTTGACCTGCTTTCACCGACGAGACGCTTGATCGGCTGGCTCGGCCGCAGGCGCGAGATCACACCCCGAGCAACGACTTTTCCGACGGGCGTTTTTCGGAAGAAAAAGTTGATCGAATTTCGATGCGCCCAGACACCAACCGGCCAGAATTTTGGTCCGGCCAATTTTGGACGCGATGGGTTTTTTTACAGCGAATTTGAACCAAATGTGGGGTCTGAGACGCCAAAACCGGCTCCGTTCAATTGGGATGGTCATTATGGGTTTGATGTTTGACCAGACAACAAAGTGCTTGCTTGCGGAAACAAACAAATGTTTGCTTGAACAACAAAATACGGGATTTGCCAAGCAAATGATTGACTCGCAACAGTGGAGAAAATTGACCATTTCCGTTGGTATCGTGAACCAAGTCGTGCAAGCTGCGCTGCGTGATCAGTGCGGCCTGCTACTCAGCGAATTCGAGTTGCTCGGGGTTCTTCTAGACAGCAAAGAGCGGTCATTTCGGATGGGAGAACTGCGTGACTTGTTGCTGATGACGCCGAGTGGACTGACGCGAGTGGTGGATCGACTGGTACAGCGGAAATTGCTCAAGAGAGCCGCTGTCACCGTCGATAAACGAGGTTCAGCGATTGCGCTCTTACCACGCGGACTGGCCAGTTATTTGCGGGCCAAGGATGTCTGTGATCAGACGCTTCGCTCGGTGTTGGCAGACAAGTTGTCGGCTTCGCAGCAGCGCACCTTGGTACAGGCGCTGGGTCCGCTTTCCTTTGGTTAGCGGAACGATTGACTGCGAGCGAAGCAACCACGATCCGAGTCAGATGGGAAACGCTACGCTGATGCAGTCTGCGGTGCAGTTGCTATCGTTCTTGGGGGTTTTGCTGTAGGTCGCGGACGGAATCAGCGAGCGGATGCTCGTGGGCCCAATGCCGTCGACCGTGAGATCGTAGGAATCGCCGTCTTTCAGTATCTCGGGCCGACCAACGACATGCACCAGCAGCGCCCCGCTGGCGCTGTTGAGGGCTATCTCGACAGAGAGCGGTCCAACGATGCGACCGACATACTGAGTGGGGCTGCGTCCCGGCACGAGTTGGGTCTGGGCACAGACGCTGTTGCGACAGACTCTGAATTTGATGGCCAGCGGATCGCTGCTGCCAAGAAAAACGGTGTGCAGGTAGACCGCGCCGCTTAGGCAACCGCTCGGGATGCAGATCACTCCGACGGCAGTTCCCGACGGAGAAACGGCCCCGCTACTGCCGCATCCGGACCCACTCAGGCACAGGAGTCCGCTGCCAAAGACACAGAACAGAGTCTGTGCAACGGCGCGAGACAGACTGCTCACCGACTACCCACAGAGCGCGACACGCGATGGAGTGCATAGCCGATGAGCATCACCAGTGAACCAGCCAGGGGAAAGGTGTGAATGACGCCAAAGCGGCGCAGGAGGATCATGGCCGCCCCACTGATGAGCAGGACGATGCCGAGGGTGGATAGCGCGGTCCGCATCTGAATCACGGTTGATAGGTGAAGCGCAGCTCGAAGTCGCAGATAAAGAAGGTATCGCCCTCATCAATGCGCTTGTTGTCGATGCGCATGCCTTTGTACTCGATTCCGTTGGTCGATCCGAGATCCTTAATATAGTAGATCCCATTGCGACGGAGCACTACGGCGTGTTGGCGGGAGATGTTGCCGTCTTTGATCGCTAGATCGGCGGTCTTGCTGCCCCGTCCGATCACAAATTGATCTTTGTCGATGAGGACGCGCTGGCCTTGAAAAAGCAGAAACAGAGGGGGCGCGGGACTCTCGGTTCCAGTTCCGCCCCAGCCAGGAGTTCCCGTCGGTGGTGTCGCTGGTCCTGCCACAGGTGGTGGCGGTGGCAGCGCGTTGGCCCTGGGCATCGTTCCGAAGTTCGGACGTGGAACAGGGGGCAAATATCCCATGTTGGTTGCTGGCGTTGGACGCTCCACCGTTCCTGATGGGGAAGGAGTCGTCGATGGTGGGCGCTCTGGTCGCTCGGTTCGCAGACCAGAGGGAGTGGCGGTGTTACCCGTACTCGGTCCTGCGGTCGAAATCTGCGAGCCCGAGCTACCGCCGGACGGAACCTGGTAGTTCTTCGAGCGGGCATAGATCCGCATCGCTTCATTGACGAGGTAGTCGACCGAGCAGTCGAAGTCGGCGGCCATTGCCTCGAACGTCTCCCAAAGGGCGTCGCGGCAGTAGAAGTGGCGCATCGTCTTCTTGCTCTGGTCCATTGCGGTTACCTCGTCCTCACACCTTACTGCGATCGCCCGGTCACAAGGCTGCACACAAGCGAACTAGTGAGGCCACATAGCATGGCCGGTAGCCTAACCGTGCGGATCACAAAGGTCAAGGTAGCCCCCGAGAGTCAGTCGAGAGTCGAGCGAGAGGCACGGCGTCCTAGGCAGCGATTTTGAGGTCGTTTCCGTCGCAATTCCCTCAACAAATTGGCGCTTTACGGGTGACCTGTGATAACAAGCGGCGTCATTTTAGGAGCCCTCAGGATGCACCAAGCTACTTCGCCAAGACGGACGCTTCACCCTACGGCATGGGCAACGGCATGGGCGACGCCACGGGCCTGGGCCTACCTGCTGCCGGTGGGAGTGCTCGCGTTTGCTGCGCCGGCGTTCGGCAGCGACTTTGTGGATACGCGCCTCAACGTGACGCTGACCAATGAGAACGTGTTGGCGGCTCCCGGTGAGACCAATCCTCCGGTTCCGGGCTGGCGCTTCGATCGTCCGAACCAGCTCGGCGTGCTCTTCTTCGATAACTACGACACGCGCTTTACCGGCTACGAGAGCTTGACGCACATTGTGCTCTACAAAGCGGTGCAGCGTCAGCGCTGGGAAGCCGAAGCAGCCTACGTCCTGCGTCTGCTCCAGTTTTCCGATGTGAACCTGTCGTCGATCGACGACGGTAGCTACATCAAGGTCAACTACTACTTCGATCCGACGCGGACCAAGAAGACCAACCTATCGGTGACGGCGTTCCCGCTAAACTCCGACCGCATGCGCCTTGGTTATTCGTGGCGTCTGTCGTGGGGTGGTTCGCCGATCTTCTTCAAGGCCAATCCTGACGTTCCGACCAACTTGAACCCGCCACCAACGCCGCCGGTTCCGGGTCTACGCATCCAGATTGCCGATGATCGTTGGTATGCGTACTTCGGGGCGAAGACCTCCGTGCTGCGCTACGAGCAGGATCAAGAGCTCCACTCGGTCTATGGGCTCCTCGGCGGTGCCGGTGTCGATCTGGTGCCGGGGCACCTGCGACTGGAGGCCAACGGCGGCTTTTTCGATCGAGGTACGATTCCGCGCGTGCTGACGCAGAGGCTGCCGGTGCAGACCTACGGCGTGTCGGTGCAGCTCTCGGCCTGGGATCGATTGTCACCGTCGCTGTCGGCGGATACCGCGCTGTATCGTAACGATCCAAATAGTGCGGCTCGTTATTTGACAAAGCCGTTCTATACCCCGGGCGTGTCGTGGTTGCTGATGAGCGAGTTTACCGCCGAGGCGACGACGCTCGAGAATCCCGATCAAGCCGAATCGAGCCGGGCGCAGTGGGGACTGGCGGGCGACGTGAACTTCCGGCTCCAGTACGGCAACTTCCGTTACCGACTCGATGCGATGTATCGGTCGCTGCAATACCTGCTGGTGAATCAGCCGAGCTTGGTGCCCTTCCAGGACTTCCCCTCGGGTTCGGGCGTCGAAATTCGTCCCGAGCTGTTCGCGGCGACCGGCTTTGACTACTTCGTCGAGAAGTTGGGTACTACCGTTGGCCTCACCGTCGGTGTCGATCGTCCTGCGAGCTACAAGCCACCGACCGCTGCGGTGAATCCACTCGATGCGTCACCGGCCATCCTGGTCGTGCGCAACCAAGGCGATGTGGTGATCCTGCCGCAGGGTCAGGACACTCTTCCGGCGATTGCGACCAAGCTCGCGGCCCGGCAGGACTTCTTGGAGATGTTCGCGGTCATCGTGGAGACCTATTATCAGTACGATCCCAATGGGACGCGGCTTGTGACCGATCCAGTGACGCAACTCAAGCAGCGGGTGTTTGAAAACCCCAATCGCCTTGGCTTTAACTTCACGCTCCAGGCGCGCTTCTGATCGACGATCATCGCAGCCTCCAAAGAGAGAACCGCATGACGACCAAGAGGACGTCCGATCCATCCAACACCGACTCACCGAACCTGTCGAGTGAGTCGGCCCGTATCGAAAGCACGTTGACCCTGGAGGCGATTCGTTCGCTCGCGCAGGTCATGAAGGACTTCGAGCTATCGGAGCTCGAGCTTACCCAGCCTTCCGGCGAACGGCTGCGGCTGTGCGGACGTCGTACCGAGGTGGTGCAGGCCGCTCCGGTGGTGCAAACCGCTCCGATCGTGACGGCTGCGGCACCGGTGCAGGCTTCACCCCCGCCGCCGGCAACGGGAAAGGCCAACCCGGTCGACAAGAGCATCACCGTGATTACGGCCCCGCTCGTCGGTACGTTCTACCGCTCGGCCAGCCCCGAGTCGCCCTCGTTTACCGAGGTCGGTCAGCGTGTTCGCAAGGGGCAGACGCTGTGCATCATTGAAGCGATGAAGCTGATGAACGAGCTGGAGTCCGAGGTAGATGGCGTGGTGGTCGCGATCCTCGGGGAAAATGGACGGCCCGTCGAGTTTGGCGAGGCACTGTTCCAAATCAAGACTGGATAAGTGGTCATGCGCTGGCGATCGCTGGGGCTGGTAGCTGCGGTCCTCGTCGGGGTCTTTGGCGCCATGCCGGCGCTTGGTCAGCCCAAGATTTGCGGCAATCAGATGCCGCTCGGGGGCTGGAACCTCGATCAGTGTCCGCAGCTCAAAGATGATGGCGTGGGCGCGGACGAGTCTGCGGGCGACGGCATCTACTCGCTAGAGCTGAGCCTCGAGCCGACATCGCTACTCGAATACAAGGTGCTGCCGCTGGGAACCTGGGCGGTGGCGCTCGGACAGCAAGGGAGCTGCGACGGAACTGGTAACCCGACGGGCAATGACACCAGCAACCTTCGCATCATCCGTCCTGATGTCGGTCGTCCGGTGCGCTTCTATCTCGACACTCGCACACTCGCCGATCCGAGCTATGCGTCGGCACCGGGTAATCGCTCGTTTGGCGACACACTGATGACGCGCTCACCCGATGGTGCCTGCCCGCGCTGGTTCGTCGTGGGAGACTTCCAAAACCTGGTCGGCGTGAACGGAACTGCCGTCGAGCTGCAAGTGCTGCGGCCCGGAGTCCTCGTCGGTCGTCACACCGCGAGCAAAGTGCTAGCGGCGGGCTGGAAGTGGAAGATGATGGAGCAAGCTGCGACGGCGGCTCGCGAGCTGGGACCGAGCGGCTTTGCCTATTCGCCATGCTCGACGCCGAGTGCCTTGGTGTCGGCGTCGGTGATGCCCGGTGACTCGGTCTATTTTGTCGTCGATACCCGCACTGGGCGACTGAGAACGGTGGTGTCGAACTCTCCGCTGGATGGCTTTTCGTCGGATGGTACGCCGCTGTGTCCACCGATGCTCGATATGGCAAGTCCGCTTCGGGATCTCTCGACGCCGAGCGACGCTTCAGCAAGTGCAGACTTGAGTGAGGCCGACGGGGCACTCTTCAACGACGGAGGCCCCAGTCGTCCGCTGCCCGGAATCCACTGCGATTGTCAGCTTGGGCGAGCTCGTTCGGAGCGTCCGTCGGCTGTGTCTTTGATCTTGCCGCTGGTCCTGATTTTCCGTCGTCGACGCGTCACTTCTTCACGCTAGTGCTGCCGTCCGGCCCTGCCCGGCAGTCGCATTTCCTCCCACACCTTCTTGCTTGCCGACATCTACCGTCCCTCTGCGACGGCACCCCTGGTTTCCGTACGTCTGCCTACTCTGGTCAATACATCGACAAATTGTAGGATTCGGAACTTCTGAAAAAATCACTGCTACTCTTGCTAAGCACTCTCGTCTGACCTCGGGTTGCGATAATTTCCCCAAATTATCGTCGGGAAAGCTGGATCAAAGAGCCCGCTAAGGCTCGGTGTCGCTGGTCGAAAAAGGCTTTTTGAATTGCACATTTAATGTGCTTTGGTTTACAAAAATACACAGACGTAATATGGACCCAATCTATCGCTTGCGCCTGAAGGAGGCTCTTTATGAAGTTTCTTGAACGGTTTGGCCGTCGCCGCTCAGCGAGACTGCCGCTTGCAACCGCCTTGTCAGCGCTGGCCTTGTTCTCCGTCGGAACTGCCGAGGCTGAGCCGAAGCTGCGCTACCAGATTGACCAGCGCGGCGACATGATCCTGCTTGGCAATACACTCGGGTTCGACTGTCGACCGGGGATTCCCAAGCCGATCGCCGGGACGGTGGATGTCGCAAACTGCGGTACCAACATCGAAGACTCCTCTGCGGATGTCTGGTGGCGTGACGATTCGGGTGGTGGCGGAGGCGCGAGCGCCAGCATTGATGTCAAGGTTCCTGACGCCCGAACCACGGCGGTGCTGAACCTTCCCGACGGGGCCAAGGTGACCTATGCGCGGCTCTATTGGGCCGGCACCTATGAGGAGAGCAGTCCTCCTGATGGCAAAGTGACGCTCGAGCGACCTGGTCAGCCGCCCCGAATGGTCGTTGCCGCTACGGCGGATATCGAGCGCAACTACATCGGCGGCAAAAGCTATCAGTCCTCTGCCGATATCACCGGACTCCTTCAGCAGTACGGGTCGGGTCCGTACCGAGTCACCGGCGTGCCGCGTATGCCAGCGGTCAACACCAACTCCGACGTCAACTACGCGACCTGGTCGATCGTGGTCTTTTATCAAAAGGACGGAGTGCCGATCCGCAACCTGACGCTGTGGGACGGACTGACGGGCGTCGTCGGTGGCACCAAGACCATGGTGAATCTATCGGGCTTCCGCGTTCCGATGGGCACCAAAATTGATGCCAAGCTCGCCACCGTTGCGTACGACGGTGACCACGACTACGACGGCGACTCGCTGAGCTTCAATGGCACGCGATTGGTTGATGGCACGACTGGCTCGGACAACAACTTCTTCAACAGCACGCGCACCTACTTGGGCCAACCACTGACGCAGGTTGGGGACATGCCGCAGCTGAGCGGTGAGCCGGGCAGCATGATCGGACTCGATCTCGATGTCGTCGATGTCTCGCCGTACCTGAAGGCGAACGACACCCAAGCGACGATGGTCCTCGAGTCGACCAAGGAGGACATCGTGCTCCTTGGCGTGGTGGCGACTTCGATTGCCAGCACCAAGCCGATCATCGAGACGATCCTGACGTATCCGCAGGGCGTGAGCACCAAGCCGGGCGACATCATCGAGTTCACCTCGACCAGCCGCAACATTGGTGACGCGCCGGGTGGGGATATCATCATCGAGCAGAAGCTGCCGCCCGGGCTGTCGTACGTGCCAGAGACGGTGCGGATGTATGTCGGTGCCGATACCAGTCTCAATGGTAACAAGACCGACAAACCCGGCGACGATCAGGTCGAGTGGGATCCGCTGACAGGTACGCTGCGAATTCGAATCGGCAAAGGCGCGACGGCCACCAAGGGCGGAACCATCGATCCGACCGATCCGCCGGTGGTGGTGAAATATCAGGTGCGAATTGACGATCGCGCTGCCGGGGAACTGCCGCTACAGAGCAACACCACTACCACTCCGGTCGGCGGAGCCAGCTCTGGGCCGATCTCCTTCCCCTCTGGAAATGGAGTAACTCCCAACGCGCCGACGATTGTGGTGGTTCCGCCTTGCGTGACCAACGACGACTGTAGCCTCGGGGCTCCAGTCTGTGACAAAAGTGGGTCCACTCCCCGCTGCACCGACGTTTGCGCGACCAATGCGGACTGCCAAGGAACTCCCGGTGGAACCGAGGTCTGCTCGGCGATGAACAAGTGCGTGCAGTGTAGCTCTGGCACTTCTTCCGCGTGCATCGCCTCTGGTCCGGGCAACCAGTGCATTGCGCCGGGCTTCTGTGGCTGCAACACCGACGCTGACTGCGGGGGCCGCTCCTGCGACGTCGTGACCCACCTGTGCCCGAAACCGGCGATCGACCTGTCGGTTGCGGTCCAACATGAGCCGCAAGCCGCTCGACAGGACACGCCGCTGGTGTACGCGGTTTCGATGAAGAACCAGAGCGGATTGGCTGACCCGGGTCCGGTGCGGGTTACCTTCGAGGTTCAGCGCGGCGCGTTCGTCGACAAGCTGACGGCCCAGCCTGGCTGGCGCTGCTCTCTGGTCGATCAGAAAATAAGCTGCCTTCGCTACCGTCCGTTCCAGCCCGGAGATGCGACGCAGGTCGTGACGGTGACGGTGCTACCAAGTGGAACTGCGGCATCTGACCCACCGTCGGTGACGATTACCGCAACGGTGGCCTCGGATAGCTCGGTCGACCCGAACCCCGGTGACAACACCGTTGTCGAGACAACCGAACTCGGTGTGCTGCGCGTCGCGGGCGGTGGCCTGGGATGCTCCACCTCAGCGAGTGGTTCGGCAAGTGGTCTGTCTGGAGTGCTGGCAGGTGTGCTGCTGTCGCTGCTTGGTATTTTCCGGCTGCGTCGTCGAGGCCAAGCGAACCACTAACGACCCCCACGAGGATTACTAAGCGCGCCACCTGTCCGTCGGTGGCGTGGTGCCTTTAAGGATATGGAGGGAAGCTGTGCGACCTCTTTTGCAACGCTCGATCTTTGCTCTTCTGGCTCTCGCCCTCGCTGCAGGTGCGGATGCCAACGCCCAGTCTCAGCCCAACCTGGGCTATCAGCTCAATCGGTACGAGCCGACCGCCGCTGGTGAGTGGTCGTTCGCGGTCGAGCATCCGTGGTACTCGTCGACCCGGCACTTTGCTGTTGGACTGACTCTGAACTATGCCCACCAGCCGCTGGTCCTGGGATATAAGGACAGCGCCGGGTTTACGCAGACTCAGTCGCTGGTGACCCACCAGATGATTGGCCACCTCGACGTGGCGGGCTCGTTTCTGGATCGAGTGCTTGTCACGGCCTCGCTGCCGGTGGTGATGCTCAGCCAAGGCTCGCTGATCGACAAGAATCCCGGCGAGGGCAGCTTTTCCGTGGGAGATCCTCGGATTGGGGCTCTCGCTAGAATTTATGGGCAGCCCGGTAAGAGCACTTGGTCGGTGAGCGCGGGACTCGACTTGTGGATTCCGCTGCGTGGCATCACCGACTCGCTGCCGTCGATCGTTAGCGATCAGTCGGTGCGAGCGTTGCCCAAGGTTGTTTTTGCCGGCGTGTGGCGCAAGCTGATGTGGTCGGGCAGTCTCGGTGCGTTCATCCGTCCCGAGGCTCAAACCAAGCTCCCGCAGGAGTGGACCGGCATCGAGGCAGGACGGGCCGCATCCGAGCTGCAACTGGGTTTACGCGGCATGTACTACGATCAACAGCGACATTTTGCGGTTGGTCCCGAGCTGCTGTTTGCCTCGGCGCTGGCGGGCAAGGACAGCTTTTCGCGTTATGGCACCAGTCTCGAAACGCTGCTCACCGGGCACTACAACATCAAGGACATGATTCAGGTCGGGGCGGCGGTGGGGCTGGGCTTTGTGCGCCAACCAGGCACGCCCGATGTTCGAGGGCTGCTCCGGGTCGCCTATGCACCGACGACCAAGCATGAGCCGGACGGTGATGGCGACGGCATTATCGACAAGTACGATGCGTGTCCGACCGAGCGTGGTGTCACGAGTCGAGATCCTAAGAAGCACGGCTGCCCCATCGAACTCGACCGAGATGGCGATGGTGTGCCCGATAAGGCCGATCTCTGTCCGGATCTATCGAAGGGGGCTGCACCCGATCCAGATCGCTTAGGTTGCCCACTGCCCGAAAAACCGCAGCCAGAGCCCGATCGCGATGGTGACGGTGTGCCCGATCGCAACGATCAGTGCCCATCAGAGCCCCAAGGCACGTCCCCAGATCCGGCCCGCCTGGGCTGTCCAGCGACCGACAGCGATAAGGACGGTGTACTCGATCCGGTCGATCAGTGTCTGTTCGAGCCGGCTGGCGCAAGTCCCGATCCAAGCCGTCCCGGCTGCCCGATGGCCGACAAAGACCACGATCAGATCCCGGACGCCGAGGACGCGTGTCCAGACAAGGCGGGCGCGCCAAACCTGGATAAGAAACGCCACGGTTGCCCAAGCTCCGTCGAGATTCGTGGCTGCCAACTGGTGATCTTGCAACCGATCCAGTTCAAGCCCAATAGCGACATCATCAACGAAAAGGCCAGTAGTAAGGTGCTGACCGCCGTGTCCGATGCGCTCAAGGCGTCGCCAAACATCAAGCGACTCCGAATCGAAGGGCACACCGACACGCAGTGCCCGGCCAAGTTCCGCAAGACCTGCAAGACCTACAACCAGGATCTGTCGGAGCGTCGCGTGGTCAGTGTTCGCAAGTGGCTGATCAAGAGCGGCATCGAAGAGGGTCGTCTTGAGGGTAAGGCGTACGGACAAGAGAAGCCGATCGCGCCGAATACCCCCGCTGGCTGGGGCAAAAATCGCCGTGTCGAGTTCCACCTCCCCGACTGCACCAGCGGCGGCACGTCGAACTAGCTAGACTCGCCGGTCTTTTCTTCCCCCGCCGCGACAACTTGCCCATACTTGCCGCCCATGCAGCGAGCCCGGCGGGTGGTTGTCGTCTCAGCGCTCGGTTACTTCGTCGACATCCTCGATCTCTTTCTGTTCAACGTGGTTAGGCAGCCGAGCCTGCGGGATCTCGGCGTGGCCAGCGCCAACTCACTGCAGTGCGGGATGCGCCTGATGAACGCCCAGATGGTGGGGGTGCTCATCGGTGCTTTTGTGTGGGGCATTCTCGGCGATCGTCTGGGTCGGCTACGTGCGCTCTACGGTTCCATCCTGCTCTATTCGCTCGGTACGATGGCCAACGGGATGGTCAGCTCGGTCGAAGCGTATGCGGTCTGTCGATTCCTTGCCGGACTTGGCCTCGCTGGAGAGCTTGGTGCGGCGGTGACGCTGGTCAGCGAAACCCTACCGCAGAGTCGACGCGGACTCGGCACGACGGTGGTCGCTGGCTTCGGTCTGTGCGGAGGCGTGGTGGCAGCCCTGCTGGCCGAGCATCTTTCGTGGCGAACCTGTTACTTCATCGGCGGTGGTGCAGGCCTCATCTTGCTGTCGCTGCGTGTGACGTTGACCGAGCCAGCGGTGTTTATCGATTCCCAGCAGCAAGCTGTCAGACGAGGCAGCCTCGGGCTCTTGCTCGCGAGCGCGTCCCGTCGGAATCGCTTTCTCAAGCTGCTGTTGATAGGTCTGCCAGTTTGGTTCGTCGCCGGCATCCTCATCGCCTTTGCCCCGGAGCTGGCTACCTCGCTCGGCACACACGGGGTGACTGCGGCCCGTGCGGTGCTGTATTCGTATGTAGGCGTGGCGATTGGCGATCTGTTGTGCGGTCTGCTGTCGCAGGTTCTGCGCAGTCGACGTCGGGCGATGATGTTGTCCTTGTCCGTGCTGGTCGTGGGGTTGGTGGTGCTGCTGCGACTGCGCGGACTCAGCCCCGCGATGTACTACGTGGTCTGCTTTGGGCTTGGCCTGTCGACCGGCTATTGGGCGGTGCTAGTGACGACGGCTGCGGAGCAGTTTGGCACCAACCTGCGGGCAACGGTCGCAACCACCGTACCGAATCTCGTGCGTGCGTCGGTGATTCCACTGAGTTTGCTGTATCAGCGAATGACACCGTCACTCGGGACGATTGAAACGGTGCGGTTGCTCGGCCTCGGCTGTGTCGCGCTGGCGGTGTTGGCGCTGTGGTCGCTGCCCGAAACGTATCACCGAGAGCTTGCCTTCCTGGAGCGCGATTCGACATGCTAATCGGCCCACGAGTGCAATCGAAGGTAGACCCATGGCACACAGTCCAAATTTGAGCGGCAAGACTTGTCTCATCACTGGGCCGACGCAAGGAATTGGCAAGGCGGCGACGCTCGCGATCGCCAAGCTGGGAGCGAAGCTGGTCCTGGTGGTTCGTGACGGACAACGCGGTCGCGACCTAGCCGATGAGCTTCGCGCTGCCGGCAACCCAAACGTCGAGCTGATCATCGCCGACCTATCCAGCCAAGCCGAGGTCAGGCGCGCTGCGGCGGAGTTTCTGGCTCGTCACGATCGACTCCATCTGCTCATTAACAATGCCGGCGCGATCTTTATGGACCGCAAGGAGTCCGTCGACGGTTTGGAGATGACGCTGGCGCTCAATCACCTTGGCTACTTTTTGCTAACCAACCTGCTCGTCGACGTGCTCAAAAAAAGCGCACCGGCTCGCATCGTTCATGTCGCGTCGCGGGCTCATGTGCGCGGCACCATTCGTTTCGACGACCTGCAATCGAAGCAGTCGTACGGTGGCTGGTCCGCCTACAGTCAGTCCAAGCTCGCTAACATTCTATTTTCCGCCGAACTGGCGCGACGACTCAGCGGCACAGGCGTGACCAGCAATTGCCTGCATCCCGGTGTGGTTTCGACCGGCTTTGGCAAAAACAACCGCGGACTGATGAGCTTCTTGATCAAGCTGTATTCGTCTTTTGCGCGAACTCCGGAAAAAGGTGCCGAAACCACCATGTTTCTGGCCACCAGCCCAGCGGTCGAAGGCCTCTCAGGTCAGTATTTTGCCGACTGCAAAGCCATCGAACCGTCCCCCGAAGCACGCGACCCGGAAGTCGCAATGCGGCTGTGGCAAGTAAGTGCCCAGCTAACCGGAGTTGGGAAAGACTCTTGACACCGACGTCGGGTTCAATAGACTGCCCACTTACCGCCTTGATTTTGCAGGGCTTTTTGGTGTTGGCGCTCGGTACCGCGTCGTCGCCAATTTTCACCACAGAGACACAGATCGCCATCTCGTGTAAGGAGCTGGTTTACACATGTACGCAGTGATTGAGACCGGGGGAAAGCAGTATCGGGTACAGAAGGGTGACCTCGTTCGCGTCGAGAAGCTCACCGCGGCGAGCGGTGACAAGATCACCTTCCCGGTGCTGCTCGTTGCCGATGGCACCAACGTTAAGGTTGGCAAGCCAACGGTTGCTTCCGCCGCGGTCGTCGCGACCGTGCAAGGCAATGAGAAGGGCAAGAAGCTCATTGTCTTCAAGTACCGTCGTCGCAAGGGCTACCGTCGCAAGAACGGCCACCGTCAAGAGTACACGGCGGTTCGTATCGACGAGATCAACGGCTAGTGTCGGTCGCGCCCCGAGGGAATCGCGGCGCACGGCAAGTGATTACAGGGAACTTCGATGGCTCATAAAAAAGGTCAAGGCTCCAGCCGAAACGGTCGTGACTCGAACCCGAAGATGCGTGGCGTCAAGCGCTACGATGGCGAGGTTGTCGCGGCTGGTAACATCCTGGTTCGCCAGGTTGGCACCGTCTATCATCCAGGTCGCAACGTCGGCCTCGGACGTGACTACACGCTGTTCGCGCTGATCGACGGTCAGGTCAAGTTCGAGACGTGGCGTGGCAATCGCTCGCGTGTTTCGGTGCTGCCGGTTCAAAAGACCGACGGCGCTGCATCCGCCAGCTAGTCAATCCTCTCAACGCGGCCCACTTCGGGTCGCACCTCTGCTTGCCCGACCGTTCACGTTGGCCGGGCCGTAAATCCATGCAGTTTATCGACGAATGCTCGATTTTTGTCCGTGGCGGCGACGGCGGCGACGGCTGTGCGGCGTTTCGGCGCGAGCCGGGAAGGCCTCGTGGTGGTCCCGCAGGCGGTGATGGGGGCAGTGGTGGGTCGGTGATACTCGTTGCCGATCCGCAGCGCAGCACGCTTCTTGATCTTACCTACCGGCGAGAGTATCGCGCCGAGCGTGGACAAGCGGGTCAAGGACGCGACCGGTATGGCCGTGGTGGCGAGGATCTCATCGTCGAGGTGCCTGCGGGCGTCGTCATCAAGGACAGTGATGGCACGGTGTTGTGTGATCTGACGACGCCTGGGCAGACGTTTGTGGCAGCACAGGGCGGGCAGGGCGGTCGCGGTAACATCCACTTTGCTACCTCGACGTGGCAAGCGCCGGAGTTCGCAGAGCCGGGCACGCCAGGAGTTGAGCGTACGCTCACGCTCGAGCTGAAGCTATTGGCTGATGTGGGACTGCTTGGCTATCCGAACGTCGGTAAGTCCTCGTTGATTGCGCGGGTGTCGCGGGTTCGTCCAAAGATTGCCAACTACCCGTTCACGACGCTGGTCCCAAATCTTGGGGTTGTGTCGTTGCCGCTCGGGAGTCGCGTGAGCGATCGCAGCTTTGTGCTCGCCGATCTGCCCGGACTCATTGAAGGGGCGCACCAGGGTCACGGGCTTGGACACCGCTTCCTGAGGCACCTGCAGCGGACCCGCGTGCTCATTCACTTGATAGAGCTGTCCGAAGAGCCGGGGCGTGATCCGCTGCACGACTTCGATACGCTCAACGAGGAACTGCGGAAGTTCGACCCCGAGCTTGCGAATCGGCCACAGGTGGTGACGCTGGCCAAGCTGGATTTGACGGAACCCAGGGACGCGCTGGCAACGCTGCGGGCCCAGTTTGCGGCCCGAGGCATCGAGCTGTGGGCGATTTCGGCAGCAACCGGTGAAGGTGTGGCCGAGCTGATGGATGAAGTCTACCGACGAACAAGCGCCCTGCCTGTGCAATCCAGCACTGCGGCGTAGTTGGCCGATTGGTCAAAAATGACCACGGGCTGCCCGCTTTGGACCACGGTGCCGCATGTCAGGCAAAGGTTCTCCTACGGCAGATTTTGGTAATGGGTTTGGCGTGACGCTTGCTCATGATTGGGCTCACTCGCTTCGCTGAGCGAATGGGGAGACCAATGAACCAGATCGCAGCCCAGGTTGAGCTCGGATGCACAGGTCACTCGGTGTTGTCGGCCCTCGATGTCACTTTGCTCCGGAAGTCGCGGGTTTTGTCGGCACTGAGCGATGAGGAGCTATCGCGCCTTCTGGCGGTGGCTCGGCCCGAGCTGGTCACGGCCTCGTCGATCATCGTTCCGCAGAGCACGCCCATCGACAACTTGCTGGTGATCACGAGCGGCACCGCCAAAGTCGTGATGACCGGTGCAGCCGGACGCGAAGTCACACTCGAGATGCTGCGACCGGGCGATTTGATCGCTGAGACTTCACTGCTGGATGGCTCACCAACTACCGCCTCCGTCGTGGCGCTCAGCGATGTCCATCTGCTTGCCTTGCCTCGCCATGCGGTGGTGCAGCTCCTTGGTCGCTATCCGCAACTGACGCTGAGCCTGCTTTCGGAGATGGCGAACCGCATGCGCCGCGCTGAAGAGACGATCTTCGCGTTGGCACTGCAAGACATCGAGGAGCGGCTGTGTCGAATGCTGGTGCGGCTGGCTCGCGATGAGCGCAGCCCGGATCACCAAGGGGGGTTGCTGATGCGCCGTCGACCGACGCAGCAAGAGCTGGCCAACATGGTCGGTGCGACGCGGGAATCGGTGTCGCGCTGTCTGACCACGCTGGCCCGCAAGGGGCTGGCGGTCTGTCAGGGCCGCAGCATGCTGCTTACGTCGCGGCTGCTGCGTCGCGATAGCGCCCTTTAACGTAGCGCGGCTTCAATCGCGCCGGTTAGCTCTGCACTGTCAGGGCTGACCCGGCTGGAATACTGAGCGATAACCTGGCCATTTTTTCCGACCAGATATTTGTAGAAGTTCCACTTGGGCTCGCCGTGCTTGCGTGAGAGGAACTTGAACAGCGGCGAGGCAGCAGCCCCGGACACTGGACCCTTTTCGAACAAAGGGAAGGTAACGCCGTAGCGAACCTTACAGAACTTGGCGATTTCTTCCCCGCTGCCGGGCTCTTGACGGAAGTCGTGCGAAGGAAAGCCGAGCACGACCAGACCTTTGTCTCGGTATTTTGCGTATAGAGCCTCTAGTCCGGCGTACTGGCCGGTGTAGCCGCACTCTGACGCGGTGTTGACGATCAGCACGACCTTGCCTTTGTAGTCAGCGAACGAAACGCTCTTGCCATCGATCGACTTGGCACTCAGCGTGTGCAGGCTGTCTTGGGTCGCCTCTTGGGCGGGGGCAGACTTCGGCGCATCTGCAGCAGCGGGCGTGGTGACAGCAGGAATCAGGCTCATGAGCACTACTCGCAACAGGTTGTTCATACGCGTTAGATTCCACCGTAGGGCCATGGCGGTGCAAGCCCACCTCCCTTCGCTTACGCACCATTTCGTGAGAAAACAGCCGTGTCGGTCGGCACCTACGCCGCTCGGCAGAAAAGGACAGAAGCGATGCGGAAGGTGCGAAGAGAGCGCGTAGGCGAGCTCGATGTGGTGATTACGGGCGGCACCGATGGGGTGGGTGGAGGAGACGGGCCACTTGTCGTGCTGCTGCATGGCTTTGGCGCGCCGGGAACCGATCTGGTGGGGTTGGCACCGATGCTCAAGATTCCGCCGCAGATGCGATTTGCGTTTCCGGCGGCACCACTATCGCTGGCAGGCCCGGACCTGGGCTTCGGAGCGATGGGGATGATGGATGCGCGGGCGTGGTGGCTGATCGACATCGAGCGATTGCAAGGGCAGCTCATGACGGGTCAGTTCGAGCGGCTTGCGACCGAGGTTCCTGATGGTTTGATGGCAGCACGTAGCAAGATCGAAACAACGCTCGACGAACTGGAACGAGGGCTGCGCGTGCCGCCGGGCCAGACGGTGCTTGGTGGGTTTTCGCAAGGGGCGATGCTATCGACGGACGTCATGCTGCGCGGTCGACGCAAACTGGCCGGCGTGGTGATTTGGTCGGGCACCGTCATTGCGGAAGGGGAGTGGCGACCACTGCTTTCGTCGAGCCAGGGTTTGCCGATTTTGCAAAGCCACGGCGTGATGGACCCGATCTTGCCATTTGAGTCGGCTGAGCGGCTGCGCAGTCATCTCGATGGTGCCGGTGCGAAGCTCGACTTTGTGGCGTTTCGGGGCGGCCATGAGATTCCGGACCTGGTGCTGAGCAAGACCTCGGCCTTTCTGCAGCGTGTCTTGATGGCGTAAGCGTGCTGAAGGCGTAAAAGAGAGAGATGGTGTTTGCGCTATCACCGGAGCGAACGGGACCACGGCTGGGCTCCTCGCTTCGAGAGATCCTGCATGAGCAGATCGATGAAGCGCAGCGACTGCTGGCGGTTTTGGCTCCCGCCTTGGAGACGGAGACCGAGGCGATCCACGCGGCGCGGAAAGCCTGCAAACGGGTACGGACCGTGGTGCGGCTTTTGTACTACGCGCTCGGTCCGGTCCCTGGCCGGGTGGTGGGTGAGCAGGTGGCGAGGACAGCGCGACAACTGTCATCGGTACGCGATGAGCAAGTGCTGGGTGAGACGCTGGCGAAGCTGCGTGACGAAACGGATGATACCGAGCTGGTGCAGGCGATCGAGGTAGTGTCGCGGTTGCTGCTGCCCTTTGCGCAGTCTTTCGTTGAGAACATGCTCCGCCAGCAGGTGTTGCAGGCACTTCGTGATCTGAGATCACGAGTAGACGGACTCGGGCTGGTGCTGCCTCTTGGCAAGGCGATCAGCAAGGGAGTGGCACGGCTGTGGAGACGGATGCGTCAGGCGTGTCGACGTATGAATATGTTTCCGTCGACAGAGAACTTTCATCGAGCCCGAAAGCGGATCAAGGACTGCTACTACACCGTTTGTCTGCTCCGGCCGCTGCGACCTCGGCGATTTGTCGATCTGAAGAAGAACCTCGAGAGGCTCGCCGATCAGCTTGGTTTCGAGCATGACCTCGCGATCTTGGCGGAGCGCATTCGCTACGATCCGATCCTTCCCGCGAGTAGCTCGGCTCACTTGCTTGCACATGTGGCGATCCGACGCGAGCGGCTGCAGCACGCGGCGAGCAGGCAAGTCCGATCGCTGTTGAGATGGAGTCCGAAGCGACTCGCCAAAGTGATGTGTCGGAAGCTGCGAAAAGCGGACGAGGGTTAGAACTGGAGTCGCATCTCGCCTTGAAGGACTTCGCGAACCCGGCCCTCGACCTGCACCGTGGTGCCATCGCAGAACGCCCGAAGCAGCGAGCGACGACCGGGGGCACCTTCGATCGGTCCACGTGGTGGTCCTTGATCGATCTCCAGCGCCTGTCCGGGCAGCAGCAGCTTATGGTGATGCAAATATACCGCGAGCGAGGCCGCTGCACTTCCCGTCGCTGGATCTTCGTTGGGCGCATCGTAGGCAAAAAATCGCGCTCGGACTTGAACGGCTGCATCGCTGCGAGGCGGAGATCGAAACGCGAACGACAAAATCCCCAGTTCGGCACCGAGCGTCTTTTCAGCGACGACGACATCTCGGTAGCTGGCGTTGATTTCGTCGATCTCTTCCACCGTCTGGATCGGGACGATGAGCTGCCGGGCACCACCGCTCACCACCTGCGGATAAAGCACTCGCTCGTCTGAAGCCGATGACGTGGTGGTGCGTGCCCGAAAACGATCCATCGGTAGGCCTAGAGCGGGCGACAACCAGGCCAGGCGCTCATCGCTGATGGGAGATCCTGGTACGCTGATGCGATCATGGGAAAACTGGGCTCGTTCGGGATGTTCACTTCCCGTTACCGTTACCGGAACGATACCCATGCCGGTTTCGAGTCGCACGGTGGTTTGGGGCACCGCAAACCGCAGTCGCCCATTGAGTAGCACAGCGACGGCAGTACCAAGGAGCGGGTGTCCGGAAAACGGGATCTCTTTTGCCTGCGTAAAGATGCGTACTCGCAGATCCGCTGCCTCGGGCTGACTCGGCGGCAGATAAAATGTAGTCTCGGACAGGCTTAGCTCTCGGGCCAGCGGCAGGTGGGCGTCCTCGGGAATGCCGCTACCATCGAGAACTGCGAGCGGGTTGCCCCCAAACGGTGCCTCTGCAAACACGTCTACCCAGACAAAAGGAACCGACCGCTTCATGGGCGTCACCATCTCTTGGACCTCCCTGGCGAGTCAAGCCGGGCCATACGAGTGAAGTGGGTGCTGCGAATGCCGTTGCCGGGCACGACCTAACGGATGCCCATGATGACTAGGCCGGCACCGAGGCCGACTGCGAACGCGATCGCCATGCCGAGGACTGCCGAAGACGACAATCCTTTCAGTGGCGACGATGTTTTGCGTTTGGTGACCGTTCCGAGGAACTGCGTCTTGTCTCCGCGATCAGGCGCTATCTCGGCAATGTCGAGCAGTGCCTTGCGAAGCTCCTCGGCAGTCTGAAAGCGATCCTCGGGACGCTTGGCCATGCAGCGCTGTACCAGCTTGGCGAGCGCATCCGGAACAAGCCCGGCACCGTGATCACCTGCTGGCGACGGAACCTTCGTCACGTGCATGATCTCGAGCGTCTCGCGTGAAGTCTTGCCCAAAAACGGCACCTCACCGGTGAGCAACTCGAACATGAGGACGCCGACGGCGTACAGATCCGCTCGGCCATCGACGCGCTTGCCTTCGGCTTGCTCGGGGGCCATGTAGGCTGCTGAGCCGAGTGCGATGCCCGCCCGCGTGCGGTGTGCGACGGGGCCGGCGAACTGCGCGATGCCGAAGTCGACGATCTTAATAAAGTCGCTATCACCGCCGCGACGGACGATGACGATATTGTCCGGTTTCAAGTCGCGGTGTACGACGCCGACTTTGTGGGCAGCATCGAGGCCAGCGCAGACTTGTGAGGCGAGACGAGCGACGCGATGTGGTGCAATGACCCTTTCTCGCTGGAGCAGCTTGCGCAGGTCTTCTCCGGCGAGATACTCCATGACATACGCGACGACGCCCTTCTGGGGATCGGCGACAAAGTCATAGACATCGACGAGGTGCTCATCTCCAATCTGGGCGACGGCACGAGCTTCACAGAACAGCCGTGACACCAGTTCGGGATCCCAGCCGTCGAGGACTTTGACAGCCGCTCGTCGGCCGAGCCGTTCGTGCTCAGCCAGGTAGACGCGGCCCATCGCACCCGCGCCCAGTAGTTTGAGCAAACGGTAGCCTCCGATGACCATGCCGGACCGTGCATCCCGGGGTTGCTCAACCTGGCTCAGACAAAACCTCCCTGGGCAGAATACAAGAAAAACACTTTGTAATCAATCAGACGGGAGGCGCACTAGAAAGCGACTTTCGACCACGCTACCGATAGCAGAGCTTCAAAAGCCGGATCGCTGATTAGCCACCAGGGCTGTTCATGCCGAATTTATTTAGTATTTTAAAATGCTGAAAATGAGAGCTGCATGAGTGAACGATGCTCACACATGGCTTTCGGTCGAACGTGCGAGGGAGGAACGAGTGGAACACGCCGCTCGAGCGAGGGCGCGGTTCATAGTTGGCTTCGGCGGCGTTACTTCGGTGGGTTCTTGATGCGATCGTCGAGACCTTCGACCACGAACTTTTCGAGCTCGGGAATCTTGGTCACCGTCGTTCGGATGCGCTCAATGCGACGGACGTAGTCGCGGCAGGCGAGCTGGTTCGGATCACCCACGGCCACGTTCTTGAGCAGATCGGTCGGCTGGATCGGGATCACGATGTCCTTCGGCAGACCCTTCGCGGGCTTCTCCTGGAACTGACCGCTCACCGATGTACGGAATCGCAGCTTCATTTCGCCCGGATCGCAGTTCGTCTCGCCTTCCTTCGGGCAAACCACGCCGCCGAGCGTCGCAAGAATGGCCTGCGGTAGCTTCTGGCTATAGTCGAACGTCACACCGAGCGGCGGCGTCGGTCCCTTGGCGGCAGCGTCAGCGGATGCCTTGAAGCACTTCACCAACACTTCACGATCGTTCTTGGTCAGTGCGGCGTGGAGCTGCACCTCACGGAAGAACGCCGTCACGTTGTTGTAGTAGTCAAACATCGAGCGAACGAGCTTACCGTTGAACGTCCCAAGGAGCGGCGTAAACAGCTTATTCGTCGCTTCCGGCTCGGCGAGATCGAGGTTGGCCAGCTTGTCGAGGGTTTCCGTCGATGGAGCCTCGCCCGGTTTCGTCTCTTTGAAGGCATCGAGCGCCGACTTGACGCGACCGCGAACGCCTTCGACTTCCTTCTTGATGTCTTTGGCTTTCTCGGTGCCCAGCTCGATGAACTCGTTCTGGCCCTTGATGAAGCTGACCGTATAGCCGACGAGCACGCCGAGCGCGCCCGCGACACCGATCCCGATGATGAGCCCGAGAGGACTCTTCTTCGCTCCGTCTTTGACCTCGTCCGCGTTGCCAGGCAGCGACTGACCGGCCCCGTAGAACGCGGCCAGCGATGCCGCCATGGCCGCCTGCTGGGCAGCATACGGATCGGGCTTGGGAGGCTCGACCGGCGCTGCAAAGCCCGGCGGCGGCGGGAAGCCAGCGGGGGGCGGAACCATTCCAGGAGGAACGGGGACCGCACCCTGAGGAGGCGCTGCTGCTTGACCTGGCATACCCGGAATCGGTGCCGGTGCGCCTGGAACCCCAGGCCCCGCTGGAGCCGGGCCACCGCCCGCCTTTTTGACTCCGAGACGTGCTCTGAGGTCGTTGACGTTAGAACCACCTGGTTTGTTGTTCTCGGCCAAAGGCCCCCTCCGCTTGCCGGTCGACCGGCGTAGATGATTGGATTGGTGAAGATCCTACCCGGCCACCGACCACTGGTTGGAAAGCAGAGCCGACAGTTGCGAAACCCGCCAAGCGAGCCGTCGCTGTCGTCTGTTGCTTTGCCATCCGTCGGTGTACACGAGCTGAAACCGTGTCAGGAATTGCTAAATCCTACGGAGCACAGGCGCGCACTGTCAAGCATCGACAAGGAGTTGTCGCGGCGTTCACGGGCCAGGTGTGAACAGTCGTTCATGTTCTGCCTCGTGAAAAGGCGTCTCCGTGGGGAAAATTGGATGGGCCGTTTGTGGCCCGCTGCTTGCTGTTTCTTGGGGTAAGCAACCGCCTCACTGGCTACTTCACTGGGAGAACAACCCGATGCGCACCCTAGTCGCTGCCGCCCTGACCACCGCTACGCTGCTCTGTGCGTCCCCTCAAAGCGCCGAGGCGCAGGTTTTGTGGCGTCCTTGGTTTCGGCCGCGTGTGGTGTTCATGCCACCTCGCGTGATCCTTCCCGTCGCTGCGCCGCCCGTGATGATGGGGCCGCAGGTCTACGTCCAGCAGTACCCGCAGACCTATTACTATCCGCCCCCGCCGCCACCGGTGTACGTGCAACCCGCGCCGCCCCAGCAGGTGTACGTACAGCCCGCGCCCCAGCCGGTCTACGAGCAGCCTGCCCAGCCTGCTCCGATGCAATATGCGCCGCTGCCGCCGCCACCGGTGTACATGCAGCCGCCACCACCGGCCCCGGTCTATGCCCAGCCGGCGCCGGTATACGCGCCGCCGGTCCAAGTCCAGCAGTCGTTGCCGCCACCGGCCCCGGTTAACACGGTCGTGGTTCCGCAGCGTCCGCCCCAGCCACAGTGGAGGTCGCGCTTCGGCATCGGAGTTCGCTTCGTTGGCGCAGTGAGCACGGAAAACCAGGAGTTTGCCGATCGCTTTACGCAGCTTGGGCTTGGTGGAGAGCTGCTGTATCGCGCCAGTCGACGGATCGTGCTCGAGCTAGGTGGTGAGTATCAAAAGCGCATGAACAACGGCTTCGAGCGTTACGACGTGCCGGTGACGCTGGGCATGCGGCTCCACATCGGCGCGCCGGACTGGGTGGTTTCGCCGTATTTCGTTGGTGCCGTGGGTGGCACGTACTCGAAGCTCGATTACGTGCGGAGCCAGGACAAGGCGTGGTTCCTCGATGGTCAGCTCGGTGGTGGACTGGAGCTGCGGCTTGGTCAGCACTTCGTTCTCAATGCCGATCTGCGAGGCGATGGTCGCTACCGGCTAAACGATCCAGATGCGACCACGCAGTCGACGCTGAAGGTTAATGGAGCGGTCCTAAACCCGATGAGCAACCAGTACGGACTGCAAGCGCGTCTCGGCGCGGCGGTCTACTTCTAGGAATTTCCCACCAACTACCGACTCCGTCGTCTGAAGCGGCGGGGTTGGTTAGCTTCGCGGCGAGCTGCACTGCAGCAGCGAGGCTACCGTCTTCGTCGAATCCTCGACGGGAATCATGCACACTTTGTAGTTCACGGCCGTTGGACAAGAAGCGGTGCCCGACACTTTGCAGCCGCGCTTTTCGCAGTCCTTGCGGGCGTTGAAGGTGTCCGAGCCGGAGTAG
>WBZP01001220.1_pt1 | contig 32523 bp, 16 predicted proteins | sample 5204301 | NCBI WGS metagenome assembly WBZP01 (sample SAMN12412401, study PRJNA552823) | activated sludge metagenome | isolation source: activated sludge from nitrification reactor of wastewater treatment plant... | place: USA: Pennsylvania | collected 2017 | reverse complement strand
GACCCTCGCCACACGCTGCCATGGAATTTGAAATGAGAACTGCTGGGGTAAAGACCAGATCTTTAGCAGCCACCCGCCGGCCGCGGGTGAGGGAGGCTGTTGTAACTCACGCCGACCCCTTCGGCTCAAAAAAGAACAGTGGTTTGCGTCGGGTGAAATCGTGGTGCGTCCCGTATTTTGGTTCTACTTGAAGCGTGTTCGTAAAGTCGCGGCGACACCAGAGATCATGGCTCGGTGCTGGCTCCGTAGGCATTGGTTCGACAGTCGCTCCAGCCAATCGGCTGCCGCTAGAAAAAGGGAGTAGTTGCTATCGTTAACTTCGAAAATGGCACCGCCAGAATGGGATTCTTCGATGACCGAGAGGATCTCCGGCAGCAAGTCGAGCCCGCCGATCGATGCTTCATCGTCGCAATGGCGGAGGCGCTGCAGGATGTCTAGCTCCTGTGTTGCGGACATGATAGTGGGCATGCTATGGAGCGATTCTACGATGTCTTCGAGCTGCGGGTTCATGTCAGTACGGCGAATTGTCCATCGGAATGTGGGCACCATTCGGGTCTGAGCCGAAGGAACCCCAAGTGCCACTGGTCCGAAAATTCTCGGCTGGCCCACCCCCAATCGGCTGCCTACGGATTGAGGCGGTTGGACCCGTAGCGGCATTCGAGCCGGGGAAGTTGGCGACGGCGTTCGGATTTACGCCATGCCCGTGGATCGACATATTGTGAGTGGCTGTCGCACTCTGGTGCCGGAACCCGCCCGATGGGAAGTTGGCAGAGGGCGTCCAGTTGTTAGGAAGACCATGGTGGACGGCGAAAGCCCGTACGTCATCATAATCGATACGGCCGTTGTGAACGAGGTCTGAGATGTCGGTCGGCGCGCCTTGGAAACGTCCGGTCTGCCGGTTGCGCCATCGGCAAGTGTTGGCGTCAAAGGCGCAGGATAGCCCGACAGGATCTGCAAGAAAGAACCTGCTGCCAGCGTACCAATAGAGGTTGAGTCCGACCATCAATCTGAGGGGGTCCTGGGAGACGAAACATCCCAAAACCGGATCATCAAAGCGGTATCGGTTGTAGTGGAGACCGGTTTCTGCGTCGTAGTACTGCCCCTGCAGGCGAATTGGGTTATCAACATCTACAACATGCAGCCGGATAGCTGCTCCCCACGTCGCATAACTCGCGCCCCATTTCACCAATCCTCGGCCATCGGTTAACCTAATCGGACAACCGTTTGCGTCATTGTGATAGTGGTAAACGCTTCGTGAAGTTTGCACTCTTTCAATTAGGGCAACCGGCTTGAAAGTCTGTGGGTAGTAAATATATTCCTGGTTCTTGCGCAGAGTTGCTGGTGGAAGTTGTTCCCGCCGCTCAGCCGGACCGACAACATTGCCCTCGACTGCACTCATCGGCTGTTTCGGCTGGTCGAGGACCGCGACCGATTCCCCCACCAGCGCATCGCCATCCCAATAGAACAGCGTCCGCTTATCCCCAGTCTCCTTGAACAGCCGCCGCCCCAATGGATCGTAGCCATATCGGGTGACTGTCCCATCAGCAAGGCTCTCGCTCAGCCGCTGATTCGCATCCCACACCAAATGCAGATGGCGCTCCTCATCGCGCCGCTCAACCAGATTCCCCGCCCGATCAAACCGGTAGTACGTCCCCTCGTACTCGCCCTCGCGGCTCCAGTCGCCCTCCACTACCCCGCCACCGGCAACGCGGCGACGGGCGCCCTCGACAACCCTCGTCCTGAGCCGATCGCCTGCCGGATCATTGAGATAGCGAGTGAGGCGGCGTTGCGGGTCAAGGTGCTCGGTGATGCGGCCGAGCGGGTCGTAGCGATAGACGTCAGTGCCATATTGACTGTCGCTGCGCTGGGTGAGGTTGCCCGCCGGGTCGTAGGCAAAGCGCGTGGCGAAGAGCGGCGAGCCGTTGGCCGAGACGGCCTGCTCGGTAAGGTAGCCGTCGGCGCTGTAGGCGAACTGGCGCGAGAGCTGCGGGCTGAGTTGCTCGCGGGCGATCCTGCCGACGGCATCCCGCTCGATACGGATCGGCTCGTCCTGGTTGATGCGCACGGCGACGGCCTGGTCGAGCGCGTCGAACGTATAGGCGACCGCATTGCCCAGGCTGGTCTCACGCGTGAGGCGATTGCCGGTGGCGTCGTAGCTGTTCCTGATGGTGAAGGCGCCCTGCACTTCCTCGGTCAGTCGACCCTCCGGGTCAAACTGGCGCTTGATGGCAGCATGCGGGTTCGTGGTCTCGATCAGATTGCCGTTTGCGTCGTAGGCGAAGGTCTCGACGAAGCCGTCGGGCAGGGTCTTCTTGAGGATGCGACCGAGGGGATCAGTGGCGTAAAGGATGGTGCGCTCGAGCGGGTCGGTGGATGCGGTCAGGTAGCCGCTCGCATCGTAGGCATAACGCCTCGCCTGTCCCCAGTAGTCCACCTCTTCAACGATGCGACCCAGCGCGTCGCGCTTGAGCTGATAGGTTTCGCCGCGCTGGTTGGTGACGGCGACCAGCCGCTCTTCGCTGTCGTAGTGGTACTGAACGCTGTATCCGTCGGGCTGGATGCGCTTGGCGATCTCGCCCTGACCGAAGTACTCCAGTTTGGTCACGGCGCCGTTTTCGTCGACGTAACGGGTGAGGTTATCTTCCGCGTCGTAGCCGCAGCGTATCGTCGCGCCCGAGGGCTGGCGCGCGTCGGTCAGCCGACCCTTGGCGTCGTAACGGTAGAGGGTCTTGTGATCGAGCGGATCGACCTTCCCGGTGAGATTTCCGAGGAAATCGTAGGCAAACCGGGTGTGGTGGCCCAACGCATCCGTCAGGCAACTGAGGTTGCCCAAACCATCGAAAGCGAGCTCGCTGCGCGCTCCACGCGGATTGATGAAGGCCAGCAGTTGCCCTCGCGCATCGTATTCGTAGCGCGAGACGTTGCCCAGCGGCGAGATCTGTTCGACGAGCAGGCCGCGGCCATCCCAGCGCTGCTGCCATTGCGCGCCGTTCGGGTCGATGATCGAAATGGCTTTGTCGGCTGAATCGAACTCGGTCTGGATGCTGGCCCCGTCCGGGCGGGTCAGCTTGAGCAGGTTGCCGTGCTCGTCGTAGACGTACTCGGTGCGCCGGCCGCCCGGATCGACGACGGCTGTCGTGCGGCCGCAGTCGTCGTACTCGTAGATCGTGCGCCCGCCAAGCGGATCGATCTCGTTGATCGGCAGGCCGCGTTCGTCGAGTTTGACCAGCGAGACGTGACCGAGCGAGTCGGTGATGCGGCGTTCGTTGATCGCATCGAGATAGGCGAAATGGTAATCGTACAGCCCGCCGTCACCCCAGGCGTGCACGACGCGCCATTCGCCCTCTTCCGACATGGCGTAGGCGTAGTGGAAAGACAGCCCGTTGCGGTCGGTGTGGCGCTGCATGCGGTGCTGCTCGTAGGCAAAACGGTAGGGCTCGCCGAGCGCGTCTATGGCAGCGATCAGGTCGCCGTCTTGATCGTAGGCGTAGCGGACAAAAGTGTGCTCGACCTCGCGCGTCGGGTCGCTCAACGTGACGGCAGTCAGTCTGCCGTTTTCGACGGTGAGTACGAGGCGTCGACCGACTGAATCGCGGATGGCGCACGGTCGGCCGGAACGGTATTCAAAGTCGAGCGAATTGCCACAGCGATCGGCGATGCGGCCGATCGGAAAGCGCATGATCCCTTGCTCGGAGTGGTGAGCCAGTGCCTTGGGAAAGTCGTAGACACGGTCGTCCTTCGTCTGCACGCGCAAGACCTCGCCGAGGTCCAGCAGCCGCGAACCATCCATCAGCTCGAGTTCGCCGCCCGCCTCACCCGGCGTAGCGGGCAGGCGCTCGAAAGCCATCAGACCAAAGCTCGGCCCGTGCACGAGCACGCGCCCGTCTGCCGGGTCGACCTCCAGCCGGGTGTCCGCCGGCGTCTGCCAACCCTGGCCGCACAAACCGACGTACGCGCTGTCCGACCGATACTCACGCAGCCAGTTGATGGGCAGCAGGCCGGGCAGTTCGAAGTCCTCCTGCTCGACGACGACGGCGCCGTTCAGGATGCTCACCGGCTCGGCGCGCAGGATGACGCAGCGCAGGAAACCCGGCTTTTTCGCGCCCAAACGGTCGGCGAGCGCAACACGCATTTTCTTGAACAGACCCGAGCGGGCAAACTTGCCCAAGGCGGCAAAACCCGCCTTGAAGGCCATGCCCATCATCGAGATCGTCGGCGGCCCGCCGACGAAGACATTGGTCGGAATCGCCAGGTTGAAGGTCGTCGGTAGCAGCATCAGCTTCTTCGGACCCTTCTTCTTCGGTCGCGGCGGGCTGATCATGCCGGCTACCTGGCAACCAAGGACGGGCAGCCCGATGAACGAGAAAGGGTCGCCATCGGCGATGACCGTCGCGCTACCCATGAACAGCTCGTCGTCCTTGTCCGGCAGTTTCGGCGCGAACGGAAAGCCCGGCGGAATGTGGACGACCGTGGCGCTGGTTCCCGCCGTCGCGCGCTTCATGCCGCAGACGGTGACCGTCGCACCGATGATCGGAATGTAGTCGAACGGATCGAAGACGATCGACATGTGCGGTGTGGGCAGTGGTGCCGGCACCCCCGGTGGAACGGTGCAGAGATGGATGTCGACGCCGAGCTGCGGGTCGCCGTGCTTGGCCGCCAGGGTCACGCGGCGCTCCTTGTCGAAGCAAGCGACGCGAGCGCCGGGAAAGCGGCGCTGCCGGTCAACGGCCAGTCGCCGCCGAGCAGGGCGCGCGCTTGCGCGAAATGGCTCCGGAAGCTCTCCCGACCTGCACCGACGATGCGCGCCAGCTCGACTTCGGCAACACGTTCGGAGTCGGCAACGCCGCGCGCCAGACGATCCTCGATTGCCTGCGCGGCCTCGCGGCTGATGGTTGGACCGGCAAGCGTCGCCTGCTCGTCGGTTTCCCGCACAAGCTGTGCCAGGCGCTCGTCCAGCCGCATCTTGAGCTGCTCGATGAGGCCGAATCGCTCGCCGTCGACGGCCTTCAGCAGGTCGGCGGCGGTCAGCGGCAAGGTCGTCATGCCGCGCGCTTCGGGACGGATTTGCGCGCCCCCGGCGAGCGCCTGGCGGCAACTTTCGGCGGCGGCTTCGGCGTCGCCCAGGCGCGCCTGGCAGTAGCCCGCCATGCGCTGCGCCTCGATGGCAAGCAGCGGGTTGCGATCGATCTCGGCAACGCGCAACGCCTGCTCGTAGCAGGCAACCGCCTCGCGCTCCTGACCACCGGCAAGGTGAGCACCAGCCTGCGCGAACCAGGTCTGCAGAACGAGCTTCTGGCCCGCCGGATGGCCGTCAGCAACGGTCTTTTCGGCCGCCAGGCGGGCGGCTTCGTAGACCTTGACCGCTTCCTCGCAACGCGCCTCTTTGAGCAACGCGCCGCCGACCATGAGGCGCACGACGACTTCCTGATCGGCCCACTTCTGCCGGCGGGCAAAGGCCAGCGCGTCGAGCGCCTTGCCCTTGACCTGATCCGCCGTTCCCTTTTCCAGCAGCGCCGCCAGGCCGATCAGATGATTGCGGAAGATTCCCGCCGGACCGACAGTCTGCTCCTGCGCAAAGGTCTCCTGGGCCATGTTCAGCGCGTCGATCTGCGGGCGCGAAACGACGATCCGTTCGTCGGCCACATCGCCCAACGCCCCGTAGTGCGGCTGCTCGATCGAATCAACGACGAGCAGGCGCAGGCGATCGGGCAGTCCGGCGTCGAGCGCCAGCTTTAGCCAGCGGCACAAAGCGCCGGCGTCACCGACGCGCTGCGGCAGGAAAACGGCAACGAGCGTACCCAGATGGCGGTGGTAAGCCGAGCCCAGCGAGCATAGCGCAGCGATGAAGCCGGCCGGAGAATCGGGCTGGCTGGCCGGACCGGCGATCCAATCAGGAGCCAATCCCTGGTGCACGAGCTCGTCACGACTCGCCTCGTACTGACCGGCGAGCGACGCCTTGAGCGCGCGCGCGTACTGAATCGAGTGCTCGAACGGTGGATCGAAGACGATGAACAGATCGCCTGTACGGTACTCGGTTGCCAGCTTCTGCGCGGCGAAAAAAGCCTGCGTGAGCCGCCCGCCCGCTTCGTGAATCTGCCAGACGAGCAGGCGTCCGACCTTGTTTTCGCGAAAGGCGACCCACTCGCCACCGAGGTAGGCGATCCGCTGCTCGACCGGATTCAGCGCCATGGCACCCGGACCTCAGCCATTGAGCGATATCTTCAGACCCATCACCGTCACGCCCATGGCGTCGATCTTGACGGACGACGGGCCGAAGCTCAGCGTGATTTGCGTCGGCTTGATTTCGACCGTCGATCCGCCCACCGTCAGCGTGATCGAGGTCGTTGAACTATAGCTTGCGGCGCTGGTGATCGAGTGATCGAGCTTGCCGGTCACGCTGACCGTCTCGCTGCCGGTAACCGATTCCTCCCGGTTTCCAGTGACGGCAATCGACTCGTTACCGGTAACCGATTCGTCCCGGTTCCCGGTGATGGCAATCGTCTCGTTGCCCTGCACGCTCTCCTCGCGGTTGCCGGTGATGCTGATCGTTTCGTTGGCCTGCACGGTCTCGGTGCGGTTGTTCTTGATTGTGATCGTCTCGTCGTTGCCGACCGTTTCACTCCGGTTGTGCTTGACCTCGGTCGTTTCGTCGTTGTCGACGGTCTTCTTCCGGTCGTGCCCGACGGTGTGCGTATCATCGTGCTCGACCGTCGTGCTCATGTCCTTCTCGGCATGGATGAGCACCTGTTCGCTGCCCATCTTGTCCTCGAAGCGAATCTCGTTGTAATTCGCGACCCCGCCGCCCTTGCTCGAACGCGTCTTGATGCCGGTCTGCGTCATGTTCGCCGGCAGGTCGTAGGGCGGCATCTGGTCGGCGTTGTACACCCGGCCGGTGATGATCGGCCGGTCCGGGTCGCCTTCGAGGAACTCGACGATCACCTCCTGGCCGACGCGCGGGATGGCGACCATGCCCCAGTTCTGGCCGGCCCAATGGTGCGAGACGCGTATCCAGCACGAGCTGTTCTCGTCGCTCTTGCCGTAGCGATCCCAATGGAACTGGACCTTGACGCGGCCGTACTTGTCGGTATGAATCTCGTCGCCCGCCTTGCCGACGACGATCGCCGTCTGCGGACCCTGAACTATCGGTTTCGGCGTCGCGCGCGGCGGCTGAAACGTCTGCGCGGCGGGAATCGCCCGAAAACTGAGGCTGAAGACCTCGCCACCGGCCGCGTCCGCCTCGTACTGGCTTTCTTCGACGCGATAGTTGGCGCCGATGATCAGATACTTCTGATTCTGGTCCGGCCGCGGGTGACGATCGAGTTTGAAGACCGCGCCGGTCGCCAGGCCGGCGGCGTTGCTCTCGCCGTTGAACAGGTCGAACTGATGGCGCAGTTCCTCGACGCGGATGCGCGCGTACTGCTGACCTTCGCTGCGTTCGCGATACTCGCCCGGGTAGTCGAAAAAATCGAGCTTGGCCTGGAAGTCGTGCGTCAGCGGCCGCGCCGGGGAAGCATCGGCCTGCAGGTCGGCGCGCGGCTTTTCGAAGTTGAAGTCGCGCATGACGTAGCGCGTCGGCTGAATCTCGCAGCCGTGCGACCACTGCCGGACACCCTCTTCCTGGCGAGCACCCGCCTGCTCCGGGTCGAGAAACGGCACCATGTCGTACTGGGCCGGCGAAACATGCGCCTGCGCGCCATCGGTAATGACCAGCGTATGCTTGCCGCCCTGATGCCGGAAGAAGAAATGCATTCCCTCCTGTTCCATCAGGCGGGCGACGAAGTTGAAATCGGTTTCGCGATACTGCACGCAATACGGCCAGGCGACGTACTTGCCGGTCAGCTGAAAATCGAAATCGGCATAAGGGTGGTCGCGGAAGACGGTTTCGATGATTTCGCGGGTCGTCTTTTCCTGGAAGATCTTGCAGTCGCTGGTGCGCGTCAACAGCCAGATCCACGGGCGCACGACGATCGAGTAACGGTGATAGCGGCCCTGCGCCCCGACCTGGAAGAACGCCGTCGCCAAGCCGTTGAATTCCCGCTCGGTGTCGTGCGGCGTCGTGAGGACGAGCGAGACGTTCTTGCCGAGCAGTTCGTCGGCCTTGATGTCGCCACGTCCGGAGAGCACGGAAACCTGGAACTCGCCAATCCGCGACAGACCATCATACCCGTCGAGGCTGCTGAACATCAGGTCGTCCTCGAGCGCCGTGACAATCTTGACCAGCCTTCTTACGCCCGCCTGGAGCATCGGAACCTCCGCCTTCCCACTGCGATTAATGCCCTTCAATCATAGCTCAAGTCGGTCCGGCAAGCTGCCTGACCGGATGAAAAAACCCTCGCAGGCGCGTCAGACGCCACTGCCCTCACCGCTTGCCTCCCGCACTTGCCCAACGACAAGCAGCCCGGCGACCGGACGCCCGCCTTCGGTGCGCAAGGTGGCCGGCGTGATTTCGACGACGTCAAGACCGGCACCCTCCATGCACCTGCGCACGTAGTCCGCCGAATGCGCGTAGCGCCCGTGCGGGTTGATTACATGCCCCTTGGCTGCCGCCCGCTCGCCGCCATCCTCGACCGAGAAAGCCAGCCAGCCGCCGCTGCGCAGGGCTGCCCGCGCCGCCCGGCAGACGCCATCGAGCGGGCCAAAATAGCACAGCGTATCGGCGGATACGATCACGTCCCAGGCCGCGGCTTCGTCCGGCATGTTCAGGAAGGTGGTCAGCTCGATCCGGAAGAGATGGTCATAGCACCCTTTCCCTTCGGCTTTCTCCAGCATGCCGAACGACAGATCGACGCCGGTCAGGCAGGCCGCACGCGCGGCCAGCAGCGGACCGCAGAGTCCGGTGCCGCAGCCGGCGTCGAGTATCCGGAACTGCTTGCCGGGCGGTGGAAGATACCTGGCCAGAGCGCCAACGACCAGCTCGGGCGCCTTGTACGACAGGCGGCTGGTCAGTTGTTCCTCGAAGCTCTCGGCGAACTTGTCGAAGGTTTCGACGATGTAGTCGTCGGGCGCCCGTGCCGGCACGTCCTGGCCCGAACACGCGGCATGCAGATGCCTCGCCGTCGGATTGTCCGGCTCCTGTGCGAGCCACTGACGAAAGACCTCGGCCGCTTCGGCAATCTGGCCGATCGAGTAGTAGGCCAGGCCAAGCAGCTTGTGTCCGTCCGGATGACTCGGCATGAGCGTGATCGACCGGCAGTAGTGCTGCACTGCGTCCTCGATCCTGTCCTGCGCCGCAAAGAGCATGCCAAGGTTGTTGTGCGCCCGAAAGTGCTGTGGATCGAGTTCGACGGCCCGCTGCAATTCCGCCTCAGCCGCGGCGTGGTCGCCGACGACACGGTACAGCACGCCCATGTTGTTGTGAAAATCGGCACGTTGCGGGTCGAGGGCGATGGCGCGCCGATAACTGGCCGTCGCCTCGTCGACATGGCCGAGCGAGGTGTGAATGTTGCCCAGATTGCCGTGAACGTCCGCAAAGTCCGGCACCTGAGCAATCGCCCGTGCCAGCAGGGCGACCGCCTCTTCCGGCCGGCCCCGCTGGAAGCGCAGCAAGCCGAGAAAATGAAGCGCATCGGGTTGTTCCGGGACGGCTTCGAGAATCCGCCGATAAAGCGTCTCGGCTGCATCGAGCTGATGATTCCGATGAAGCTGCGTCGCGTAGGCGATCGCGTCGCCGATGCCGAGTTCCTGCGGGACCTGCTCGGCGTTTGCTGGTGGCGTCAGTCCGGGCATCACTTCCTCGTCGTCAGAGCAAACCCCATGACCGTGAGCAAGACACGGCTGCGCGCGAGCTAGTCGAACTCATAGCGGAAATCCTCGGCTTCGACGCTCACATGCACGCGCGCCGGCGATCTGCCCGCGAGCAAGCGGGTCAGGAATTCGGTGCTGATGCGCGGCAGCATCGTGTTGGTGAGAATTGCGTCGATCATCCGTCCGCCGCTCTCCAGCTCGGTACAGCGGCTGGCGATGAGGCGGACGACGGCGTCGGTGTAGGTGAACGGCAGGCGGTGGTTGCGGCGGATGCGCTCCTCGATCCGGGCCAGCTGCAGGCGGGCGATGGCACCGATCATCTCGTCGTTGAGCGGATAGTAAGGAATGACGACAAGACGGCCGAGCAAGGCGGGCGGAAAGACCTTCAGCAAAGGCTCACGCAACGCCTTGGCCATGCCCTCCGCGTCGGGCATCAGATCGGGGTCCTGGCACAGCTTGGCGAGCAGTTCCGAGCCGGCGTTGGTGGTCAGCAGAATCAGCGTGTTCTTGAAATCAATGACGCGTCCTTCGCCATCTTCCATCCACCCCTTGTCGAAAACCTGGAAGAAGATTTCGTGCACGTCGGGGTGCGCCTTCTCGACTTCGTCGAGCAGCACGACGCTATAGGGTCGTCGGCGCACCGCTTCGGTGAGGACGCCGCCCTCTCCGTAACCGACGTAGCCCGGCGGCGCACCCTTGAGCGTCGACACGGTGTGCGCCTCCTGATACTCGCTCATATTGATCGTGATGACGTTCTGTTCGCCGCCGTAGAGCGCCTCGGCCAAGGCGAGCGCGGTTTCCGTCTTGCCCACGCCTGAGGTGCCGGCGAGCATGAAGACGCCGATCGGCTTGTTCGGGTTGTCGAGCCCGGCGCGCGAGGTCTGGATACGCCGGGCGATCATCTGCATGGCGTGATCCTGGCCGATGATGCGCCGGCCAAGGATCCGGGGCAGCGCAAGTACGGTTTCGACTTCGTTGCGCGCCATCCGGCCAACGGGAATCCCGGTCCAGTCGGCGACGACGCTCGCCACTGCCTGATAATCGACGGTCGGCAGAATCAGCGGATGCTCGCCCTGCCGCTCGCTCAACTGCTGCTGCACCTCGCGCAGACGAGCGAGCAGGACGGGGCGCTCGTCGGCGGAGTGGGCACCCGGCGCGTCGTCGTCTGGCGTTGCTTCAGGCTGCGCTGCCGGCAGGGCATGCGGCCGCACGGCATCGGCCGTGATGCCCTCTGCCGCCCCGCTTGCCGGTGCTGCTCCGGCGGTCGCCGGCATCGCCTGGCGCAGCCTGGCGCGCAGGGCCAGCAGTTCACTGACCAGTGCCTTCTCGTCTTCCCAGCGTTGCTCGATGTCGCTCAAGCGCTGCTCTTCGGCGGCCATGGCGTCCTGCGCCTGCGTCTCGCGTTCGCCGACGTTGATACCGATCGCCTTTTCCCGCGCGATGATCTGCAGCTCCGTGTTCAGGCCCGCAATCCGCTTGCGGACATCGTCCACCTCGGCCGGCGTCGCGTGCAGGCTCACGGCAACGCGGGCGCAGGCCGTATCGAGCAGGCTGACCGACTTGTCCGGCAGTTGGCGGGCCGGAATATAGCGCTGCGACAGCCTGACCGCCGCTTCCAGCGCTTCGTCGAGGATCTGGACGCGATGATGCTGCTCCATCATGCTCGCCACGCCGCGCATCATCAGGATTGCCTTCTTCTCGTTTGGCTCGTCGACCTGGATCGACTGAAAGCGCCGCGTCAAAGCCGGGTCCTTCTCGATATGTTTCTTGTACTCGGCGAAAGTCGTCGCGCCGATCGTGCGCAGCGTGCCGCGTGCCAGCGCCGGTTTAAGCAGATTCGCCGCGTCGCCGGTGCCCGCTGCGCCGCCGGCGCCGACCAAGGTATGCGTCTCGTCGATAAACAGGATGATCGGCTTTGCGCTGGCCTGCACTTCATCGATCACCGAGCGCAGCCGCTGTTCGAACTCACCCTTCATGCTTGCTCCGGCCTGCAGCAGGCCGACATCGAGCGTGCGCAGGGTCACCTCGTGCAAGGCTGGCGGCACGTCGCCGCGCGCGATGCGTTGGGCGAAACCCTCGACGACAGCGGTCTTGCCAACCCCTGCTTCACCGATGAGTATCGGATTGTTTTGCCGGCGGCGCATCAGGATATCAACCACTTGGCGAATCTCCTCCTCGCGTCCGACGATCGGGTCCATCTTGCCTGCACGGGCCTGCGCCGTGAGGTCGACCGTGAAGCGCTTCAGTGCTTCCTGCTTGCCCATCGCTGCCGGAGCGATCGCCCCGCTGGCCTCGCCCGGTTGCGCCGCAACGCCCGAACCGTCGGTCGCGAACAGCAGATCCTCCGGCGACCCGGCCACAATGCGGCTGAACTCGTCCGCCAGCACGTCGCCCCGAATCCGCTCGAACTGACGTGAAACGCCAAGGAGGACCGAGCGCAAGCTCGGCGTCTTCAGCGCCCCGAGCAGCAGGTGCCCGGTACGCACCTGCTGCTCGCGAAACATCAGCGAACCATAGACCCAGGCGCGTTCGACAGCGTTTTCGACGTGTTCGGACAGATCGGAGATCGAGGTCGAGCCGCGCGGCAGCCGGTCGAGCGCCGCGGTCATGTCGGCGCTCAGTTTGCCCGCGTCGAGTTCGAAGTGTCGGGAAATGCGGTGCAGATCGGAATCCGGCGTCTGCAGGATCTGGACCAGCCAGTGCACCAGCTCGACGTAGGGATTCCCGCGCAACTTGCAGAAAACCGTCGCTCCCTCGATGGCCTTGTAGGCCAGGCTGTTGAGTTTGCCGAACAACGCCACCCGGCTGATCTCGCTCATGACTGTTTCACCCTCATCGGTTGGAATTCGTACCCGGCGCAGCATGCCCCGCCGCGCGGTGGCGGTCCAGCGCCCGCTCGACATCGAGCACGAGATCGTCGGCCGGCGCCCTGCACCGACGCTCGCCAAGCCAGCTTGTATAACCAAGACGCCAACCCCGGCCGAGCTGCAGGCCGGGAACCTGATCGGCACGCAGGAGGAGCTGCGCGTCCCACGCATACTCCAGGCCCACGTAATTGCGCACGCATGCTTCGAGCTGGGCAATCGCCGCACCACCGGGCAGCAGCCTGGTGAATTCGGCGAGCGTCAGCGGACCGATGCGTAGACGGAACTTGTGCTGACGATCCCAGACGCGCCGACCGAGGACGGCCGCGCTGCCCAGGCGGCAACGCGCGCGGCCGATGCGCGTGTGATCGCGTTCCTCGATGAGCAGCCAGTGACCGACGAACTGCTCGACGCGCACCGGCAGGCGGAAGAAGCCACCGATCAGTTGTCCCAAGCCCTCGGCGTTGCGCACCTGTCGGTTAAGCAAGCCGGCATGGTGCAACTTGGCGAAATCGGGCAGCGCGTCGCGGCGGCGCAGCGTGCGCAGACCGATGCCGGCAAGCGCTCCGACGTAGCTGGCAAAGCGATCCTCCGCCGGTCGGTCCAGATTGACGCAAGGCTGCGCCTGGGCCCACGCACGATAGAAGAGGAGGAGAAAGCGATGGTGAATGATGTCGGCAAAACGCGCCAGCGTCGGGTCCCGGGTAGGCGTCATCAACCGACTGAAGACGTACTCGCTGAGATACAGCGGGAGCGCCCCATTCGGCCCGAAGAGCCCGAAGAAGCGCACGTCCAGACGCGGTGGCAGCCCGTTCGGGTTCGCTGCGAGCGCCGACAAGGCCGCCGGCGCAAAGGTAAGCGCCGGGTCCTGCCCGAGACGGATCGCCTCGTCGGCGGGCAGCCTGGCCGTTCCGAGGCGTGGCAGATCGGGGTTCAGGCAGTCGACGCGGCGCAGCACCTGATAAAAATCCCACGCCCACGGCTCCCGCTCGACAGCCTCGAACAAGCGGCCGAGGGCGATTTTCAGACGATCGGTCGAAGTCCGCATCGTGCCGGCCAATGCATGATCTCGCCGCGCGCGGACGAGCGCAGCACGGTCTCCGTGAAGCTGTTGATCGTCACGTGTCGGGCGAGGAATCGCTCGAGCACGCTGCCGAGCAAGAATGCGCTGCCCCCCTCGAAATGCAGCTCGTCGACGTCGAGCGAAACGCGAATACCGCGCCCGAAGCACAGCGGGCCGGGCATCGGCAGGCGCGTGACGACCGCCTGGCAGCGCACCGAACGAAGTCCCTCAACCTGCTTGCGCATTCCCTGGTCGGTTGTCTTCAGGTGCAGGCTGAGAATCTCGCGTAACGCCGCCGCGCCCTCTTCCTGGTCGACGTCGAGCAAGGAAAGATAGTTGAGCGACAGCAGACTGATGAACATCCACGCCTGCGCGCCCTCGGCGAGCGCCGGATATGGCCGCGACGGACCTTTAACGCAACGGATCGCGTCGACCTTTGCCGCGATTTCGAGAGAAAAATCGCTTCGCGCCGTGCCGCCGAAGAGCATGAAGAAAGGCAGATCCCGGTTTGTACACCTGGCGCGCAGCGACAACTGCCGCAGCTCGCCCCGGTACGGCGCCTCCTGCGGGTCGACCAGCGACAGAAACACCTCGCTGCCGACATAGCCGGTATCGCCGCGCACGGAACCACGCTGCTGCCGGGGGGACGGCAGACGCGGCGCGCGGCGCAGCGAAAAAAAGCCCGGCGCATCAATCTCGCAAGCATGGTAATCGGCGTAGAAGGGGAAAAAGGTCTGTTTGCTGGCCACGCCGGCGCCGCAGCCTTCGACTTCGAGCAGATCGTAGATTTCGAAGTCGAGCGGCTGCGTGCGGTCGACAACGACATGGAACTCGTGCCGCGCTTCGTCGAGTTGAACCTGGTCGATCGTTTTTTCGAAGAGGTTGATTGCCGGCGTACAGTAGAGCAGGAAGTTCGAGCCATCGACGACCTTTTCCAGACTGGGCTCGTTGCGCCCAAACAGCAGCACCAGTTCCATTTCGCTATCGGCGTTGCGCTGGGCGGCCGCCGCCAACCCGTCGATCTGCCAAAACAGGTAACGCTGCGGGAAGGAAAAGTACTCCTGCAACAGTCGATAGCCGGCAAAGTTGCGCGCAGGAACCGGCAGCAGCGCCTCGTCGTCGTCGAAACCAATCAAACGCACCCGCTCGGCAGGAATGAAGTGGTGCACCGGCAGCGCCGGCTGCTCCTTGAAGACGCACAGCGCGCCGAGCAGCGAAGCGCTGCCGATCAGTTCATGCAGCTTGTAGGCGACCTCGTCGGCGCCGCCGAGAAAGAAACGCAGCGCGTCGACCGCCGTCTGCCGAAAGCTCAAACCGGCCGTGCAGCGCAGCCGGATGCGCACGCCGCCCTTGCAGGGTCCGGACAGGTTCAGCCGGGCGACAGGCAGGTCCGGCGCATACGAAAAATAGCTCGCCCCGACCACCTCGATCGGCCACAGCGTTACCGCCTGCGCGGTCAGGAACTCGCAGGGCGTCGCGTCCAGCCTTGCCGAAACATTCCTGATCTTTGTCCCACGCTCGACCGGCGAACCGGCCGCCAGGTTGGCGTCGGTAAGAATCGGCTGGAACTGCGCGACCAGTATCGCCGGCGTCGGCGCCAGATAATGCGGGTAGAGCATTTCCAGCAAGTGGTGCGAGAACTCGGGAAATTCGGCATCCAGCCTCACCTGAATGCGTGCGGCAAGGAAGGCGGCGCCCTCGAGCAGTCTTTCGACCAACGGGTCCTGCACCTCGATGCCTTCCATCCCGAGGCGGCGGGCGACTTTCGGGAAGGCGCGCGCAAACTCGGCGCCGACCTCCTTGAAATGTCGCAGTTCCTGGTTGAAATGTTTGAGCAGCAGCGCGTTCATCGGTTTGCCGGGATCAGCCACTCAGGTCCTGCAATGCCACCTGGCCGGTTTCCAGATTGACCTCGGTGCGCAGCAGGATTTCGAGGGGAACGGGCTGTGCCCACACCTGCGCGGAAATCCTGACGCGCACCACATTGTGCCAGTCGAGCATGCTGTCCGTGCTCTCCGCGCTGACTTTCAGCGACCGCGCCACGATGCGCGGTTCGAAGCGCAGAATCGCCTCCTTGATTGCCTTTTCCAGCTTCTGTACGTCCAGCGATGAGGCTGTTTCTCCGGTAAATGAAGGCAGTCCGAAGTTGAGTACCGAGCGTTCCACCTCAGGCCACTCGCCAAGGTCGACCGAAACGGCGAGCCGCGTCGTATCGAGCAGCCAGGCGAGATCCTTGATCACCGCCTGGCGCAGCTCCTTTCTCGACAGCGTCTGGCTGTCGGGGTTTTCCGTCTCGATCTTGCGCTGATGGTCGGTCAGCCGATCGAGCAACGGGCGCAGCAGGGGTTGTGGCGTTGCGCTCTCAGGCACCCTCTTCTCCGGCGTCCGTGGTCGCCAAAACGATCTCGCGCACGTCCATCAGCGGGAAGTCACCCGTGTCGGTGCTCAACACACGCTGGCCCAGCCCGTGGAAAACCCCGGCGCGCACCTCCGTCCACTCGCTGCGCCGCGCCAGCGCGAGCGACGAATCATCGTGCCCTTCACTGCCCGGATAGCGCGTCGGAATGACGCCGGCGCCCTCGCCACCGTTGCTGAAGGTGAATTGCGCCGGCATCCAGACGACATCGCGCAGATCGGCCGGCGGCTCGATGACGACGCGCGCCAGCCGGTCGAACGGCACCCAGTAGTAGCGCCCGTTGATCACCGCTTCGCAGACCGGGCCCAGGCGCATGTCGCCATCAGCCAGCCAGGCGAAAGGCTGACCATCGATCTGCCCCGCTGTCGCCGGCGCCTCCTCGAAGGCGCGCCCGCGCAGGTCCTCGGCCTCGTCCAGCCGACCCTGTCCGGCCGTCAGCAGGGACTCGATGAGCAGCGCCAGCCATGACTCAGGCTGCCCGAAAATCAACGGCGAACGCTTGCCGGCGAAGACCTCGGCCCGCAGCAGCTCGCAGCGCATGACCTCCTTGTACATTTGCGCCATCGGCAAGGCGGCTGCGTCGAGCTCCGCCACGACGTTGAGCTGTGCCAGCGCGCGCTCCCACTGACCGCGAACGGCAAGCAACTGAAAGAGGAAAGTGCGCAACCTGGCGTCGCCCGGCCTGCTGCGCACGTTTGCCTGGAGCAGTTGAAGCGCCTGCGCGACGTCGCCGTCGCGCAGCGCCTGTTCAGCCGAAACCATCGTCTTCATTCTACGGCGTCCTTTCTCATGCGGCGTGCCACTCGGGAAGGCAGACTTCGCCGCAGCACCCCTGGCCACGTCACAGCCGCTTCTCCCGCCCCCTGCCGGTCCTGCCTTTCCTGCCGCCTTCCCGTCCCTCACCGTGCTCGCGTCGCTGGCGCGGGCGACGGCGACCGACCGTTCGAGGTGACGCTGGGCGGTCAGCCCTTGAGATTGATTTCGGTTTCGAACGTCATCGTGCCGTGCCCGCTGCCCGATTTTCCCTGCGGCACGTACTCGACGGTGACCTTCTGAAAACTCATCGCCAGTTCTTCGCTCACCGCACTCGAATCCTCCCCTTCGCCACCGCCGATACGGTGATGCGTCAGGCGCGCTTTCTCGATCGTGATCCTGAAGTATTCGAGCGAATCGCCTGCCTTGCGCACACTGAGCACAGCCTTCTTGATCAGCTCGTTGCTGCGCAAGGCCGACATCAGCGCGGTCGTCGCGCTATCGACCCGCTTGACGACGCGCAACTGCTCGAAAGACGTTCGCGCCGTCGCATTGCCAAAGGCATCTGACGGGCTGTCCATCCCCCACGACCACGAAATGACATCGATCTCGCCGACGTGCCGGGTATCCGCCGTCTCGCCTTTGATCGGCCCCTGCTTCGCGCCGTCAATCTTGAGAAACATGTCACGCAAGGCCATCCGCTACCTCCCCACCGCTGGCAACGAAATCGGCCAGCTCGATCAAGCGCCGAGGCAAGGCGCCGACCCGCGCCGACGCCAAAGCGGCAGGGCCGGCGCGACTTCTCCTCACCCGCACAACCGACGTCACACCGACGGCGGCGGTGCGCAGCCGCCGCGTCGTCAGCCGGCGGCCGCGTTTTTCGCGATGCTCCAGGCGGCAATCTTGGCGCCGCCTTCCTTGCCGCCCTTGTCGTTCTGCGGCTGATACTCGAACTTGAACTCCGCGAAGTTCAGCGTCACGTTCTCGGTCAGGCGGTCCTCGCCGCCGCTGCCACCCACACTGACCGAACTGACCAGAACCTGCTTCATCGTGATCTTGATGTATTCGAGCGGATCCTTGCCGGCTTTGCGGACGACGAGCACGGCATCGTCGAAGTGCTCGCCGCTACAGGTACCGAGCATCAGGGCGTTGCTCGCCGAGTCGATGTATTTGGTGAACGACAGGTCGTTCACCGACACCTTGCCCGAGCCGCCGCCGCCACCCGTATGAAACGTCCCGCTTTGCGACATCCCCCAACTCCAGGCCAGAACGTCGATCTCCTGTTTGTGCGTCTTGTCGGTCGACTCACCTTTGATCGTGCTGATCTTCATAAACATATCAACGGCCATTGTTTTCTCCTCGAGAGTTAGCCTACCTACCATTTGTCCTGCAGCCGCAGGGCTCCAACGCCGACCAGCGGCGCCGGCGACGCACCCATCGCCAGACACCACCATTCATTTTCAATTCCTGCTCCGGCCAGTTGCCGCAGCCGACAATTTCCTGTGTTTCGAACCAATCTATTTCTGCGGCAGCTTCGACACCAGACGCAGGGCCACGGTCAGACCCTCAAGCTGGTAATGCGGTCGCAGGAAAAACTTTGACGAGTAATACCCCGGGTTCCCCTCCACCTCCTCGACAACCACCTCGGCCGCGGCCAGCGGCCGCCTTGCCTTGGTGTCTTCCGATGAATGTGCCGGGTCACCGTCGACATAATTCATGATCCAGTTGCGCAGCCAGCGCTCCATGTCGGCGCGCTCCATCGACGCACCGATCTTGTCGCGCACCATGCACTTCAGGTAGTGCGCGAAGCGGCAGCAGGCAAACATATAGGGCAGGCGGGCACTCAGATTTGCGTTTGCCGTTGCCTCCGGATCATCGTATTCGACAGGCTTCTGCAGCGACTGGGCGCCAATGAACGCCGCCTCGTTCGTGTTCTTGCGGTGAATCAGCGGCATGAAGCCGTTCTTCGCCAGTTCGGCTTCGCGCCGGTCGCTGATCGCGATTTCCGTCGGGCACTTCATGTCCACGCCTCCGTCGTCGGTCGGGAAGCTATGGACCGGCAGGTTCTCGACCACACCGCCCGATTCGACGCCACGAATCCGCGAACACCAGCCGTACTCCTTGAACGCGCGGTTGATGTTGGTCGCCATGGCATAGGCGGAGTTGGCCCAGGTGTACTTCCGATGGTCAGCCGCACCGGTGTCTTCCTCGAAATCGAACTCGTCGACCGGCTGCGTACCGATGCGCGAGCCATAGGGCAGCCGGGAAAGAAAGCGTGGCATGGCCAGACCGATATAGCGTGAATCGTCGGTCTGCCGCAAGGCGGTCCACGGGGCGTATTCCGGCGTCCCGAAAATCTTCGTCAGATCGCGTGGGTTGGCCAATTCCTGCCAGGAGTCCATCTGCAGCAGGCTGGGCGAGACGCCGGAAATGAATGGCGCATGCGCGGCGGCGGCGATCTTGGCCATTTCACCGAGCAGTTCGACATCCGGACCGCCGTGGTCGAAGTAGTAATCGCCGATCAGACAGCCGAAGGGCTGCCCGCCGAGCTGGCCATACTCTTCCTCGTAGACCTTCTTGAACAACGGGCTCTGGTCCCAGGCGGCACCCTTGTAACGCTTGAGCGTCTTGCCGAGATCCGCCTTGGAAATGTTCATCACGCGAATCTTCAGGTTCTCGTCCGTTTCAGTGTTGTTGACCAGGTAGTGCAGCCCACGCCACGCCCCTTCCAGCTTCTGGAACTCTTCGTGATGGAGGATCTGATTGACCTGAGCGGAAAGCTTCTTGTCTAGTGCGGCGATGATCTTCTCGATCGTCGCCACGACATCGTCGGAGACCAGTTGTGTTGCAGCCAGCGCCTGCTGAGCCAGCGTCTGTACGGCAACGCTGACCGCATCTCGCGCCTGATCGGTCTTCGGTTTGAACTCCCGTTGCAGAAGGGCAGCAAAGTCGCTGCCTTCCCCCACGACTGCGCCCGCTGCGGCTTCGGACTGGACTTGTGTATCCGCCATACGGAAAACCTCCAATGCTTGGTAATACCCATTAAAGAATAGCTAAATCAATTCGGCAAAACAAGCACGACCCCTAGCCACCGGCTTCGCCCGGCGGCTTCGGGTTGGCCGCCAGAGACTCGAGCAAGGCGGTGTCCTGCAACAGTCTGGCAATCAGTTCCTCGGCTCCGCTCTTGCCGTCCATGTAGGAAATCAGCCCGGAAAGCTGCTGCCTTGCCGTGAGCAGTTTGTTCAGCGCGTCGACCTTGCGGGCAACCGCTGCGGGCGAGAAATCGTCCATTGACTCGAAGGTCAGTTCGACATTCAGCTTTCCCTCGCCGGTCAATGTATTGTCGACCTGAAAGGCGACGCGCGGCTTCATTGCCTTCATCTTGCTGTCGAAATTGTCGACATCAACGCTGTCGAAGCTGCGCCGGTCTACCGGTGCCAGCGGCTCAGCCGGCTTGCCCGAGAGATCGGCCAGAACGCCCATCACGAACGGAATCTGAACCTTCTTCTGCGCGTCGCCGGTCTCGACTTCGTATTCAATCTGAACACGCGGCGCGCGATTGCGTGCGATGAATTTCTGACTGCTGCCTGCCATATCGACCTCCGGGAAGTGGATGAAATGGAATGAATTGGGATGGAATCAACGCACGTCATTCTGACATACGACCGGCCGCGCCGGGGCTATTCTTCGTCCTTGTTCAGCTTCTCGCCGACCACTGTCTCGGCCTGCGGGAGCCCATCCGGGGCCACATCCTGCATCAGCTCGAGAAAAGACATGTTCATCATCCGCTGGGCCCGGCGCAGTAGAAACTGAACTGGGTTGGTCGGTTCGTGCCTCACCAGATAGTCGCACAGGCGGCCAAGCGTCTGCAGCACGTCTTCGCGCGAGCGGATTTCGCCGGGGACGGAGCGCGCCGCCGCGGTTCCTTGCTGCGCGGGCGGTCCGGCGTCGTCGGCCGCCTGCGCTTCTTCCGCCGGAACTTGCGGAGCCACGAGTTTCAGGGCCTGGCAGACGCTGTACAGCACAGCCTGCAGGGGTGCCAGATCAGGCGCCGTCCCTGCCCGGTCGGCAAACGCGCTCATCAAGGTCCTGACGCGGGCGAGCGCCTCCTGCGCCTGCTGCGGCAGACTTGGGTTCTCCTCGATGGCAGCGGTCAACAGCGCGATCAACTGGGCTTCGCCGAGCGCCGGCTTGTCGTCCGCCGGCTTCAGCCGCCCCTGCGCAATTTCGATCTCGCGCACGGCAAGCTGGCCGCGCCGACGCGACTGAAGAAGCCAACTGCCGCGCAGATCGCGCACGACGGCAAGCGGCGAAGCAAGCTGCAGCAGACTGTTGGCGCGCATTGCCGACGGACCTTCCGGATCATCCGGGTCGAGTAGTTCAGGGTGCAGATCATCCCAGAAGGTATCGAGCAAACCGACGATCAGCGCCAGGCCGTCGGCAATTCCGGAAAAGCCCCGCGTGTGCAGCCAGGCACGTGTCAGCCAGACAGCCAGGCGCAGGTCCTTCGAGCGCAGCAGCATGCTCTCGGCCAGCGTCTGCACCTGTATCCAGTCGGCACGCTTCCCTTCGCTGCGCACGACTTCTCCACCATCGCGCCGGACTTCGGCGTCGAGTTCTTCTCTCGCTGCCTCCTCAAGGCGCTGGAACTCAGCCTCGTATTCGAGGTTGCGTCCACTCGGTTGCTCCGCAGACACCGGAGCCAGCCATTGCTCAATCATCACAAAGCCTCCCGCCCTCACTACCGTGACAATGCCATCGCCAACCAGCCTGCCGGGCAAGGCGCGGCAAGACGACCTGCCGAGCGCGCCGCGTCCGCATGGCGTGCCTCACGGCTTGCTGCTTCCTGCTGCCGGGGCACAGACGATCTGGTCATCGATCGTCAGACCAACGCAACCGCGTACGCCGGTCACACCCTGAAACCGGTTGACCGCCGCCTGACCGACACGCGTTTCCGTGATCACGCCCTTACGCAACTGCGCAGCGACGTTCTCGTTCGAGAAACCGCTCTCCAACTGCTCCTTGCGCACCTGGTTGAGCACCTCGGCCACGCTGGATTGCACTGCATCGTAAGCCGACGAGTCTTCGATCTTGCGGCCATCGACGATGACCGGGCGAACGGCCGTTCGGGCAAGCGAGGAGGGATAAACCAGGCGGCGTGCGACGACGCCGCCCGGATCGACGCCCCCGGCGGCCGTCGTGCCGAAATAAACCGGTACGTCGCCGCCCGCCAGGTCCTGCCTGAACGGTTCAACCGCAATCGTCTGCAGCCAGCTGTTGTTGGCCACTGCGCTGACTGCGCCGAAGCTGAGCGAGATCGGTGATCCCAGGTCACCGAACTGCAGGCTGCTCGGACTGCCGACCGGCGGAGCAGCGTTCACATCGGCGATGACGAAGATCGACGGCAGAATGGAGAACGCGTTGTCGTCCCGCCGCTCGGGATCGGTGGCGATGTTTCTCCCGTCGCGCAGCAACGTCGCCCCGACATGCGTCTGGATCTTGCCGCCGCCACCGTGCATTGTCCGGCCCAGCAGAAGAACCGTATCAGCGTCGATGGCGGGCAGCGGCGTCGCGGCGATCGAGATCGTGTCCGAGGCGATGGCGACGACAGTCTTGCCATTCCCCGCCTGATTGGCATCGACCTCGGTGATCGCCGAAACCGGGCCCTGCAGGCGATTGGTCAAGCCGTTCGGATGCAACAACGCCTGCCGCTCCAGGGGCGCCGAATAGACCTCGATCAGCCCACCCGGCCCGGTCTTGCGAAGCTGTCCCTCGCCAACGCTTGCCGCGGCTGCGCCAGCCGTCAGATCGATCGAAGCCCGCCTGGCGACGAGGTTCAGGTTCACCTCGGGCGCCGTCTGCAGCAATGCCTCCGCCGCCTGATAAATACTGCTGCCGTATACCTCGACTCGCGCCGGCACCCCGGCCGCGTCCTGCACGGAAACGCGCGGAACCGCCACCTTCGGCATCTCGGCCTGATTGGCAACGACATCCACCACGCCGGAACCCGCTATCGAAAGTTGGCCAAGCTCGACGGTCGTCGCGCTGACCAGATGTGAACGAACCGACGGACTCAGGCGCATGCTGCCGGCAACGTGCAAGGCGCCGGCGTCGAGGCGCGTGCTGCCCGTGTCAAGCACGACGTCGAGGGCGCTGCCGGTCCTGACTTCGCTGTCACCGGCAGTCAGTCGCAAGCCGCCGGCAAAGCGGTTGTCGGCGCGGTCGAGCGTCACGCTGTGCGCGCCGGCGTCGATGGTCGTTCGCTGGTTCACCTGTAGCGCAGCCGTTTGGGTGAGCGGCCCGCCGACGCTGATCGCCGCTTCCTTGTTGACCGTCGTCAGGCCGAAGCTCAGCCCGCCAGACTGGACGACCGCCAAGGCATCGACGTTTCCGGCAATTGTCGTCTGACCCGACGTACGCGTGGTCAGCCTAGCGCCGACATCGGCCGAGTGGACGATCGCCCCGCCAGCGCTCAGCGTGCTGTTGCCGGTCGTTGCCACCCTGCTCGTCACATCGCCCGCTGCCCCATCGGTGCGCGCTTCCAGGCTGCTCGCCGTACCCTCGGCAGTGAGCGAGCCGGCCAGCGCACGCAGCGTCGTGCCGCCTGTGCGCAGCGTCGTCGTGAAACCGTTCCGATCGGTAACGAGCGTCGTACCCGCAGTGATGTCCAGGCTGGCGAAATCATTCTCCGGAAGGTTGAGCTCAACGCTTTGATTGCCGGCGCCGATCGTCAGCGCGCCGGTGACAGTCAAGGCGGCCGACTGGCTGATCGGGCCCGCGCTGGTGGTGGCCACAATACTGGCAGCGCTTCCGGCGAGCGTGAGCTGGCCGGCCAGCACCTCCAGGGTCGTAGCGCCTGTCTGCAGCTTCGCCGTGAGGGTGTTCTTGTCTGCGATGTGCGTCGTACCCGCAGTGATGTCCAGGCTGGCGAAATCGTTGTCCTGGCGGCCAAGCTCGACCTCCAGCCCGGGCGCCCGGATGGTCAGCAGACCATCAACAGACAAGCCTCCCGACTGGCTGATGGCACCCGTTGCCGCGTCGATCGTCGCACCGCCGGCGACGTGCGTCTCGGCGAAGGAAAGTTGCGCGGTCCGTTCGACCAGCAACTCGCCGAAGCTGCCGGAAAGCGTCGTATTTCCCGTCGTGCTGGTCATCAGCCGACCTCCGACGTCGGCGGCGTGGGAGATCGCTCCGCCGCCTGGGCTGGTCAGCATTGCGCTGCCACCGACATTGCCCGTGCTGACGATGCGACCGGCGGCGATGGTCAGATCCCCGTCGACCCGGCCGCTGTTGCTCGCCGCGACCGCCGCCGTCAGTTCACTGTCGCCGAACGTCGTGACGGCGCTGGTCAGCGAACCGGCGCTACGGGCGTCGAGGCTGGCGGCCGTTCCGGCGAGCGTCAGATTGCCGTTGCTCGCCCGCACGTGCGTCTCGCCGCTCTGCAGATGAACCGACAGATCGGGCGAAGTCGTCGTCAGGTGAGTTATGCCGCCCGTGACCGTGAAGCTTCCGCTCAGTTGGTTTGCCGCGTTGTCGACCGTCATCGGGCCCGTTCCGCTGCTGCTCTCCAAGGTCGCCGAATCGGCCTTGACGATCCCCAGGTACGTCTGCCCGCCCATCGTCGAAACCGTCTGCGCCGAACCGAGATCAAGCATGCTTAGCGCTGCCTGGGTCACACTGCCAAGGCCGTGCGCACCGCCGAAGAGTTTCAGCGTTCCACCGCCGTCTATCGTCAATGACTTGTCGTCACCGCCACCGACGAGCGCGCGGCGAATTTCGAGCGACGCGCCAGTGGGTACCGACAGCGTGGTGGTCTGCGCAAGGTTCAGGCCGCCCCCGATGATAGCCGCACCGCTCACGTCCAGACTGCCGCCGAGCAGACTGACGTCGTTGCCGAGCAGCACGCCTTCGATGTACAGCGTGCTGCTTGCGTTGACTTCGACGGGGCCGGTGCCGAGGACGCCGTCGTTCACCCGGGCCGTAAGCATGCCCTGATCGACGATCGTCTTTCCGGTGTAGGAACCCGCACCCTCGAGGACCAACTTCCCGTCGCCAACCTTTCTCATCGCGGCCCCCGGCGCGCCGGCGATGCCGCCCTTCAGCGTCAGCGTGTCGGCCGGTTCGGGAACGTTGACGCGCGCATCGGCAGCCAGGTATACAGGACCGTCATAACCGGCGTTTGCGCCTCTGCCAGTCAGCGCGCCCGCCCCCACTGGACCACCACCGGCGCCTGCCCCGGAAATCCGCAGCTCGGCCGCCGGCGCGAGCGCCAGCGGCACGTGGTCAATAGCGAGCGTACCGCCAGCGACGACAACCGACCCCGTGCCCAGCGCATGGCTGTCACTTACCGAAAGAACACCGGCCTCAACGCTTGTTCCACCAGCGTAGCTGTTGCTGCCGGGCAGGTTCAGTTGCGCCGGACCTGTCTTCACCAGCCGTCCCAGGCTAACCGGGGAGACCTGCGAGTTCTCGGCGATCTGGCCGGCGAAGGTCCCGGCAGCGCCCTGTTCGACCGTCAGCGTAGCGCCATTCAGCCAGATTCTCGCAGCCGGCTGCGCACCGTCAAGCGTCCCGATAAGCTGGCCGTAACCGTTCAGATTGAGTAGGGCATCGGCAGCGCTGAGCGTTACCGGGCGCGCCGCCGGCAGCACATTGGCCGTGCCGGTCTCGACGGTGCCTCCTGCAATAAACGTTCCACCTCGGTAGTTCTTGCGCGAACCGGTGAGGCTCAGCGTACCGTCGCCACGCTTGGTCAAGGCGCGATCGTCTCCGGCAAGCTGATCGATGGCGCCGCTCAGCGTCAGCCGATGACCTTCCGCGACGCCGACGCCGGCGTTTGCCGTCGCCAGAACGACCCGGCCATCAAAGCTCGCCGTACCGCTGCCAATCAGCGCGCCGTCCGGCGGGCTGGCCGACGACAAGCCTTGCCCGGCAATCTGGAGTTCTGGATTGCGGCTCGCCGACAGCACCACGTTATCGAGGCGCAGGACCGCACCGTCCTGCACCTCGACGGTGCTGCCCAAGCCGAGGGACCGCGAATCGGCAACCGACACGGTGCCTGCTCTGATCACCGTCGGTCCGCCATGGTCTTTCGCCAAACCGCCGAGGACCAGCGTTCCGCCGCCGACTTTGCTGAAGCCGAACGCTGTAGCCGGAATGCGGCCGTTCAGCGTCAGCCGGCCGTCCGGACCGTCAACACCAATGTGCGCGCCCGCGCCCAGGACGAGCGATCCATCGTAACCGGCCGTGCCGGTGCCGCGCAGAGCGCCGTCGTCATTGACACCGCTTCCGGCAAGCGTCAGCGTACTCGCCGGATTGGAAAGCAGAAGGGTCACCCCGTCGGCAAGCTGCAGGCTGGCGTCCGCTTTGACGTCAACCGACCCGCTGCCCAGCGCCTGTGCCTGCTCTACCCGCACAATACCCTGGTTGACGTCCGTTCCACCGGCGTATTGCTTCGCGACGCCATTGAGTACGAGCGTTGCCTGACCCACTTTGGTGAGCTTGTACTGCGGCTTGTACTGCGCACCGTCCGAGTCTTCGACGATGTTGCCGCGCAGCGTCAAGGTACCGGCGGTGCCGGCGGTGCCGCCGCCGCCCACGTTGACATCGCCACGCAGCGTGACCACGCCGTCGTACGCCGCTGCATACGCATCACCACTCTGCACTGCGCCAACGGTCAGCGCGCCGTTGTTCTCGTGGCCGGCACCAGCGAGTGAAAAACCACGGCTCAAGGTGTTGAGGGTGAAGGAGCCGGCAATTTCCAGGGTTCCGCCGTCCACTTCGAGGCGCGATCCCGCGGCCAGGGCATTCTCCTGCGCCACGGAAAGTACGCCTCGACTGACCTTGGTCGTTCCCTCATAGGTGTTGGCGTGACCCAAGGTGAACCTCGCGTCACCTTCTTTCGTCAGGCCGCCGATCCCTTCGATCTGGCCAAGAAATGTGGCGTCTGTCTGCGCCGTCACGGTCAGCGTCGCGCTGCCCAGAAGGACCTTTCCGATGCCGCCGTCCTGCGCATTGGCCGCCGCGCCGCCTTTCAGGCCGCCGATGCTCTGCGCCTGGTCCGTGAGCGCGAGCACGGCACCGACCGCATTCTCCAGCGTCACCACGCCGGTCGCGGGCAAGACGTCAGGCGCGGCCGTTTCGAGCCTACCCGCTTCGATATTCGTGCCGCCGGTATAGGTCTTCCTGATGCCGCCGAGAACGACAGTACCCGCCCCAAGCTTGCTCAAAGAGCTTACGCCCGATACTTGCTCGATTTCCCCGCTCAAGGTCAGCTTGTCGCCCGCTTCCGGCGCCCCGACGCCTGCATTGCCGGCAAGCAGCAGCTTGCCATCATAGCTCGCGTTGAGGCCCGTCCCGCTCAAAGCGCCCTGCTCGACACCCAAGACCGAGGCTCCCCGCCCGGCGATCTGCACTTGCGGATGCCGACTGCTCAACAGAGAGGCATTCTCCAGACGCAGCGTGCCGCCGGCACTCACTTCGACGGTGCCCGCACCAAGCGCATCGGGACGCGCAAGCGAGACGAGGCCACCCTTGATGTACGTTCCGCCGGTATAGTCCGTGGCCGTCGTATCGAGGACAAGCGTCGACGAACCTACCTTGGTCAGACTCGCGCCGGCCGCCTCTTCGAGGATACGGCCACTCAGCGTCAAGGTGCCGCCAGTCTGTGGCGCCACCGCATCACCGCCGACGGAGGTCGGGCCGGTCAAGACGATCTCTCCGGCATAGCCGCCGCCTTTCCCCGCCGCGATCTTGAGCGCCCCAAGCCCGCCCTGGCCAACGCCGCCCAGTTTGAACCCATCGGCCGCTCCACTGTTCAGGGTGTTCAGCACGACTGATTCGGCGATTTCCAGGCTCCCGCCATCGTTCCCTGCACCGGCACTGCCTCCCTTGACGACCAGCTTGGACTGAGCATGCAGCGTATCGACCCGGGTGATTGCGAGAACGCCCTTCTCGACTGTCGTTGTTCCGGTATAGGTGTTGGCCTGGCTCAGCGTGAGCTTGCCACTGCCAAGTTTCGTCAGGTTGCTGAAGGTCCCGCCGCTGATCGTCCCGTCAAACGAGCCATCGTCCGCCTGCGTCACATGAAGCGCTCCGCTCGCGCCAAGGCTGATCTGCCCGCCGGCAACGCCCGCTAGATTGCCGATGTGCTGCGTCGTCCCGTTGATGTCAAGAACCGCAGCCGCACCGGCCAGGTTGACTCTGCGATTCGCGGGCAGCACCTCGTCGTTTATCATGGTCACGGTCCCACCCTGAATCTCGGTCCCGCCACGATAGTCCTTCCTCGATCCGGCAAGTTCAAGCGTTCCCGCTCCCTGCTTGGTCAGTGCATAGGCACTGACATAGGCGTCCTGCGTAATCGCCCCACCCAGTCTCACCGTGACAGATGGGTCCACGCCGATGGTTGCCGGCCCCTTCAGCGTGATATCTCCGCTATAGAAGCCGCCGCTCCCCGGTGTGACAAAGCGCAGCGCGCCCAAACCCTGGTCGCCGGCGCCACGCATCGAAAAACCATCCGCCAGCGTGTTCAGCGAGAGCGACCCGGCGAGTTCCAGGGTGCCGCCTTCGATGACAAGTGCCGAGTTAACGTGCAGCGAATCGGGGCGGGTAACAGCGAGTATCCCCCCGCTGATCGTTGTCGTTCCCTCGTAGATATTGGCGTTGCCGAGCGTCAGCTTGCCCGCGCCGTCCTTCGTCAAACTGCCGTTGGCCCCGCTGATTGTCCCGGCGAACGTGTGGGCCGACCCTTCCGGCACGCGGACAGTCAGCGTTCGGTTGCCCAGAGCGACCGTGCCCGCAGTACCCGGCGCACCGGCTGCACCGCCGGCCAGACCGGCAATCACCTGATCCTGACTGGCCCCCGAAATGTCCAAGGCAGCGTTCACTCCATTCGCCAGGGTCACCACGGAGCTCGCCCCTAACGTCCCGTCTCCGCTAATTTGCAGCGTACCGGCGTTGACGTTGGTGGTGGCCAGAATGCTGTTCGCGCCGCTCAAGACCAGCCGCCCGCCACCAGCCTTGGTGAGCGTTCCCGCGCTGCTGATCTGACCGCTAAAGGTGTTGACGCTGGCGGGAGGAACCGTCACTGCCAATTGGCCACCGCCAAGCGAGATCGTTCCGCTGCCGCCAAGTCCGCCAATGCTCTGGCTGGAACCGTTGAGCGAGAGACTCGCCCCTGGGCCCACGGTGACGCTGCCGTTCAAGAGCGAGGATGCCCCTGTCAGCAAGCTTCCTCCTTCGACCGACAGCGTGCTGGAGTTTACAGCCTGCGAAACCGTCATCTCTCCTGAGCCCAGCTTGCGCACCGCGCCCGCCGCGATGGCCCCGGCCATCGTATCCGGCCCGTTGCTCTCGATCGTCAGGTTCCCTCGGTTGCCCACACCACCCAAGGTAATCGCACCCAGCGTGATCGAACCCGTGCTCGTAGAGGTCCCTGCCGTCAAGCTCAGATTGCCGCCAGCCGTCGTGATGCTGAAGCGCGGTCCCGAAGGGGTCGATAGAGAAGCAAGAATGTTCCTGCTGGCGACAAACTGGATGGTTTGACCTACGCTACTCGTAAAGCTGAGATCGGCATTAATGAAGATGTCCCGGTCCGCCCGGAACTGGTAGTCAGCGCTGATCGTATTGAAGCTGCCAAGCGCGACGAAGTATTCCCGCTGGGCGCCATTTGTGGGTGTACCGAACACGCGATCAGGCTGCTCGATTGCCGCCAACGCTTCCCCAGGATTGACGCCCACATACAGATCGTTCGGATCCAGCAACAACACCCCCGCCCGCCCGCGCGCCGCCGAGCTGTCTACCTGCCCGTCGAACCCCAGGTTCTGCTTGCCGGAGACTTCGACGAAGCCGCCATCGCCCTGCCGGTCGCCGCCTTTCGCCGAGATCGAGCCCGAGTAGCGCGTCCAGTCGTCGGCCCAGACGATGATCCGGCCGCCGTCGCCGGTCGATAGCGCGTCGGCGGCAATCGTCACGTCCTTGCCGACGTAGGTTTGCTGCGCATTGCGCTCCTCGCCCTTGCCCTGGTAGTCGCCGCCGATCAGGATGCTGCCGCCGCCAGCGTCGCCGGAGGCGTCGAGTTGGGCGTGGCCGAACAGGCCGACCTTGTCGCCGAGGACGCGAATCTGCCCGCCGCTGGCGCCGGCGTCCGGACTGGCGGCGTCGAGCCGGCCGCTGACGCTGACGACGCCGCTGCTGCCGCCGTCGAGGTAGATTTCGCCGTTGCGCAGGCTGGCGCCGCGCGCACGGACGATGCCTTCGACGTTGAGAACGGTGTCGACCAGCGCGTCGCGCGCGCTTGCCTGCAGGGCGACGCGGCCGCCGTCGGCCTCGATGCGCCCCTGGTTGTCGACCAGCGCGCGCGCGGCTGCGGCGTCGACCTGATAGCGCACGAGGCCGTCGCCGTGGAAGTCGACGACGATCCGATCGCCGGCGATCAGGCCGGTCGTGCCACCCGGCGTGCTGATCGCGCCGGCGTTGATGACCTGCGTACCGAGCAGCGAGACACTGCCGCCGATCGGCGTCTCGAGGCGACCGTCATTGCGCACGGCGGCGGACCCGCCGGGCGCGCTGCTGAAGCTCAGGCGGCCGTTCAGCAGGTCGACGGGATTGGCGGTGAGCGTGCTGGCGATCAGGTTACCGACATGGACGACGGCCGACTGGCCGAAGTAGACGCCGGCGGGATTGATCAGGAAGACCGAGCCGGGCGCGCTGATCTGTCCCAGGATGTGCGACGGGTCGTTCGCGGTCACCCGGTTGACGGTCAGTGCGCTCGCCGACGGCTGGTTGAAGCGCACCGTTTCGTTTGCAGCAACGCTGAACGTCCGCCAGTCGATCGCCGCCTTGCCGCTGCTCTGGTTGATGACCAGATTCGCCGGGCCAGCGCGGCTGACCGTCGCCTGGCCGGCGATCACCGCCGGGTCGCTCGGCAGCGCCAGCGCGCTGCCGGCGAAGGCGAGGATGAGCGCCAGCGATAGCGGGCGCAGCGGGCGGTTGAACGGATGCTGCACCAAACGGTCGCCGACCTGCGCCGGCTGCCGGCTGTGCGCCTGGTGTTGTCTGTGTGGTCTGCGAAACATGAAAACCTCCCCCGTGCTCGTCCTCGCACGCTTGCCCTGAACGCTGCCCTTTTTTCCTTTTCGTTTGCTATGGTTATTATTATGTTGTGATCAATGATGCGTTTTTCTTGCGCTCGCCCGCCGCAGGTCGCCCGAGTTGGGCAACGGCCGCCGCGCGGCGCGCCAGCCACCGGTCGTCGGCTGCTGGCGGCGCATCCGCCATCGTCCTGCACTGTCGGAAGGCGACGATTCACGTCCACGCAACGGACTCCATCCCGCAGCCGCTTTGACCGCCGTGCGAACCGAGCAAAATTGGCGAACTCGTGCGCGTCGGACGGAGAACATCAAGAGTGTAGTTGATATACTGTTTTTTTCAACTCCAGCTTGTATATTTCCCGGTGTCTCGAAAGATCGCGCTGTCACGACGAAACCGCGCTCTGCTGCCGGTCGCATTCCTGTTGCTATACTCCGCTTTTTGACAGTTTATTCAGCCGGCGCATGGATTACGCCGCGGAGTCGTTACGCATGCCAATTGTTCTGCCTGAAACAAAACCCACGCCACCGTCGGCGAATCGGCGCGAGTTGCTCGCCAACGGCTGGCGCGCGCTGTTGATGCTCCTCTTCTGCCCTGAACCGGTCGTCGCGGCCGAAGCTGCCCAGCCTGACGAAGCGCCCCGCGCTGCCGGCGAACCGCCGCCCGGAACGCGTCTGGCGCTGCTCGTCTGCTGCCGCACGTATCCGGACGGGAAGAACATCTGGCCGGCGCACAAGAACGGTCGTGATCTGGAAGCGGCGTTGCGTCGGCACGGCTTCGAGGTGCAGGTGGAAAACGATCTCGACCGGGCTGCTTTCGCCAGCAGCGTCAGCCGTTTCAAACAGCGCATGCGCGCTTTGCCCGACGATGGCGGAACGATCGGTCTGATCTATTTTTGCGGCCACGGCATGCAGTTCGAGGGGCGCAACTATCTCCTGCCGGCAAACGTGGCGACCGATGACCCGAAGGCCAAGGACAAGTCGGTCAACCTGCAGGAAGAAGTGCTGGCGGCGTTCCCGCAGCGCTATCCAGGCCTCGGTATCGCCGTCATCGACGCCTGCCGCGACGGCTTGTCACCGCAGGACAAGACCGGCGCCTTCAACTACTCGACCGCGCCGACGGGTTGCATCGTCGCCTTTTCGGCGAGCGCCGGTCAGGTTTCGCTGTCACCGAGCGATCCGAACCAGAACAGCTTCTACACGCGGGAGCTGGTGCGTACGCTGAACGAGGTCAGTAGCGAAACACCCATCACCGACATCTTCGAGCTGACCCGGCTGCGCGTACAGCAGACCATGTCTTCGCACGCGCTCGAGATCATCCGCCGCCTGGCGCAGCGGCCGCACATCACTGCCGGACAAACTGGCGTCTTCCGCCTTGGGCGAGCGCGCAGCGGGCGCGAGGCGCGCGGCGCCGAGGACGATGCGTATGCCCGGCAGCTCGCGCTGCTCGCGCCGGCCGAGATCCGGCGGGCGGCCGAGGAGTTCCTGCGTGCCTACCCTGGCGGCAAGTACGAGACGCAGGTGCGCGTTGCCCTCGCCGGTACGGAAGACGCGCTGCGCGCCTTGTCGAGCCGTTTCGTTCGCCTTTCGGCGAGC
>WBZP01001219.1_pt1 | contig 32525 bp, 34 predicted proteins | sample 5204301 | NCBI WGS metagenome assembly WBZP01 (sample SAMN12412401, study PRJNA552823) | activated sludge metagenome | isolation source: activated sludge from nitrification reactor of wastewater treatment plant... | place: USA: Pennsylvania | collected 2017 | reverse complement strand
CGCAGGTCCGCCTCGGTGAGGTGCTGCGCCACCTCGGCGACCCCGAGTCCAAAGAGTTGCTCGCTCAAGCGCGGGCCACGGCTGAGCGCTTGGGGGCCAGGCCGCTGCTGCAGTCCCTTCCCGAACGACGTACGACGACATTGACCGCCCGCGAACTCGACGTGCTCCGACTCGTCGCGGCCGGTCGCTCCAACGGCGAGATCGCCAAGCAACTGTTCATTGCGACCAAGACCGCGAGCGTGCATGTCTCCAACATCTTGGCCAAACTCGGCGCCGCCTCGCGCACTGAGGCGGCTGCAATCGCTCGCGACCAAGACCTCCTCTAACGCGCCGTCAAGACATCGTGATGATGCTCGGGCTCAGAGGCGCGGCTGGGCTGCTCACCAAGAGTCAACTGCCGGCTTCTGAGTTGGTGCCCGGCCTGGACCTGACCGTTCTGAGCAGAGCAAGGTCACGGCCACTGCGTGACCAACGGGGGGCGTCGTACGACGAGTGCGACGCCCTCCATCTTCCGGCTGCTGCTTTCGGGCCCCGAACTAGGGTGGCGCCACCATGCAGATCACCAAAGCCACCGACGCCGGCCTTCGGGTCTTGATGGTGCTGGCCAACGACTCACCGCAGACGCGGGCCAACGTGCCCGAACTGGCTGAACGACTGGGTGTGCCTCGCCATCACCTCGCAAAGGTCGTGCAGCAACTGGCCAAGCAAGGGTGGGTGACCACGCGGCGCGGCCGCACTGGAGGCTTGGCGATCACCGACGCCGGGCGTGCCACCAATGCCACCGAGGTGTTGAAGGCCCTCGAAGGCGCAGATCCGGTGGTGGATTGTTTCGATCCGATCTGCCCACTGGTCAGCCCGGGGTGTCGGTTGCAGTCGCTGCTCGACGAAGCGCATCGGGCATTCCTCGACGTCTTGTCGACCCAGACGATCGAGGAGTTGGCCGGTGGCTGAGCCGCGGTGTGCCATTGAGTCGCTGGAGCGCGACGAGCCCATGCTCGGCACGGCCACCCACGTCGATTCCTACCTACTGGTTGAGCACAACGGGCCGTGGCCGCGGGATGCGATTGCCGGCTCGGAGATGTCGGCGCAGGTGCGCGACTGGCTTTCGTCGTACTTCGGCAGCGTGCTGCTGATTCGTCGTCCCAATCGGCCAACGGGGCAGGTGCATGTTTTCGAGGCTCGACCTGAGGCGCTGCGCGGGGTGGTGCTTGATTCGCTGGAAGAACTACCCGGACAGATCCCCTCTGAGTGGCCCGAGTTGAGCGAGTCACTCTGGTTGGTCTGCACCCACGGCAAGCGCGACGCGTGTTGTGCGAAGTTCGGCCGTCCGGTGGTCGACGCGCTGGCCGCCGTCGATGCCGATGCCACGTGGGAGGTGTCCCATATCGGCGGGCATCGCTTCGCTGGCAACGTGCTGGTGCTGCCGTCCGGCGAGGTCTACGGCCGGGTGCCTCCTGATCTGGCTCCGGCCGCCGTGCTTGGGCAGCACCCGGAATTGCTCAGGGGCGTCTGCTGGCTCTCACCCCGGGATCAGGTGTCGCAGAGCATGGGGGGCGAAGCGGTGCAAACCGCCCTCTCATCCGGAAGGCTCAGTTGCCGAGACGACGAGCCGAGCCCGATCAGTGCCTGGCTGCTGCCCGCTGCTGACTGACGCGGAGTCACAACACGGTTTCTGTTCGCCATTTGGACTGTTGCCTACGCCACACCAGTGGCAGGATGCGCCCCGGGGAGGGCAGTTCGTTTCCCCCCAACCTGATTTGTATCCGAAAGGAAGACACATGCGTCCGAAGCTTTTGGCGGCGGCCACCCTGACCGCAGTCCTCGCCCTGGCCGGTTGCGGCTCCGACTCACTTGGCGGCGACACCAAGAAGGGTGACGGGGCTGGCAAGGTCACCGTTGACGAGGCGGCCGCGGCCAAGGTGCCGCAGGCGATCAAGGACAAGGGCAAGTTGGTCGTCGGCACCGACGCTTCCTACGCGCCGAGCGAGTTCCTCGACGCCGATGGCAAGACCGTGATCGGATTTGATGTCGACCTCTTCAACGCGGTCGCGGCCAAGCTCGGCCTCAAGGTCGAGTGGAACCCGGCCAAGTTTGACTCGATCATCACCGGCGTCAACGGTGGCAAGTACGACGTCGGCGTCTCCTCCTTCACGGTCAACACTGACCGTCAGAAGCAGGCCAACATGATCAGCTACTTCAACGCTGGCACCCAGTGGGCCGCGGCACCAGGCAACCCCAAGGGTGTTGACCCAGCCAAGCCCTGTGGCCTGACCGTCGCCGTGCAGAAGGCGACGGTGCAGCAAGAGGCTGACCTCCCGCCGAAGCAGGAAGCCTGCAAGAAGGAAGGCAAGCCACTCGAGGTGCTGGTCTACGAGGGTCAGGACCAAGCCACTGCTGCTGTCGTGGCAGGCAAGGCTGACGCCATGCTGGCCGACTCGCCGGTCGTTGCCTACGCCGTGCAGCAGTCCGACGGCAAGCTTGAGGCGGTCGGCGACATCTACGACGCCGCTCCCTACGGCTACGTAGTCTCGAAGGAAAACACCGACCTAGCCGACGCCATCGTCTTGGCGCTGCAGTCGCTGCAGAAGGATGGCGGCTACGAGAAGGCGCTCAAGGGCTGGGGCGTTGAGCAGGGAGCGATCTCTGACTTCGGCGTTAACCCGGTAAAGTGAGTCACGACTGATGAGCAACAGCGTGCAGCCGGCCCCGGGTTCGCCCGGGGCCGGTGCCGTCTCCAGCGAGCGTCCCGGCACCATTGAAGCGGTGCCTGTGCGTCACCCCGGGCGCTGGGTCGCTATCGCGGTGATCGCAGTGCTGGTGGCCATGTTTGTGCACATGGTGCTGACCAACCCTGCCTTCAACTGGCCATTCGTGTTCGAGGCAATGATTCAAACGCCCGTGCTTGAAGGGCTTCTCAAGGGCACCATTTTGGTGACAGTGCTCTCGATGTTGATCGGCGTCTCGCTCGGCGTTGTCATGGCGGTGATGCGTCTGTCTGACAATCCGATCTTGGCGGGGGTTGCCTGGCTCTTCACGTGGTTCTTCCGCGCAGTCCCGCGTCTGGTGCTCCTCACCATCATGGGAACCCTGGGCATCCTCTTCAAGGATGGGATTGCGCTGGGAGTCCCGTTCGACCGTCAGATCATGGACTTCATCGGCCTCACCGGCGACTTGCGTTTTGTCACCCTCGATGCCAACGCGATCTTTGGCGGGTTATTCGGTGGTGCACTTGGCCTCGGTGTATCTGAGGCTGCCTACATGGCCGAGATTGCTCGTGCGGGAATCTTGTCCGTCGACCCAGGGCAGAAGGAGGCAGCGTCGGCGCTGGGGATGAGCAACTCTCAGGCCATGCGTCGCATCGTGCTGCCGCAAGCGATGCGCGTCATCGTGCCGCCGACTGGCAACGAGACCATTGCCATGGTGAAGGACACATCCCTACTGATCGGCCTACCACTGATCACAGAGATGTTTTTCCAGATGCAGTCGATTGGGTCGCGCACCTACCAGACCTTCCCGGTGTTGGTCGGCGCCACGATTTGGTATCTGCTGATCTGCTCGCTGCTGATGCTGGTTCAGGTGCAACTGGAGAAGAAGTTCGGCAAGGGATTTGGAGCTAAGCCACCAACGCCCAACGCCTACAAAGCCAAGATGCTGAAGCTGCGCACAGCCGGCGGCGGAATGGGTGGTGTCTGATGAACCAGCCACTGGTGCACGCGATCAATGTGCACAAGTCATTCCACGGCAACGAGGTGCTCAAAGGGATCGACCTCGACGTAGAGGCAGGCGAGGTGGTCTGCCTGCTCGGGCCGTCTGGTTCGGGCAAGACCACGTTCCTGCGCTGCATCAACCAACTGGAGACGATCCAGGGCGGTCGGATCTACGTCGATGGTGAACTCGCGGGCTACACCGAGAAGAACGGCAAGCTCTACCGACTCAACGACAAGCAGATCGCGGCCCAGCGACGCGAAATTGGGATGGTGTTCCAGCGGTTCAATCTCTTCCCGCACATGACCGCCTGGGAGAACGTGATCGAAGCCCCGGTCAAGGTCAAAGGCGTCTCCAAGGAAGAAGCTGGCAAGCGGGCCGACGAACTGCTCGCCCGCGTCGGTTTGGAAGATCGCGCCGACCACTACCCGGCGCAACTCTCCGGAGGTCAGCAGCAGCGTGTGGCGATCGCGCGGGCGCTGGCGATGCAGCCCAAGTTGATGCTCTTCGACGAGCCCACCTCCGCACTCGACCCGGAACTGGTCGGCGAGGTGCTCACGGTGATGAAGGAACTCGCCGAGCAGGGCATGACCATGATCGTGGTGACCCACGAAATGGGATTTGCCCGCGACGTGGCCGACCGCGTGGTTTTCATGGACGGCGGTGTCGTGGTCGAGCAAGGCCCTCCGGAGCAGGTGATCAACCACCCGCAGAACGAGCGCACCCAAGCCTTCCTGTCCCGAATTCGAGACGAGAACGAGGAGTACGCCGCTGCGTTGGCCGCCCGACTGGAAGCCGAAGCCGTCGGCACCATCGGGGAGGGTTAGGCCCTGTCCGACAAGGCGGATCGGTCGGCGGTGTTGCAGGAGGTTGCCGACCTGATCCCTGAGGTCGCTCGGCCACTTCTGGTCGCGATCGACGGTCCAGATGCGGCTGGGAAGACTCACTTCGCCGACGCCTTGGCCGAGGTGCTTGGCAGGCAGGGTCGCGCGGTGCTGCGCACTGGAATCGACTGGTTTCACCACCCACGAGCCCATCGGTACGCGCGAGGACGCACTGCGCTGACGGTGTGGGAGCGTTCGTTCGACTTCGCTGCCCTGCGTCGCCTGCTCGTGGAGCCGTGGCTAGCCGGTCCAGGTGCGGAGTTCGTGACTCGCGTGCACGACATCGCCTCAGATCGACCTGTCCTGGCTCCGGTTGAACGGGTGCCGGAGGGTGGAGTTCTGGTCTTCGACGGGGTGTTTTGTCAGCGTCCGGAGTTGATCAACGCCTGGGATCTGGCGATCTGGCTCGACGTACCGCCGGGGGAGTCGGCGCGGCGAATGGGGATCCGCGACGGCATTCCCGCCGATCTCGACGGCCCGGCCGGCCGCTACCTGGGGGCTCAGCAGATCTATCGCGACGCCGTCGATCCGGTCGGCAGTGCCGATGTGGTGATCGACAACACTGACTGGTCTGCGCCCATTTTGCAGCGAGAGCCGTCGTCGTCATGGGTGCGGCAGGGGGATCGGTTGGCGCGCTGGGTGAGCGTGCCAGCCGATCGAACGGACTTGGTGGAACGACTAGACGAATTGATCGAGTCGGAGCGGGTCGACTCGGCGCCTAGGGAACGCAGTCGACCAGACTAAACGTGAACGGGGCGAGATAGATCTGTTGGGCTCCGGTGTTGGCGCCAGTGCCGTTGCCGGTCTGCTTGTTGGAGTACTTCACCGTGATAGTTGTGGTGCCACCGGAGATCGTGAAGGTGGCGTTGCCCTTGGTAGAGCCAAAACCGATGGCATCGGGATTGGTCGCGGTGGCGTACTGGCTGGGATTCACGCCCACTGTGTTGGTGCCTGCCCCCACCAAGTACGTCGAATTCGCGACCGTCGCCGTCGAGGTTGTGCCGGTGCTGCCCGTGACTTGAACCTGATCGGCGTACTTGTCGCTGGCGGTGTCGTATTGGCTATCGATATCGATCACGGTGACTTGGACGTTGTAGAGGGTCTGGTTGAAGGTGAAGACCGCAGTCTGAAAGCCTCGCAGGCTCCCGTCGTTGTTGGTGCGAGTGCCGCCCTGGTCCAGGGCAAAGTAGCCGGTGTTGGCCGGGTAGAGGCCGCCTCCCCAGTTGGCTGCAGAGGACACGACCTTGGCGTTTAGCCCCAGGCCTGTGCTGCGCACACTGATGGTTCCGCTCGAGGTGACGCTCACCCCGGTCAAGTCCACCGACAGGCCAGCGGGCTGGATCGTGTCCATGGTGGCGTTGAAGACGGTGCCGGATTGGTTGGTCGAAAGCGGTTGATCACCGAAGTACATCGTGTATGTGGGCGCCTCGACTCCGCCACACTTGGGTTTGCTCACCGCAAAGGCTGGCGCCGCGACAGTGGTGGCAATCACGGGCATAGTCCAGGCGGCTGTTGTCAGCGCTGTGCGCCTGCGTACTGCGACGAGGTTGCGCTTCCCCCCACCAGTTGACACGCCACACCCCCCTCATGCCCCCCGGGCAAACGTGAGGATTCTAGGAATCGGACTGGGCGTCATCTAGACGCCTTTTTGGGGGTCAGCGTGCTTCGTGTTGCTGGATTAGGTGTCGCGGCCCACGAGCGCTGCCACCGAAGGGGGGACGGCTTGGTCGGCGCTCCAGGGGGCGGACACGGGTTCGCCGTAGGTGGTGTGAATGGGTACGACGCCGCACCAGGCGTGGTCGTCAGTTTCGGGTTCGTCGGACCACCCGGTGCGGGCCTTGGTCACCCACTGGCCATCGGTAATCCACAACTGGAGGCACAGCGTGGCCGCCCTTTCCTTGTCGGCCATAGGTGGCACTTCTGACGTGCGTCCGGGGATGAGGTGTTCGGAGAGGAGATCCAGAGCGTCGTACTGCTCCTCACCGCGGAGCGGTTCGAGGGTGCCGTAGACAACGGCGGAGCGGTAGTTGGCCGAGGACTCAAACGTCGAGTGCGCTACGACGAGGGCGTCGATATGGGTCACACACAGGGCAACCGGAGCGCCCTCGGCAACGCGACGCAATGCGCCAGCGCCGGTGGATCCGTGAATCAGGATCCGGTCGCCGTCGCGGGCATAAAGCATCGGCACCACCCAGGGGGTGCCTTCGGGAGTGACCGTGGCCAAAGTGGCTACCGATCCCGCGTCGAGAATCTGGTCGAGGACCTCGCGCTCGGCCGACGAGCGCTCGCGATGGCGGGTGACCTGCTGCATGCGCACATCATGCTGTATCCGTGCGGCCGAAGCGCTGAGGGTCCCATCGCCGATTCACAGGCGATCCACAGGCGGTGATGACAGAGCCTTAACAGTGCCGAGAAGAGGGTGGGTGAAGAATCAAGCTCATCAAATCTTCTTCGAAAGGCTTCTCTGATGACCTTCTTCGGTCTGCCGATGCACCCGCTGATCGTGCACGCCACGGTTGTGTTTGTGCCGTTGGCTGCGCTGTTGGTCCTGGCTACGACGTTCAACGCCCGTCTGCGTGAGCGATTGGGCTCGATCCCGATGATCACCGCCGTGATCGCCGCCATCTTGACCCCTCTGAGCACTGCGACTGGGGAGGACCTGGAGCACGCTGTGGGCGAGCCCGGGTTCGATCACGCCGAACTTGGCGAGATGCTGGCGTGGTTCACGATTCCGCTGGCGCTGTTGGTCGTGGCGGCCTGGTGGCTGCGTCGTCAGGACGCCGGTCGCGCCGGCATCGCCCGCATCTTGAGCTGGGTCGCCGCACTCGTCGCCGTCGGTGCGCTGGTGATGGTCGGTCTGATCGGCCACTCGGGTGCGCAGTCGGCGTGGTGCGGTCAGAACAAGGACTTCGTGAAGTGCCAGGCGGCTGAGGGTGGGGGCGACTAGTCCCACTAGTGCTCAAAAGTCACAAGTTCACTTGTGACTTTGACGGCCACTAGCCGACTGCTCAGAGCCCCTCGAAAAGCCCTCGCACCTCCTCCTCGGTGAGCCCATAGTCAGCCAACTGATAGCGGTGCGAGGGCTTCTTCGCGCCTTGTCGCGACTCCGCATCGATGTCACGTACGGCGGCTTCGACATCCTCGCTCCATTCCAGAGCGAACGCCTCGTAGATCGACCGCGTCATGGCCACCGGGTCGGCCACGAAATCGTCGTACTCCACATCGAAGAACTGCGCGGGATCGTAGGCACGCCGTGCGTGCGCAAACGTGCGTGCGGATCGCGACAGCATCTCCAACTGCGTGCGCCCGACCACCTCGCCTTCAAACACCGTCGACCAACCACGCGTCGCTTCCGCGGACAGCGAGCACGCCGAAGCAATCGACGTGACCGGATCGCGGTGGGTCTGCACCACAAGTGCGTCGGGATAGACCGTCTTCAGCGCATCCAGCGCCACGAGGTGCGACGGGTTTTTCAATACCCACCGCCGATGCATGTCGTTCATTCCGACGAGTTGCAGCACCTTCCGGTGCCGCTCGTACGCCGGGAGCCAGTCCGTCTGCGCTAACCACGCGCTGTAGTCGGGCACGTGGGCCAAGGATTCAAATCCGATCGAGCGGCCCGATTGCCGCAACACCCGCCAGCACTCCTCGACTGAGGCGGCGTCCATGAAGTGGATCCCCATGAACTCCGGGTTGCTGACGTGATGGTCTGCGTAGGCACCCTGAAGGTGCTGGAAGATCGGGTTCTCAGACCAGGTCTCCCGGGGTGGCCGCGGCATGGGTACCTCGGTCAGCCACAACTCCAACCCCTGGTGGGTGGGGTCGGCGGTGAGCAGTCGATGCAGCGCCGTCGTACCAGTGCGCGGCAGGCCGGTGACGAAGATCGGCCGCTTGATCGGGACGTCCACATAGGCGGGGTTGTCTTTGAACCCCTGCTCCGCGACTAGGCGGCTGACCAGAGCGGACTTGATCTGGGCCCGCTGCAGATAGTTGCCGACCGGGGTCAGCCCGCCGTGCTCGGTGAGGTCGTCGCAGAGCAGCCTGAGCCCCTCTTCATGGTCGGAACCGCCGAAGTCGCTCAGTCCAGTACTACGGCAGGCGGCCGCCGCGATGTCGTCGTAGGTGCCCAGATCAGGGCGAGTGCGCTGGGTCATCATTGGCCCGTCAGTAGGAGTGAAACTCACCGCACGACACGTCCAGCATCACCCCGGAGATCGCGCTGGCCAGATCGCTGAGCAGCATGAGTCCGGCGCGAGCCACCTCCTCAGGAGTCGCGAGTCGCTTGAGGTCGGTCTTGGCGGCGATCTCGGTGTAGATGTCGTCGTGGGTGACGCCACGTTCTTCGGCCATCCAGTCGAAGTACGCCTTGTTGACCTCCTCATAGATCCAACTCGGCGCGATCGAGTTCACCCGGATGCCGCGCGGGCCGAGTTCGGTCGCCAATGCTGAGGCCAGATGAGCCAGCGTTGCCTTCGACATCTTGTAGCCGCCGAACTCTGGTTGGCTTTGCCGGAGTACGGCGGAGTTGACCATCAGAATCGATCCCTTGGACTCCGCCAGGTCATCGGCAAACATGCGAGAGAGCCGCAGCGGCGCCCAGGCATTGGTCTCCATCGATTGCCGCAACGCGTCCAGAGGGAGCGCGGTTAGCGGATCCATCGGCGGAATCGCAAACGCATTGTTGATCAACGCGTCCACCCGACCGAACTCCGACCGCGAAGCCTCGACCAGCGCAGCACAGGCGGATTCGTCAGTGATGTCAGTGGGTACGACGAGAGCCCGTCGCCCATGCGAACGAACCACCTCGGCCATCGCATCAAGTCGCTTCCGGGTGCGCGCTGCCAACACGAGATCAGCGCCCAGCTTGGCCGCCTCCTCGCCAAACGAGCGGCCCAGACCCGGACCCACTCCAGACAGCACAATCACCTTGTCTTGCAACAGCGTCATGTCGCAAGACTAGAACGTGTTCCAGTTCTCGGCGAGCTCCCACCCACCACCACACCCGCCGAGTAGGGGTTTATAGCCCGCCGAATAGGGGGATATCTCGCGGCGAGTGGGGGGTTATCGCGAGGCGCGCGCTAACCCCCCACTCGGCGCGCGCTAACCCCCTACTCGGCCTGCGCTAACCCCCTACTCGGCGCGCGCTAACCCCCTACTCGGCGCGCGCTAACCCCCTACTCGGCGGGCGCTAACCCCCTACTCGGCGGGTTAGCTCAACATCCGCCGGGCTACTCCGACTTGGCGGGCTTCGATACGGGCGGTCCATTCGGCGGCATCGACGCGTTGAGTGGCCAGTTCGGGGACCTCATCGAAGAGGTCGGCGAAGTCGACGATCCGCGCAGAGGGGCCGGTCACGGTTGCCCCCAAGGCGAGCCGCTGCCAGCGCAGCATCATCACGCCGCGAGGGTGCCCGGTGGTCTCCAGCCAGTTCGCGATCCCCGGGTCGCGCTCGCTGATCACATAGCGCAGCAACCCACCGTCGCTCACCACTGACTGCGCCCGCGTCAGGGAGGTCTGGTGGTGTTCGTAGTCGGTTGAGACATACCAAGCCGACCCGATCTGGATCGCCTGATATGCACAATCGGCGACCGGCACGGTGACCACCAACGCTTGCTCAGGGGTGAGCGAGTAGTGCCCGATTGAGGAGTACTGCGAGGCCAATCCACCCGGCGTGACCGTTGCCGGAGTGAGTGTGTTGACCGGTTCCTTGTAGGTGAACCACTCCGGAAACGCGAACCACGTGCGCAACCGCCCGACCAGCATCTTTGCCGCCACGGCGTAGCGCTTGTCGATCCGGTCGGGGTCCAGCGGGCCGCGAGGGACGCCCGCGGTGTCAAGGCGCTGGAGTCGCAAGGTCCCGCGATCTTCACTGAGCCAATCGTCATAGACCTCGCGAATGATCAAAGTCCCGCCCTTCACCCCCTCAAACCGCCACTCGAAGGTGCCGTCGTCGGCGATATCAAGTTCACGGTCATCAAAGGCGGCCACTGTTCCGGGAGCGCCATCGGCGGAGTAGGTGCCGTCCATGATCTGAAAGGACAGGTCGGCCGTCGTACCCCTGCGCCCAGAGAGGCAGTACGACGCACCCTCGGCCAAATACGCGTTGAAATACAGCGCATCGGGGTTGTCCAACCCTTGTCGGGCATATTGGTGAGTCGGATTGATCAAGACCGGGTGCTCGAGGTCGTAGGCAAAGGCCATTTGAATCGCCGAGCGGATCGACCCGGCGAAGTAGTCCAGACCCTCGGCGAGGTCTTGAGCGGTCTCGATGAAGGGTGCTTCACGGATCATCCGCTCGCCATCGGCGATGGCCTCGCGGAAGGCAGCCGTCGAATCGGCGGCCGACTCAGACATGCGCGATCACCGACTCGGCAAACCGGTTCAGATGCGCGACCTTGTCGGCTAACGGCTCCTGATCAGCGCCTTTGATGTAGGGCAACCGGAAGCCGACGATCGCATCGGTGACGCCCTTGGCTTCGAGGCGCTTCACCCCATCGGGGGTGTAGGCGTCATACGAAATGGCATGGATCTGGAAGTCCTCCCGGGTGTCTCCCTCGGCTCTGCGGATCTCGGCCAGACGGGCCAGCAGTCGATCAAGTTCCTCGCCGTCGCCGCCGGCGTGCATCCAGCCGTCTCCCTTGAGCACAGCACGACGGAGGGCAGCATCTGAGTGTCCACCCACGAGCAGCGGAATCGACTCAGTCGGCGCGGGCGTCTGCTTCATCGCTGGGAGGTTGAAGAACTCGCCCTCGTAGGCAAAGAACTCCCCAGACGTCAGTCCGCGCACGATGTCGATGCACTCATCCATCCGCCTGCCGCGTCGCGCCCACGGCACCCCCATCGCGACGAAGTCCTCCGGCCAAGGCGATAGGCCGATCCCCAATCCCAAGCGGTTGTTGCTCAAGAAGGCAATCGACGCAGCCTGCTTGGCGACCAGCACCGGCGGGCGAACTGGGAGTTTGAGCACGAACGGCGTGAAGCGCAGCGTCGTCGTACGTGCGGCGAGCCAAGCCACCATCGTCATCGTCTCGATGAATTCCTTGTCTTCGAGGAATTCGCGGTCGCCGGTGTCGGTGTAGGGGTACGTCGTGTCGGACTCGCGCGGATAGATCAACGAGTCGGCCACGGTCATCGACGTGAAGCCAGCTGCCTCCGCTGCCACCGCCAGATCGGCGTAGTAGCGGGCGTGGGTCATCGCCTCGGCATAGGTGAATCGCATGGGTCCTCCGATTGGGCGTGGCTGGAGTCTGAGAATAGAACGTGTTCTAGGTTTGGCCCAGTCCGACTCGTTGAACCTCGGCGCACCGGGAGTGGCACACTCCGCGCATGGATCTGCAGCACTTGCTCGACCGCGCCGAGATCATCGACCTGATCACCGCCTACACCCGGGCCGTGGATACAGGCGACTACGAGCGACTGGGCCAGGTCTTCACCGCCGACGCCGAGATGGACTACTCAAGTGTGGGTGGTCCAGTGGGGCCGCCAGCAGAGGTGGTGCCCTGGATCGCCGCTGGGCTCCGCGGATTCTTGCGGGTGCAACACGTCGTCGGTCAGGTCGACGTCGCCATCGACGTTGATCGCGCCACGGCGACGGCGTACTTCACCAACCCGATGGTGGCCCCGGACCGCAACGGTGGTGAGCGGGTGGTGCAGTGCGGGGGCTACTACCACCACGATTTGGTGCGTACGCCGGATGGCTGGCGCTCGTGCCGCATCGTCGACGAGTTGGTCTGGGCCTCCGGATTCTGATGGTGCGAAATCCGACTTCGAGTCACCGCCTACGATGGGGGTCCGACTGCAGAAGGACTCGGGAGGTAGTCGATGCTCGACGACGCGCAGCGTCGCCAAGTACTGACGGTGTTGCTCAAAGTGGTGGGCATTGCGGTGTCAGTCGGCCTGGTGATCTCGCTTGGCCTGGTGGCGATCTATCGCGCTTCGGGGCTCAATGAGGTAGCCGAGCCGACGGCGGGGGCTTCGGCCACGCAGAGCGCCCAACCTTTGCCGACCAAGGCAATTGAGCCGACCCCGAGCCCGTCAGCGTCGAGCAGTCCCTCCGCCTCAGCCACGGCGTCGGCCAAGCCCAAACCGAAGCGCAAGCTGGTGCTCGTGGCCACACCCAACAAGGTTGGGCCCGGACAGCGGATCAACTTGACCGGCACCTTCCCGGGCCGCGATGGCGTAGTGCTTGCTGTGGAGCGCAAAGAAGGTGGCCGCTGGACTTCGTTTGCGGGGCTGACCACGACGGTGCGTGGCGGTGCCTTTGCGACGTTCATCTTGACCTCGAGGGTCGGGCCGCAGAAGTTCCGGGTCAGCGGCGGTGGCAAGTCGTCCAACCCGGTGACGGTCAGGGTCGGCTGACCTCGAGGCGACGTCGCTCTGACCAGGCCACCCAGTAGGCGGCCCAAGCTGAGGCTGCGACAAGAGCGAGTCCGGTGCTGACGCAGGCGAACGCCAGGGGTGTCACCGCTGCGATCGCGCTCACCGCCATCGGTCCACCGGTGTTGCCCACGTCGCCACACAAACGCCAAGCGCCGAGGAACTGCTGGCGCCCATTCACCGGGGCGTTATCGGCCCCCAGCGTCATCACGATCCCCGACGCCAGGCCGTTGCCGACCGCCATGAAGGCCGCCACAGCCAGCAGGGTGGCCGCGGTGTGGGTGAGTGGAATCATCGCGACCCCAGCGCCGAGCACGGCGACGCAACTGCCCGCGACCCACGTGCGGCCGAAGCGATCCATCAGCCAGCCACTGGGATAAAACAGCGCTAGATCGATCACCGCGGCGATGCTGATCAACAACGACGTGTGCTCGGGGGAGAGGCCGATCTGGTCGGCCCAGAGGGGTACGACGAGCAACCGGATCGATCTCGTCGCGGCAATCAGAATCACCGCCGTACCGACCGTCAACAGCACGTTCCAGTGCGCTCGCAGCACATGTCCGATGTGGACAGGTTCGCTGGCCTTCATGCCGGGCGGGTCCACGATCGACAGTGATAGCGCCGCCCCAGTCGCCGACATCACCGCGGCGAAGGCAAACACCGACGCGAGCCCGAAGTTCGCGATCAGCAGTGCTCCGACGAGTGGCCCGACAAACAAGCCAAATCGATAGGCGCCGCCCATCATCGACATGGCCCTGGCGCGTCGGTCGTCGGGGACCAAGTCGATCAGGACCGATTGACGAGCCAGCAGATAGACCGCCCAGGTCGCGCCGGAGACCCCGGCCAACACGGTGAGGATCGCCACGTTCGTCGTACGCCAGGCCAAGAGCATGGCCGCGGCGTCGATCAGTCCGGCGACCACCAACGCCCGCCGTTCACCCAACCTCGCCACGGCTTCGCCTGCAGGCAGGGAGAAGAGCAGCGACCCGAGCCCGAACGCACCCAAGACCACCGACGCCGCCGCGGCCGAACCACCGAGCTGGAGCACCTGCAACGCCAGCATCGCCAAGACGGCGCCGTGACCAGTGCTAGAGACGATCCCGGGGCCGTAGGCCGGCTTCAGCAGCGGCCCCCAGCGAAAGTCGTCGGATGTGGCCACCTAGTGATTGTCGTGCACGCTTCGGTCGGCGGCTCATCGGTGGTCGAGCCCTTCGAGATGACTCAGACAGGCAGCCTTGCGCTGCCGAGGCGTACGACGAGACCTCAGCCGGATCAGTCAGGAATCCAGTCGAACGTATCCGGGTTCGGTCCCACCCGTCCTTCTTCACCCTTATCGAGCGCGCTGATCGCCTCCATGTCGATCGCGTCGAGCGTGAAGTCGAAGAGGGCGGCGTTCTCCTTCATTCGCGCGGGGTTCATCGACTTGGGGAAGATGATGTCGCCGCGCTGGATGTGCCAACGCAGGGTCACCTGAGCCGGAGTGCGCTCCATACGCGCTGCGATCCCGCCGATGACGGGGTCGTTGAGCACCGCTCCGCGCGCGATCGGCGACCAGGCCTCCACCAGAATCCCTGCATCGCGCGAGGCGCTGCGCACCGACTCGTTGGTGAGATAGGGGTGCACCTCGATCTGGTTCACCGCTGGCACCACGTCGGTCTCTTCGGCGAGCCGAGCCAGGTGTGCGGGATGGAAGTTGCTCACGCCGATCGATCGAGCCCGCCCCTCGCGTTGGAATTCGATCAGCGTCTGCCACGTCGAGACGAAGTCGCCGTCGTAGCGCGTCGGCAGCGGCCAGTGGATCAAGAACAGGTCGACGTAGTCCATGCCCAGTTTGCTCAGCGTCTCGTCAAAGCTGCGACGCGCATCGTCGGGTCGGTGGAATCCGTTGTTGAGCTTGCTGGTGATGAAGACCTCGTCGCGGCCCAGCCCGCTTCGTCGTACGGCGTCACCGACGCCAGCCTCGTTGCCATACATCTGAGCGGTGTCGATGTGGCGATAACCAGCCTCGATGGCCGTTAGCGTGGTCTCAGAAGTCTGGTCAGGCGGAACCTGAAAGACCCCGAACCCGAGTTGAGGGATGGTGTGGCCGTCGTTAAGGGTCAGTTGCGGAATCGACATGCGCCCATCACACCACGCCGTTCAAGCCAACCTCGATCGTCAGAAGAGCGCGTGAGCTCAGACTGCCTCTACTCGGATCAGCTTCTCTAGGCCCATAAAGTCGTCCGGGTTGCGCGTATAGAGAACGGCGCCGTGCGCGTGAGGCGTCGCTGCGATCAGGAGATCCATCGCGAGTCGACGTGGCTGACGGCCAGATTCCACAAGGGTGGCAGCCACCAAGCCCGAACTGTTTCCATGACCCAAATGTTGCATCTGTGCTACATGCCCTGCCGATTGAAGATTCGGGGCGCGGAGAGCAATCAGGTGGCTGACTTGCCCAGGCGAAATCGGTGGCTGGTCCTCCAGAACTCAGGCCGCGGTCGGGTCGGGTTGGTGGACGCCGAAGACGTTGCCTTCGGTGTCGTGGAAGTAGCCCTGCCAGGCCATGCCGGGAAGAGCGTATTTGGGCAGCGCGACCGTCCCGCCAGCAGCGGCGATCGCCTCTGCGGTGGCGTCGAAGCTCTCGACTCCGATCGTGATCACGGCGCCGTTGACTGCACCTCCTCGCGCAGCCGACTCACCGTGGCGCTGCATGATCGCCCCATTCACGCCGGGCTGGTCGTCGGGACCGGTGGTCACGCCTAAGTACGGCATCCCGGCGTACTCCGACCAATCCTCGAAGCCCCAGCCGAAGACAGACTCATAGAAGGCCCGGGCTCGGGCGACGTCGCCGGCGTGAATCTCAAAGTGCACAACTCTGGACATGGATCCCTCTCTAAGGATGCGTGGTGTCGCTCTCGCGCCACTCGCGCTCGAACGGCAGCCGCCAGGTGTAGGGCGCGATTAACTGGTGGATCTGGTTGGGCCCCCAGGAGCCCTGCTGATAAGGACGTACGACGGGTGGCCGTTCTAGCAGGCCTTCGGAGATCTCCCAGAGCCGTTCGATGCCCTCGGCGGTGTTAAACAGGGTGTGATCGCCCCGAGCCGCGTCGTAGATCAGCCGTTCGTAGGCCTCCAATACCGATCCCGCCCACGACGTGTCGGTCATCGCGAATTGCATCGACAACTTGTCCAGGCGCATCCCCGGACCCGGGCGCTTGCCGTAGAAACTCAGCGACATCCGCGACTTGTCGGCCAGGTCGAAGGTCAGATGGTCGGGGCCGTGGTCACCGATCCCAGAGTTCTCGGGAAACATCGACTTGGGTGGCTGCCGGAATGCGATCGAAATGATCCGGGCGCCCTCAGCCATCCGTTTGCCGGTGCGCAGATAGAACGGCACCCCGGCCCAGCGCCAGTTGTCGATGTAGCACTTCAGTGCGATGAAGGTTTCGGTTTCGGAGTCCGGTTTGACGCCGGGGATGTCGCGATAGCCGACGTACTGCCCTCGCACGACGTCATGCGGATCGATCGGCAGCATCGACCTGAAAACCTTGTTCTTCTCCTCGGTGATTGCCATCGGGTCGAAGCTGGTCGGCGGCTCCATTGCCGTGAACGCCATCACCTGGAAGAGGTGGGTGACCACCATGTCTTTGTAGGCGCCGGTGTTTTCATAGAAGTCGGCGCGCTGCTCCAAGCCGAGACTCTCAGGTACGTCGATCTGCACGTGCTCGATGTTGTTGCGATGCCAGATCGGTTCAAACAGGCCATTGGCAAACCGGAAGGCCAGGATGTTTTGGGCGGCCTCCTTGCCCAAGAAGTGGTCGATGCGGAAGATCTGGGTCTCGTCGAAGACCCGGTGCAACTCGGCGTTAAGGGTCTTGGCCGACGCCAAGTCGGTGCCGAACGGCTTCTCCATGATGATCCGGCTGTGCTCGACGAGCCCGGCGTCCTTGAGTAGATGTACGACGTTGAGCGCAGCCTTCGGCGGCACCGACAGGTAGTGCAGCCGGCTCACTCCCTGGCCAGCCCAGTTCTTCTCCGCCGCCAGCACGGTCTCGCGAAGCCCGTCGGCGCCCGACGCCCCGGGCGCGAAGTGGAGAAGATCGGAGAACTCTGCCCACAGTGCAGGGTCGAGTTCCCGCCCACTGAACTCCACCACAGCCTGGTGGGCGAACTCCTTGAACGACTCCGTGGTGTGCGGCTCCAGTGATGTGCCAACCACCTGGATGTCACGCATCAAACCGGACTCGAAGAGGTGCAGGAGTCCCGGCAGCAGTTTGCGGCGAGACAGGTCCCCCGTGGCCCCAAACAAAACGATCGTGGTCGGCTTCATCGGCATGCGCACAGCCTGCCTTGGAAGGACAGTTGTGGAAAGTTCGGTGAGTGGCCGTGGTTTCGACACGGCCGCTGCGCGGCCTGCTCAACCGACGGAGAGGGGCGGGCGGCCTGCTGAACCGACGGGGGCTAACCACCCCAACCCCGCCGTTTGAGCCTCGCAACCCCCGTCGATTGAGCCTCACAACCCCCGTCGATTGAGCCTGACAACCCCCGCCGATTGAGCCTGTCGAAATCAAGGGCACATTCGCCGATCTGCTTGCTCTGCCCGGTGACGGCGTGGTTTCGACACGGCCGCTGCGCGGCCTGCTCAACCGACGGAGAGGCGGGGACCCCAATCCCCGTCGATTGAGCCTGTCGAAATCAGGGGGAACATTTCTCGATATACCTGCGTTGAGTAGCATGACAAGAGTTGAGCGGAGGCGGCTCAAGTCTGAGACTATGGCAACCGCCGCAAGACAACTAGACACAAGCCAAAGCACAACCACACACGTCCGGCAGTGGGCCGGCATCCAATGGAGGTAGCAACAACCATGGCACGAGCGGTCGGCATCGACCTCGGTACGACGAACTCCGTCGTCGCAGTTCTCGAAGGTGGCGAACCCACCGTTATCGCCAACGCTGAAGGGGCGCGCACCACCCCATCAGTGGTGGCCTTCGCCAAGAATGGCGAACACCTGGTCGGAGAGGTGGCCAAGCGTCAGGCCGTCACCAACGTCGACCGCACTATCCGTTCGGTCAAGCGCCACATGGGCACCGACTGGAAGGTCGACATCGACGGCAAGGACTTCACTCCCCAGCAGATCAGCGCCTTCATCTTGCAGAAGTTGAAGCGCGACGCCGAGGCCTACCTCGGAGAGACCGTCACCGATGCGGTGATCACCGTGCCGGCGTACTTCTCCGACGCGCAGCGCCAGGCCACCAAGGAGGCCGGTGAGATCGCGGGCCTCAACGTGAGCCGCATCGTCAACGAGCCCACCGCGGCTGCGCTGGCCTACGGCCTCGACAAGGGCGACGACCAGACCATCCTCGTCTTCGACCTCGGCGGCGGCACGTTCGACGTCTCGCTGCTCGAAATCGGCGAAGGCGTCGTGGAGGTCAAGGCCACCAGTGGTGACAACCTCCTCGGTGGTGACGACTGGGACGAGCGGATCGTCGAGTGGATGGTCAAGAAGTTCAAGGACGGCAACGGTGTCGACCTGAGCAAGGACAAGATCGCCCTGCAGCGCCTGCGCGAGGCAGCGGAGAAGGCCAAGATCGAACTCTCCAGCTCAAGTGAGACCACCGTTCACCTGCCCTACATCACCCACGGTGAGTCCGGCCCGCTGCACTTCGAGGAGAAGTTGACCCGCGCGGAGTTCCAGAAGCTCACTGCGGACCTGTTGGAGCGCACCAAGGCTCCGTTCCGCTCGGTGGTCAAGGACGCCGGAGTCGACGTCAAGGACATCGACCACGTGGTGCTCGTCGGTGGCTCGACCCGGATGCCCGCCGTGGCCGAGGTCGTGCGCGAACTCACCGGTCGCGACCCCAACAAGGGCGTCAACCCGGACGAGGTCGTGGCTGTGGGCGCTGCCCTGCAGGCCGGCGTACTCAAGGGTGAGGTCAAGGACGTGCTGCTCCTCGACGTGACTCCGCTGAGCCTGGGCATTGAGACCCAGGGCGGTGTGATGACCGTGCTGATCGAGCGCAACACCACCATCCCGACCAAGAAGTCCGAGGTGTTCTCGACTGCTGCTGACAACCAGCCGTCAGTGGAGATCAAGGTGGCTCAAGGTGAGCGTTCGATGTGGGCGCAGAACCAGCCGCTGGGCAACTTCGAGCTGACCGGATTGCCGCCGGCGCCACGGGGCGTTCCGCAGATCGAGGTCACCTTCGACATCGACGCCAACGGCATCGTGCACGTGTCCGCCAAGGACCGAGGCACCGGCAAGGAGCAGTCGATGACCATCTCCGGTGGCTCGGCGCTGGGCAAGGACGAGATCGAGCGCATGGTGCGCGACGCGGAGCAGTACGCCGAAGACGACCGCTTGCGTCGCGAGGCCGTCGAAACCCGCAACCAGGCTGACCAGTTGGTCTACCAGACCGAGAAGTTCCTGGCCGACAACGACGACAAGCTGCCTGAGGAGTTGAAGGCTGAGGTCACTCAGGACGTGACCGAGCTCAAGGGCCTGCTCGACAACGACGCCACCACGACCGACGAGTTCCAGGCGGCGATCACCAAGCTGGGCGCGTCGAGCCAGAAGATGGGTGCGGCGATGTATGAGGCCGCTGCTGCCGACGCTGCGGCAGCGGAGGCCCCCGAAGGCGACGCCACCAGCGCCGACGACGATGTCGTTGACGCCGAGATCGTCGATGACGAGGGTGAGCAGAAGTGACCGGTCGGCACCGAGCTGACCTGGGAGGGGATCCTCGCGCAAGCGGGGCTCCCCACACCCATGAGCAGCCCGGGAGTTTCGGAGACACCGCTGGAGAGATGTCCAACGAAACCGAGGTTGAGGTCACTCCTGACTCGGTCACCGAAGGCGATCCGGCTGCAGAGATGGTCGAGGAGGGGGCTCCGGTGGAATCAGTTGACTATCTGAGCCAGGCGCGGGCCGAATTGGCCGAGCGCACTGCTGACTTGCAGCGCCTCCAAGCCGAATACGTCAACTACAAGAAGCGCGTTGACCGTGACCGCGACCTAGTCCGGGCCAACGCGGTGGCTTCGGTGTTGACCCAACTCCTGCCGGTGCTCGACGACATCGATCGGGCCCGCGAGCATGGCGAACTCGAAGGCGGCTTCAAGGCAGTGGCCGACTCGTTGCTGCAGGTGGTCTCCGGTCTCGGCTTGAGCAAGTACGCCGACAAGGGTGACGAGTTCGACCCGATGATCCACGAGGCGCTGATGCACGGCCAATCGGCCGAGGTGAGCACCGAAGTGGTCGATGTCGTCGCTCAGCCGGGCTACCGGATTGAGGACCGCGTCGTACGTCCGGCGAAGGTGACGGTGTTAGGACCCGAGTGAACCAATCGCACAACACAGAACTGAGAGGAGGGGGCGATGAGTAGCGCCGATTGGGCGACCAAGGATTTCTACGCCGTGCTCGGCGTGGCCAAGGACGCCGACGCCAAGGAGATCAAGAAGGCCTATCGCAAACTCGCGCGCGAGAATCACCCCGACTCCAACCCGGGTGACAGCGCCAAGCACGAGCGGTTCAAGCAGGTTGCCGAGGCCTACGACGTCGTCGGTGACACCAAGAAGCGCAAGGAGTACGACGAACTCCGCGAGGCCTACGCCCATGGCGGATTCGGTGGTGGGTTCGGAGGTGCCGGCTTCCCGGGCGGATTCTCCGGTGGCGCCGAGCACTTCGACCTCGGCGACATCCTGGGCGGGATGTTCGGCGGCAACGCCGGGTTCGGACAAGGCGGGCGCGCTCGTCGCCAGCCACGGCGAGGCGCCGACATCGAGACCGAGGCGACCATCGGGTTCGAGGAGGCCGCTCGCGGCACCACCTTGAGCCTGCGCCTGCGCTCGGACGCACCATGCGCGCACTGCCACGGCACTGGCGGCAAACCTGGCACGGCTCCGCATGCCTGCCCGACCTGTCACGGCTCTGGCACGGTGACCGCCTCTGTGGGCGGCGGGTTCATGATGAACGAGACCTGTCCACAGTGCGGCGGTCGTCAACTGGTCTACGACGAGCCCTGCCCGGTCTGCCACGGCAGCGGTCATGGACTGTCCGAACGCACCATCCAGGCGCGCATCCCGGCCGGGGTCAAGGACGGGCAGCGGATCAAGTTGGCAGGCAAGGGTGCTGCCGGTGAGGTCGGCGGTCCGGCGGGGGATCTGTTTGTCGTCGTACATGTGCGGCCGGATCGGATCTTTGGCCGCAAGGGCGACAACCTCACTATCGAAGTGCCCGTCACCATCGATGAAGCGGCTCTGGGTGCGCACATCACCGTGCCCACGCTTGACGGTGACCCGGTCACGTTGAAGGTGCCGGCGGGCACACCGACCGGACGCTCTTTGCGGGTTCGAGGCAAGGGCATCCGCAACGGTGATTTGCTGGTCACGATCAAGGTGCAGGTGCCCGCGCAGTTGAACGAAGCCCAACGCGAGGCCCTTGAGGCCTACCGCGCGGCGTCGGGCGGCGCCGACCCGCGGGCGGACCTGCTGAGGGGGAACTGACATGGCGATGCGCGGCGTACCAGGGCCGAGAGTGCCCGTCTATGTGATCAGCGTGGCCGCCGAACTCACCGGACTGCACCCGCAGACACTGCGAACCTACGACCGGATCGGCCTGGTTTCCCCAGGCCGCACCGGTGGTGGTGGCCGGCGCTATTCACTGCACGACATCGAGCAGTTGCGCCTGGTCGCCGAGCTGACTAGTTCGGGGATCGGGCTGGAAGGCGTACGCCGAATTCTGGATCTGCAGAATCAAGTCGCTGCCCTGCAATCGCGCAACAGCGAACTCCGCAGCCAGGTCGCCCAACTCCGCAGCGCCCTCGAATCCACTGTTGACGCCCTCCGCGCCCGCGAACCCAACCTCCCCGCCCTCCGGATGCCCGTCCTCTTCGACTGAACCGAACCTTCACCCACCACCGCGACGCGCCCAAAGATTCGGCCGACGCGCCGGGTTATTGCGCTGAGCCGCCCAAAAGTTCGGCCGACGCGCCGGGTTATTGCGCTGAGCCGCCCAAAGATTCGGCCGACGCGCCGGGTTATTGCGCTGAGCCGCCCAAAAGTTCGGCCGACGCGCCGGGTTATTGGGGGCTTCGTCTCTTTGACTCGCGCGTACTGCGGCCGTGTGCCCAAGGGTCGGATGCAAAAACTGGGCGCGTCGGCGGAACAACTGGGCGCGTCGGCGGAACAACTGGGCGCGTCGGCGGAATAACTGGGCGGCTCGGCGGAACAACTGGGCGCGTCGGCGGTTGGTGCGGCAGGCAATTCGTGTCAATCGACTAGATCCCACCTAGGCTGCAGCCACGATTCTTGTTGGCTGCCGACTTTTGGGGGTGTTGTGGACAGCGTGGATAGCCAGCGGACCTCCACCGTCCGAGTCGCTGCGGTCGACGACCACCCCGCCATCCTTCACGGATTGCGCAGCATTGCGGCCCAGAGTGGGGACAGGTTTGAACTCGTTGGGTGGGCGGCATCGGTGCCGGAGTTGCTCCAAGACGACTGTTCGGCCGAAGTTGTGCTGCTCGACGTACGTCTGGTCGATGGCAGCCGTCCCGCTGACAATGTCGCGGCCCTGATCGAGGCGGGATTCCGGGTGTTGATGTATACCGACGGTGCTCGAGCGGCGTCGATGGCGGAGGCGGTTCAGGCTGGTGCGTTGGGCATCGTGCTCAAAGGTGACCCGCCCGAGCATCTCGTGGATGCGATTGACGAGGTTCGGTCGGGTCAGACCGTGATGTCGGCAGAACTTGCCGAACTGCTGCATTCCTCCTCGGCGCTGAGGGCCACTTTGTCGGCTCGTGAGATCGAAGTGCTCCGCTTGTTCAATCAAGGGCTGCTGACCAAGCAGGTCGCTCGCCTGCTGGGCGTGGCTGAAGCGACGATCAAGCAGCACATTCGCAACGTGCGTGCCAAGTACACCGAACTCGGTAGGCCGTCAGGCACCCGAGTCGCCCTGCTCCAGCGAGCCGAGGAAGACGGCTATCTCACCGACTGAGCGCCCTTCGATGTACGCCGAAGGGAGGGGCTCACAAGTCGGCACGATGTTTCTAGCCTGATCAGCAGATCCCGGCAGTGAGGTGGACAGATGCGCGACGCACTCTCGCAAGAGCGCGTTCTGCAGCGTCCGGCCGCGTGGGTGCTGCTCGGTTGCCTGACCGCCACGTTGATCACGGTGAGTGGGCAGGTTCTCGTCCAGCGACAGGCCACGCCCTGGTGGTGGACGACTGGGGCGGTGGCGGGTCTCGTCGCGGCCTGGTCGGTCACCTTGCATGCGTCCAGACGTTCGGTTCGGGGTCGTGGTGCTGGCCTTGGAGCCTGGTTGCTGATCACTGTGGTCTGTGTCGGAGAAGCGACCTTGCCTTGGGTGTTCGTGGCGCAGCTGCCACCCGAGGGCCGCCCGTGGCTTTCGCCATGCATCACGGCTGCCATGATCGCCGCCGCGACGTTCACTCCACGTTGGCTTCCACGGCTTCTGGCAGCGGGGCTGATCTTGGCGACGTCGCTGGTGGCCCGCCAGACACCCGGCTGGCACTGGACGGGTCGCGAACTCGTCTCGGATCTTGTCGCCCATGTGGTCGCGTTCGTGACTTTGTCGCTGCTGTTTGGAGTGCTGAACAAGTTCTATGAGCAGTTGCGGGTCGAGCAGGACCGCGCTGAGCGCAGTTTTCGCGAGGCGGGCCTTGCCGACCGAATCACCGAGCGTGGAGTGCGCTGGGATGCGTTCATCCATGACAACGTGCTCGCCACCCTGGCTCTGATCAGTGAGGGCGACACCGGTCAAGCCCAGGCCTCGGCCCGCGACAGTCTGGCCAGTCTGGCGGCCGGGCCCGGGCGGTACGACGTCTTCGGCCTCCGCCAGGGTCTGCTCGATGTGATCTGGACCCAGTACCCAGCGACGACGCTGCACTTCATCCCAGACCACCTCGACCCGGATCTGCCAGGTGAGGTTGTTGAGGCGCTGCTGGACGCGGTGTCTGAAGCGCTACGCAACGTGGCTCGCCATGCTTATCCCGAGGGGCTCGGTCCGGCCGCCATCGAGGTCAGGTCCGAACCCGCAGCAGGATGGTGCGCGTGATGGATGCCGGTGTCGGCTTCGAGCCGCAGTCGGTGGATTCGGCGCGGTTCGGGATCAGCCTTTCGATCCGAGAGCGCCTGGCGAGTGTCGGCGGCAGCGCCGAGGTGGTCGGGCGCCGCGGCATCGGCACGGAGGTGAGACTGCAATGGCCGAGCCTGCGGTGAAGCGCACAGCCGCCCTGCGCGCGGCGGCGCTGGTCGCCTACTTGGTCTGGCCGGCGCTGATGATGACTCGCGGCTGGACCCAACGCGAAAGTCATGGTGATCACCGACTCCTCGCGGTGGCGATCGGGTGCAATCTGGTGGCGATGGCCCTGGTGGCTCGCCCGCTATGGCAGCCGTCGGCGGAGTTCAAGGTGGCGCGAGTGACCGCTGTCGCCATCGCGAGCTTGATGGTGCTCAGCGCGCTGCTGGTCGGTCCCCTGTTGAGTGCGGATGCGTTGATTGGACATCAGAACTGGGTGCTCCTTGCCTCCCCGGCCCCACTATGTGGACTGGTCCTGAGACGTGCCTATCTGCCGGCAGCCCTCCTCGCAGCGGCACTGGTGCTGACCAACTTGGTGGTCGTCATGCTGCATTACCCCGGGTCGCCCCTGGTGCGATTGAGCGCAGCGCTGATGATGTCGGCCGGACCGCTGATGGGAGTCTTGCTGCCGCTTGGGCCGGTGCTGGCCGTAGACGAGCGTGGACAGTTGGTCGAAGACCTGCGCGCGCGGACGACGGCTGCGCAGGCTCGCGCCGAGGTGACCAGCCAGGTGCAGGCACTCGATGCCACCCGGCGGGAGCAGATTGCCGAGATCGTTCGCCCCGTTCTGGAGGCGGCAGCCGTTGGTCGGATCGACACAGCGACCCGAGATCGAGCCGCCATGCTGGCACGGCAATTGCGAGATGACTTGCGCGCCAGGCCGCTGTGGACCACCCAACTGCGCCGGGTGGTCGATCTGGCCAGGGCTCGCGGGGTGACGGTGTCGGCCTCCTGTGATCGCCGAATTGAGGCCGGTTCGCCAGCGGCCGATGCGATCGTGAACGACGTACGAGATGTGCTGTTGAGTTTGCTGCCCAACCTGACGGCGGGTACGACGGTGCGTTGCCGGATCTCAGCCGAACCCGAGGCGCTGGTCGAGATCACCGGTTTGCCCGCAGGTCAGATGCCCGCACTGAGCGAGCCCCGACCTGGTGTGGTGCGCCGGTTCGTCTTGGATCAAGAGCCGCGCCTGTTGATGATTTCGTGGGATCACGCGGGAGTCGACCCCACCGATCGGGCAGTCGGCGCAACGGGATGAAGATCCCAGTGTTCGCCCAATGGCCCGACCGCTAGCCTGTGCCGCTGCCACGCGGTGAGCAAGTGTTCGCTCGCGGCCAGAGTGTTGAGCCAAGATCCGGGGGTCGACTCGCGATCGGTGTCGTGCAGCAGCACCGTCCCACCCGGTCGCAGCGTGCGATCGATCGTCCTCACGATGCGAGTAGGAGTGGCGCGGGCGGACCAGTCCCAACCCCAAGCGGACCACAAGACCGGGGTGAGCCCGTTGGCCCCTGCCGCCACCAAGGCTTCGGTGGTCAAGATCCCGTACGGCGGGCGATACCAAGTCACCTCACGACCGCCGGGAAGAGTCAGCAGATGACGGGTACGCCGGAGTTCGGTCGTGAGTCGACCAGGGGTCTGCAGGGGCACACAACGATGCGTCCACCCGTGCACACCCAACTCGTGACCCTCGGCGGCGATCTGTTTCACCAGGCGCGGATTGGCCCACGCGTGCTCGCCCACCAAGAAGAACGTCGCCCGGACGTCATGTCGCGACAGCAGTTTGAGGAAGGCCGGGGTGGTGGCTGGATCCGGGCCATCGTCGTAGGTCAAGGCGATGTGCTGCGTGGGCGAGATTCCACTGAGCCTGGGGGTCAGCACGCGTCGCAGGGGCGCGAGCGAAGCAGCCATGGGCGCACACTGTCGGCGGTGCCATCCGGAGAAGAATCGTCGACGATCAGCACCTCGTAGGCCCGGTCTGGGTCAGCGAGGGTGAGCACGCTGTCGAGCATTGTGTCGATGCTCTCGGCTTCGTTGTAGGTGGGGATCACGATCAGAATTCGCTGCACGCCCTCAGCGTGCGTCTCGGCACCTGTCGACAACCTGAACACAATCAGGGCAATGGAGTGGCCTGCCCTGCGACGAACCAGCCGTGCGTGCGACCCACGGCTACGGTCAGGCCCGCGTCGGCGAGCAACGCCAGGATGTCTCGATCGAGGTGGCAGCCCCCGGCGCACACCCGCCAGGCGGGTTGGACCTTCCGCCCCAGGGCGGCGAGCCACGGGGTGGGGCTGATCGTGTGCTCGACAAAGTGCAAGGCAGCGCCCGGGGCGAGCACTCGGCGGACTTCGGCCAGCGCAGTGGGCAAGTCCGCGATGGTGCAGAGGGTCCAGGTGCTCACCACGGCGTTGACCGAGTGGTCGGCGATTGCACTCAGGTCAGCGGCGTCTCGCGACACCCTGCGTACGTCGATGCCCCGGTCGGCAACTGCCCGAACCCGCTCGGCAGCTCGGTCCCAGGCCAGGTCGGCCGGCTCGACGGCCAGCACCGAGGTGACCGCTGTCGGGTAATGCTTGAGATTCATTCCGGAGGCAAACCCGAGCTCCACGACCTCGCCCTCGACGTGGGCACAGGTCTGCTGACGCCACGAGGTGGTGGAATCCCCGCTCATCGCGAGATCGACTAGACGAGGCAGGACCCGTTCGTCGTACCACGTGCGCAGGGGCATGCTGTCAGTGTGCCTGACCCGTCGCAGTGGCTGACTCAGCCCGCCAGATCGCGAAGTTGCCTGCCCACGCCACGCGTCGATAGTGGGCGTGCAAGGCAGCCTCAGCGGCCGTCGGATCCAATCCCCAGCTAGCCAGTTGCCCGCCTTTGATCACGACGAAGGTCGGCCGATTGGGGGCGCGGAGCGCCTGTGTCAACTGGCTGAGCTGCGGGTCGCGGACGCGTATCGGCAGGCTCCACAGGTTGGGATAGGGACTAGTGAGGTTGGCCTGACGCAGCACGTTGGGCTGCCCGTAGGCGACGACCGCGGTATCTCCAGGCGCGGAGTGCGCACTCAACCACCTGGCCGCCTCTTGATCGTCGAGGCCAGCCGGGTGCATCACCAGCCACACCGTCGCCGCTACGGCGCCGAGGCCAGACCAGGTCAGCGTGGCCGTCAGCCACCCTGCGTGCGCGCGGCGGGCCAGCGCGCCCACGGCAATGATCAGCATCGGAACCAGGGCAAGCAGGTAGTGCAGCCAATAGCTACCTCCGGCGACCACGCCGAAGATCTCCCACGCTCCCATGGCCAGCAATGGCAGCCGAAGATCGGTGCCGCCGAGCGGCAAGCGTTGACGAGTGAGGGTGAGTGCTCCTCCGGCCAGCATGGCCACGCCACTGGCCACGGCCGCGACGACGAGCCAGAGGGCTCGGTTGCTGATCGCCCCCGGCTGGGTGGCGGCGATCAGGCTGGCGGCTTGCCCGCGAAAGGTGACCACTGCCTCCCACAGTTCGGCGGGGGAGGTGCCGTGCCACGCCGCCCAGGTGAGCGTGAGGCCAAGTGAGACCATGGCCCCCAGCGCCAGCAGTGCGATCAGTTCGGCGGCTTCGCGGATGCGGCGGGTGCTAGCAAGCACGACGACCATGACCAACCCAAAGATGGCCACGTCGATGAAGTTCTGTTCACCAGCGGTGCAGCGCCCCCCAACACGCCTGCAAGCAACCACGCGCGGCCTCGTACGACGGACTGGGCCAGGCCGTGGAGGATCAGCGCAACCCCCCATAGGGCGAACGGCAGAGCCAAGAGTTCGCCATCAACCTCCCAGCCCTGCAGCAGCGGGCTGGTGGTCAAGATGGCTCCGGCGGTAGCGGCCAGCACCGCACCCCGGCGACCGGCCAGCGCCCGACCAATCGCTGCAGCGCCGGCTATGGAGGCTAGCGCGGCAGCCGTTCCTACCAAGCGCAAGGCTTCGAGGCTGCCTCCGAGCTGGTCGGCGATGCCGAAGATGCTGATCAAGAGGGGCGGGCGGTCCACCCAGTAGTTGCCGTAGAGCGAACTGCCGTGGTGCCACTGGCTGGCCAGCATCAAGAACCCGCCCTCGTCGGAGAGCATCGGAGCGCCGATGAGCGGCAGGCGAGCCACCACGGTGAGCGCCATCACTAGCCAGATCGCGTAGTCGGGCCGCCAGCGTTGGATGTCGAGTGGAGCGGAGTGGTCGATCGCTCCCGATTCGGGCCGGTGTGGGGTGGAGACCTGCGGAGGTGCTGGGACAGCAGCCATGAGAGCACTGTGCATCGAGCTACCTGACGACAACCTGAATATGGTGCGAGGTCCTAGAGTTGAGTGGAATAGACTCAACTTTGAGTTCGTTGGACTGTTAAACCCCTGACATTTGGAGGACCCAACAGCAACATGGACGGATCGAAGTTCACCACCCGCAGCATCGACGCGATCAACGCTGCCCAGACCGCAGCGGTGACCGCAGGCAACGCGCAGATCGAACCTGCGCACCTGCTCAGTGCACTGCTCAAGCAGGAGCAAGGGATTGCGCCCGGACTGCTCACCAAGGCCGGTGCCGATCCTGCTGAAGTGCTGCGTCAAACCGAACGGGTGCTGGCCAGCCTCCCCAAGGCCAGTGGGGCCAGCGTGGCCAGCGCAAGCACCAGTGGTGCCCTGACCCGAGTCTTGGCCAAGTCGATCGAATTGGCCCAAGGCATGAAGGACGACTTTGCCGCCACCGAGCACCTGCTCCTGGCGCTCAGCGTCGTGGATAGCAGCGTCAAGGCATTGCTACCGAGCACCGCCGACTTGGAGGCTGCGATCAAGGCGATGCGTGGCGACCGGCGCGTCACCAGTCAGGACGCCGAATCCACCTATGAGGCGCTGGAGAAGTACGCCGTGGACTTGACCGCGCGTGCCGAGGAGGGCCGCCTCGACCCGGTGATCGGCCGTGACGACGAGATCCGCCGCGTCATCCAGGTGCTGTCTCGTCGTACGAAGAACAACCCCGTGCTGATCGGCGAGCCCGGCGTCGGCAAGACCGCCGTCGTCGAGGGTCTTGCCCAACGCGTCGTGGCTGGCGACGTGCCGGACTCACTGAAGGGCCGCCGCGTGCTCAGCCTTGACCTGGCCGCGATGGTGGCTGGGGCGAAGTACCGCGGCGAGTTCGAAGAGCGGCTCAAGGCTGTGCTCGATGAGATCAAGTCAAGCGACGGCCAGGTGATCACCTTCATCGACGAGTTGCACACCGTGGTCGGGGCGGGCAAGGGCGGCGACGGTGCCATGGACGCCGGCAACATGCTCAAGCCCATGCTGGCTCGCGGCGAACTGCGGATGATTGGAGCGACCACTCTCGACGAATACCGCGAGCACGTCGAGAAGGACCCGGCGTTGGAGCGCCGCTTCCAGCAGGTGTACGTCGGCGAACCCTCGGTCGAAGACACCGTGGCGATCTTGCGTGGGCTGAAGGAGAAGTACGAAGCCCACCACGGCGTGACCATTACCGACGCGGCTCTGGTCGCTGCAGCCATGCTGAGCGACCGCTACATCACCGGCCGCCAACTGCCTGACAAGGCGATCGACCTAGTCGATGAGGCCGCCTCGCGTCTGCGGATGGAGATCGAGTCGAGTCCGGTCGAGATCGATCAACTGCGCCGGGCTGTGGACCGACTCACCATGGAGCAGTTCGCCTTGGAGCGGGAGTCGGACGAGGCGTCGAAGGATCGTTTGGAACGGTTGAGCAAGGAGTTGGCCGACAAGCAGGAGGACCTGCGCGAGTTGGAGGCCCGCTGGGAGCGCGAGAAGACCTCGCTCGAAGGCGTCGGCGGGCTGCGCAAGCAGATCGACGAGTTGCGCACCCAGGCCGAGCGGCTACAGCGTGAGGGCGACTTGGCCAAGGCCAGCGAGATCCTCTACGGCCAGATTCCGACTCTGGAGAAGCAGGTCGCCGCAGATGAGGCTGCGGAGGCTGCCGAGACCGAGCCGAAGTTGGTCAACGAGAACGTCGGCCCGCAGGAAATCGCCGACGTGGTCGAGTCATGGACCGGTATCCCCACCGGCCGCCTGCTCGAAGGCGAGACGGCCAAGTTGCTGCACATGGAAGACACCATCGGCGAGCGCTTGATCGGCCAACGCGATGCGGTCACGGCGGTCAGCGACGCCGTACGACGCTCGCGAGCCGGGATTGCCGACCCCAACCGACCGACCGGGTCGTTCCTCTTCCTCGGTCCGACCGGGGTGGGCAAGACCGAGTTGGCCAAGTCGCTGGCCGACTTCCTCTTCGACGACGAGCGCGCGATCGTGCGGATCGACATGAGTGAGTATTCCGAGAAGCACTCGGTCTCGCGTCTGGTCGGTGCCCCTCCGGGCTATGTCGGCTACGACGAGGGTGGTCAGTTGACCGAGGCAGTGCGGCGGCGGCCCTACTCCGTTGTGCTGCTCGATGAGGTGGAGAAGGCCCACCCCGAAGTCTTCGACATCTTGCTGCAGGTGCTCGACGACGGGCGACTCACCGACGGTCAGGGGCGCACGGTGGACTTCCGCAACACGCTGCTGATCTTGACCTCCAACCTCGGGTCGATGTTCTTGGTCGACCCGACCCTGGACGAGTCGCAGAAGCGGGATTCGGTGATGGGCGTCGTACGACAGGCGTTTAAGCCGGAGTTCTTGAACCGGCTTGATGAGATCGTGATGTTTGACGCGCTCACCCAGTCTGACCTCGCCCACATCGTGGACCTGCAACTGGCTGCGTTTGATCGCCGCCTCGCGCCGCGACGGATCACCGTCACGGTCACCGATGCGGCCCGGGCTTGGCTCACCACGACCGGCTACGACCCGTTGTATGGCGCCCGGCCGCTGCGAAGGCTCGTCCAGACCGCGATCGGCGACCCGTTGGCGCGGTTGCTGATTGGTGGGGATGTGCTCGACGGACAGACCGTCAACGTCGACTACATCGACGGCGCCGAGGAGTTGTTGCTTTCAGTCGTCTGAGTAGGGCTTGACGCGGTGGTCACCTGTGCGGTGGCCACCGCGTTTCGTCGTACTTGGTGTTCGCGCTAGTTCGTTGTGCGAGAGCGGGGCTTCACCTGGGAGTTTGCTACTTCACCTGGGAGATCTGCCGGGTGAAGTAGCAAAGTCACAAGTTAACTTGTGACTTTTGACCACCAGAGTGACCAAAGTGACTACCAACCTCGACTGCACACCGGCCCAGCCCCACCAACCAACCCCACCGCATCAAATGCCGTCAGCGACGCCGTCACCGGCCGACCGGGCTTGCGCTGATAGGGCTTCGATCCAGACTCACTGATCACATAGATCCGACCACCAAGAAGTTCGAGGTCCTCGGCCCCGCCGAGCCAGGCAATCTGCTGACCAGACGGCGTCTGGAGCACTCCACAGCGACTGCTCGAACGCGCAATCCAGAGCCCGGTTTGATCGCCGACAGTTCCCCAGGCCAACCCCTGCGTCCGCGAGGGCACTCGTTCGGCGGCGACCGCGCTAACTTGACCGGCCGACGCGGCAGCGGTGTGTGGGACCAACAGCACCACCTCAGGGTCCAGCAGATCAGCTACCGAGAACCACTCCAACCGCCCCGACGACCGCGGTGCCCATTCGGCGAACCCGATGCGCCCATCATGCGCCACCGAGGCGGACCCCCGAATTCGCCGCAGACCCCACCCGCGAACTACTTGGTCCCGACGACCCACTCGCTCTGGGTCGATCAGCCACAATCGCTGGGTCTCGGTCAACCACAGACCGTGCTCGTCCTTGAGCAGGCCCCCGCCGTGGCGGCAGTAGTTGAGCCGATCCCCGACATACCCAGCGATGAGGTCGGTTTCCCGCAACACCCTTCCGGTGTCCAGGTCCATCTGCAGCAGCCCGCACAACCTGAATCCCTTCCGCAGCGAAGGCACCCGATTGCGGTCATAACGCCACCCACTGATCCACGCCGTGCGGCCATCGAGGGCCAACCCTTGAGGCACAAAACCACGCGGCAGTCCCGGCACCCACCACCCCGAACATGCGTGTACGTCGTTGCGATAGCGACTTAGTTCCGACACCAATGCCCGCTGCGGACGATTGGTGGCCGCCATCGTGAGGGGGCCACAAGCACCGCCAACAGAGGCAGATGGTGTGGGTGTGGGTGCAGGCGGATCGGGAGGGTTGGCCCGGCAACCGGCCAGCAGCAGCACCACAATCGCCGCCGCTACCCACCGCCTCATGGATGAGATTGTGACGGGTCGACCCTATTCGCCCCGGACTCGCCACAATCCCGCGAGCCAACCACCAGGTATGCCACTCTTGTCAGTCAAACGAACCTTGGAGGGGCACCATGGCGCGTCGCGTAGCCAGCGCTATTGCTCTCTTGCTCGTCCTCAGCGGGTGTTCCGTCGCTGATCAGCCGGAGGCGCCAGCCAGCGCCGAGCAGGCTGCGGTGAAGAAGGATTCGGCCTGCCAACGACCTCGTTATCGCGACGTGATCGGCCAGCGTCCAGCGCTCAAAGC